>Ga0070739_10002861_pt1 | contig 22280 bp, 21 predicted proteins | sample Coa_R1_7_FD_66445 | JGI IMG/M metagenome (GOLD analysis project Ga0070739, IMG submission 66445) | Surface soil microbial communities from Centralia Pennsylvania, which are recovering from an underground coalmine fire - Coalmine... | ecosystem: Environmental > Terrestrial > Soil > Unclassified ... | reverse complement strand
GGCCGGGCGCGGCCGTGCCGCCGCGGCCGGCATCAGGCGCTGGTACGTAGCCATCCAACTTCTCGCACGGGAGGGGGATTTGGGGCGACCCGACTATACCAAATCCCGGACACGTTCTTACTATAGCCAGCCGGCGATGCCGAGCCCGGCCGCGACCGCCAGGAAGATCAGCGGGTGGACGCGGGTCCGCAGCACGAGCAGCGCCGTCGCTGCCGTCACGGCGTAGGCCGCCAGGCTCCGGTCGGCGGCCTGGACCAGGATCGCGCCGCTGGCCAGGACGAGGCCCACGGCGACCGGCGCCAGGCCGACCTGCACCGCTCGCCGCCAGGGCGCGTCGCGGAAGCGCCGCCAGGCACGGGCGGTGGCGTAGGCGAGCACCGACGACGGCACGCACAGCGCCAGCAGCGCCAGCAGCGCCCCCGCCCAGCCTGCTACCTTCCAGCCGATGAAACTCACCACTAGCACGTTCGGACCCGGCGCGGCCTGGGCCAGCGAGTACAGATCGGCGAAGTCGGCGTCGCCCATCCAGCCGTGCACCTGGACCACCTGGCGGTGGATCTCCGGCAGGACGGTGTTCGCGCCGCCGACGGCGACCAGCGACAGCGGCGCGAACAGCAGCACGAGCTGGAGGAGGGTGCTGGCGCTCATCGGCCGCGCCACCAGACGAGGGCGATGCTGGCCGGCGCGAGCGCGAACAGCACCGCCAGCAGCGGCCAGTGGAGCAGCCCGACGCCGACGAAGGCGAGCGCCGCGAACAGCACCGCGGCCGGGTCGCCGCGGTAAGGCAGGGCGATCTTGATCCCCGTGGCCAGCAGCAGCCCCGACGCCGCCGCCGCCACGCCGCGCAGGCCGGCCCGCACCAACTCGAAGTGGCCGGCGTAGGTGTAGACGGCGACGAGCGGCAGCGCCACGACCAGCGGCACGAGCAGGAAGCCGGCGAAGGCGACCGCCGCCCCGGCCGCACCGTGGTAGCGCGTGCCGAGGTGGATCGAGAGGTTGACCACGTTCGGCCCGGGCAGCGCCTGGCAGAGGCCGAACAGCTCGGCGAACTCGCGCTCGGTCATCCAGCGGCGCCGCACCACCAGCACGTGCCGCGACCAGGCCACCGCCCCGCCGAAGCTGGACAGGGCGATCTCGGCGAAGGCCAGGAACAGCGCCCAGAGTGTGATCGCCGGCGCTTCCGCGGGCCGGTCCGCGATCTCTGTCTGCTGCATCTCTCTCCAAAGCTCGGCGCGGGCTCGGCCTGACAACGGTTCGCGCGCCGCCCCCGCCGGGCGCCCCCGCTCCGCCCCTATTCGAGCAGCCCCGCCGCGATCTTCTCGGCGATGGCGAAGGTGGTGTGGTTCGTGGCGACGCTGGGCAGGCGCGGCATGAGCGAGGCGTCGGCGACGTACAGGTTGGCGAAGCCGTGCACGCGCCCGTCCGGGCCGGCGACGGCCAGCGGGTCGTCGGCCGGCCCGAGCCGGCAGGTGCCCGCCGAGTGGTTGAACGTGCGCAGCGACCGCCGCGCGAAGGCGGCCAGGTCGTCGTCGGACCGCGTCGCGGCGTCCGGCGCCAGCACTCCCGTGATCACCTCGTCGAGCGCCGGCTGGGCGGCGATCGCCCGCGCCAGGCGCACGGCGGCCACCAGCGTCGCCACGTCGGCGGGATCGCTCAGGTAGTTGGGCCGGATTAGCGGCGGCGCCTTCGGGTCCAGCGAGCGGATCGCCACGCTGCCCCGCGAGCGCGGCCGCATCGCGTACAGGATCAGACGATAGCGTCCGTAGAGCGGGTCGCCGGGCGGCTGCCAGGTGCCGTAGAGCAGGCCGTGCAGGTCGTAGTGGTCGGCGGCCGGGTCGGCCTGGCCGCGCAGGACGACCTCCGAGCCGGCCAGCGCCCCCCGCGCCTCCAGCGCGCCCAGCGCGGCGTAGGCCGTCGGCTCCGCCGCCAGCTCCACCACCGCGCCGGGATGGTCCAGCAGGTTCTCGCCCACGCCGGGTAGCGGGTGGAGGCGGGTTAGGCCGAGGGCGCGCAGCCAGTCCGGCGGCCCGATGCCCGAGCGCTGCAGGATCGCCGGCGTGCCGAACACGCCGGCCGCCAGCACGACCCGCTCCGCCGCGACCTCCACCTGCCCGTCCGGCCCGAGCAGCACGGCGCCGGCGGCGCGGTCGCCCTGCCAGCGCAGGCGGTCGACGAGGTGGTCGGCGAGGACCGTCAGCCGCGCGCGGACCGGGTCGAGGTAGGCGAAGGCGCTGGTGCAGCGCACGTCGCCCTCGACGCTCTTGGGCAGGATGCCGATGCCGGGCCGGCCCGACCCGTCGTTGACGTCGGGCAGCCAGGGATAGCCGAGCGCCGTGCAGGCCTCCAGGTAGGCCCGCTGGAGCGGGTTCAGGTCAGCCTCGGCGACGCGGTAGACGCGGACCGGGCCGCCGCGGCCATGCTGCGCCCCTGGCCCAGCCGGGTCGTCCTCCACCCGCTGCAGGTAGGGCAGCAGGTCGTCGTAGCCCCAGCCGGGGTTGCCGAGGGCGGCCCAGGCATCGAAGTCGGCGCGCGTGCCCCAGTACAGCCCGCAGGCGTTCACCGACGACGAGCCGCCGATCACCCGCCCGCGCTGCAGCCAGATGCCCGGCACGCCGTTCCCCGGGTCGGCGTAGTAGCCCCAGTCGTGCGACGCCACCAGCGTGCCCCAGGCGAGGAGGGCGGCCGGCCAGCGCCCGCCGCCGCGCGGGCCGTAGTCCGGCCCGCTCTCGACCAGCGTGACGCGCTCCCGTCCCGCGGCGGCCAGCCGCGCGGCGACGACGCAGCCGGCGGTGCCCGCGCCGAGCACGAGGGTATCGCAGTGGCGCACGTCCACGGAGGCTCCCTGCCGCGGGGATGGGGTAGTCTACCGCCCGCGCGGCGCGCCAGACAAAGCCGGAGCGCCTTCAGGCCCGGCAGCGCCCGGGCCACGTAGGCGCTCGTCAGCGAGTAGAGGTAGGCGCATACTCGAGCAACAACTGCTGAGTAGAGAACCGAACACACACCAGCTCGAACGCGCGGAAGTAGTCGAGGCCCAGCAAACCGTCGATCTGCAGGCGCGTGAGCCTTGGAAGAATACGAACAGTCATATCCGGAAGCTGGTGGTCGTGCGCTGTGAGGTTCCTCAATTGGTAATAGCGCGCGTCTGAGGTAGCGTGCAGGACTCCGCGGCGCTGGAGATGCTCGCCAAGCGCTGGGCTGATGACGGACTGTGGAGACCCCGAGTCGAGCACCATGAACGCCACAAGGTCATTGCCTACCAATATCTTGATGCCAAGCCAGAGGCCCGAGGGGTGAGGAGCGACCGGGATTACGAGCCGGTCACCACCTCGCATTGACGTATTCGCCCCGGGCGGCGGCGTCCATGAGCTCTCGCGTCTCCTCGGGTGTGAGGTGCAGACCTCCGGCTGGGAAGACAAAGCAGAGAGCGGTCGGGTCCTCGTTGTGAACCTTCTCGTCGTACCTGGAGATCCTCGCCCGAGACCGGCTGTGACAGACCACGACGCCCTCTTTCAGGCCGTGATTCTCGTCGAAGCCAGTAATCTTCATCAGCACCCACTCGCCGGCGTAGCGGCGGGACGCCTCGTTGACGGTCATTATTTGCGCACCGTCGTCCGCTGGTCGTCGTTGTTCTGTTGACTTGGCTCGACGAGTCTGGCGGGTCGCACCGTCAGAGGCATCGCCGGCTTCGGCTCGCCGGGCGGCCAGGCGCTTCGCCATCTCTCGCTCCCGATCGTGTGCTCCAGCCCCATTATAGGCGGCCACCCCGCGCATGGCCTGGCCGGAGGCGTGGACCGTTCGCGGGATGGCGGCGCACCGTTGCACGGGCGCACGGCGCACGGACGTACGGTTGACGAGAGCCACCGCCCGGCTACACGATACTCGGACAGCAGCTACGCCGGGTGTCCTCGACGGGGCGCGAGAGGTCCCTGGGCGACAAGGGAGACTGGCCGTGAGACGACCGCTACTGCTTCTCGCCATCCTCGTCGGCGCCGCGCTGGCCGGGTGCGGGCCCGCACCGCAGGGCGCCCCGGGCCCGGCCGGCGGCCAGCCGGCGGCCGGTGGGTCCGGGGCGGCCGCGCCAGCCGGTGCGGCCAGTGGGGCCGGCGGGGCCGCCCCAGCGGGCGCGGCCAGCGGCGGCGGAGCCGGGAGCACGGTGCCCGCCGGCGGCGAGATCGTCCTCGGGATGTACGCGCCGCTCACGGGCCCGCTCGCCGCCACCGGTGTCCCGGCCCGCGACGGGTTCCAGGTCTGGGTCGACGAGACCAACGCAGCGGGCGGCATCGGCGGCCGGAAGATCCGCCTCACCGCCTACGACGACGCCAACTCACCCCAGGAAGCCGTCGCCGCCACCCGCCGGCTGATCGACCAGGACCAGGTGTTCGCCCTGGTCTGTGGCTCCAACAGCGGCTCGACCCTCGCCACCCTCGACCTGGTGCGCAGCGCGCGCGTGCCGTTCGTCACCTGCATCTCCGCCCACCGCGACCTGTTCAAGCCGTTCAGCCGCTACGTCTTCCGCATCTACGCCAACGAGATCGCCCAGGCCGAGGCCGTCGCCGACTACGTCGCCGGCACGCTGAACAGCAAGCGCCCGGCGATTATCTACAACAGCAACGACTTCGGCATCGGCGGCTTCGAGTCGATGGGCGCGCGGCTCAAGGACCGCTGGAACGAGTCGTTCGTGGCCTCGGCCGTCTACAACCCCGGCGACCAGGACTTCAGCGCCCAGCTCCTCCAGCTCAAGGCGGCGAATCCGGATAGCTTGATCGTGCACGCCTTCGCCGCCGAAGCCGGCGTCATCGTCCGGCAGGCCAAGAACCTCGGCTACACTGTGCCGCTGATCGGCGGGGGCGGCACGCCGACCCCCCTGTTCCCCCAGGCCGCGGGCCCGGCCGGCGTGGGCTTCGTCGCCAACTGGGTCTTCCCGGTCCTGCCCGACGAAGAGTATGCCGCCGTGGCGGCCTACGTGAGCAAGCTCAAGCAGTACGTCTATCCGGGCGGCCTGCCCACCGGGCGCCCGTCGCTGTACGATCTGACCGGCTACATCGCCGGCAACGTCGTCGGCGAGGGGCTGCGCCGCGCCGGCCCGAACCTCGACCGCGAGGCGTTCGTCAACGCCCTGGAGACGCTCCAGGGCTACGACCCGGCCGGCGTCGGGTTCCCGATCACCTTCACCGCCGACAACCACGAGGGCACAAGCGAGGTCACGCTGGTTCGCGTCAACAACAACCAGAAGTGGGAACTGTACAAGCCTTGACCTTCATCGCTCAGATCGTCGTCAGCGGGCTCACGCTCGGCAGCATCTACGCGCTCGTCGGCCTTGGCTTCGTCATCGTCTACAAGGCGACCCGGACGCTGAACTTCGCCCACGGCGACCTGTTGATGCTCGGGGCGATGCTCGCGCTGTTCCTCCACGTCGACCGGGCCCTGCCCTACTGGCCCACCTTCGTGCTCGTCCTGCTGGCGATGGGCGGCGTCGGCCTGCTGGTCGAGCGTGTCGTCTACCGGCCGCTGGCCCAGGCGCCGCAGTTCACGGTGATCCTCGGGACGGTCGCCGTCGGCGCGATGATCCGCAGCGGCGTGCGCATCCTCCAGGAGCAGCAGCTCAGCTACTTCCCCGCCTTCTTCAGCACCGACCCGATCGTGGTCGGCGGCGTCTCCGTCACGCCGCTCCAGCTCGGCATCATCGCCATCTGCATCGCACTCGCCGTCGCCTTCTCGCTGTTCTTCCAGTATCTCCCGCTGGGGAAGGCGATGCGGGCGGTGTCCGAGAACCCCGACGCGGCCAGCCTGGTCGGGATCAAGGTCAGCCGGACCTACGCCCTGGTCTGGGGCCTGAGCGCGGCGTTCGCTGCGGCGGCCGGCATCCTCGTCGCGCCGCTGATCCTGATCACCCCCGACATGGGCGTGATCGCCAACAAGGCCTTCATCGGGGCGATCCTCGGCGGCTTCACCAGTCTCTGGGGCACGGTCGTCGGCGGCCTGATCCTGGGCGTCGTGGAGAACCTGATCGGCGTGTACGTCTCCACGGCCTACAAGGACGTGATCACCTTCCTGATCCTGCTGGTGGTCCTCGTCGTCAAGCCGGCCGGCATCTTCGGCCGCTCGCGGCTGCGGAAGGTCTGATGCCGCGCCGGCTGCGCTCCCGGGCGACGCTCTGGCTGGCTGGTCTGGTCCTGCTCCTGCTGGCCGCGGCGCCGCTGGGGCTCAACTCCTACGCGCTGTTCGTGCTCGGCCTGTTCTATGTCAACCTGATCGCGGCGCTCGGGCTGAACCTGGTGATGGGCTACACCGGCCTGGTGTCCCTGGGCCAGGCCGGGTTCGCCGCCATCGGCGCCTACACGACGGCGCTGCTCATCGCCCTGCTCGGCCTGCCGTACTGGGTGGCGCTGCTGGCCGGCACGCTCGCCGCCGCGCTCGTCGGCTTCCTGATCGGCCTGCCGTCGCTGCGCCTCAGCCCGCTCTACCTGGCGATGGTCACCTTCACCTTCGGTCAGGTGGTGACACTCATCGTCGTGAACTGGCTGCCGGTGACGCGCGGGCCAAACGGCCTGCGCGTCCCGCCGCCTACCGTCGGCGGCCTGACCCTCGACCTGCCGCAGTTCTACTACGTGCTGTTGGTCGCGGCGCTGCTGCTGCTCCTCGTCGCGCGCAACGTCGTCCAGTCGCCGCTGGGACGCGCCTTCGTCGCCATCCGCGACAGCGAGCTGGCGGCGCAGTCGCTGGGCATCGGCCTGGCGCGCTACAAGACCGCCGCCTTCGCTCTCAGCGCCGCCTACGCCGGCCTGGCCGGCGGCCTCTACGTGGGACTCGGCCAGTTCATCACGCCCGAGGCCTTCAACTTCGGCGTCTCGATGGTCTACCTGACGATGAACGTGGTGGGCGGGATGGGCACGCTGGCCGGCTCCGTGGCCGGCGCCGCCCTGTTCACGCTGCTGCCGGAGGTGCTGCGCGGCTTCAGCAAGTACCGCGAGCTGCTGTCGGGCGCCTTGCTGCTGGGGTTCCTCCTGTTCATGCCCTACGGCGTCGTCGGCCTGGTCGCCCGCCTGCGGGCGCGCGCCGCCGGCGCCGACGACGACCTGGCGCCGTCCGGCGTCCAGCCGCCGGGGCTGCGCCAGCCCGCGCCCGGGGAGCCCGACCTTGGCTGAGCTGCTGCGCCTGGAGGGCCTGTCGATCGCCTTCGGCGGCCTGCTCGCCCTGGACGCCGTCGACCTCGCGGTCGGCCCCGGGGAGACGCGGGCGCTGATCGGCCCCAACGGCTCGGGCAAGACGACGCTGATCAACGTCGTGGCGGGGGTCTACCGGCCGACCAGCGGCCGCCTGACCTTCGACGGCCACGACCTGCTGGTCTACCCGCCCCAGGCCCGGGCGCGGCTAGGGCTCGCCCGCACGTTCCAGAACCTCGAGCTGTTCCAGCGCATGACCGCCCTGGAGAACGTCCTGGTCGGCCAGCACACCGCCTTCCGCGCCTCCCCGCTGGACGTCGTCGTGCGCTCCGGGCGCATGCGCCGGGAAGAGCAGGAGGCGCGCGCCCGGGCCGCGGCGCTGCTGGACCGCGTCGGCCTGAGCCGCTACGCTAGCTACCCGGCGAACGCGCTGGCCTTCGGCCATCAGCGCCTGCTGGAGATCGCCCGCGCGCTGGCGGCGCGGCCCAAGCTGCTCTTGCTCGACGAGCCGGGCGCGGGGCTCACCGTGGAGGAGCTGGACGTGCTCGGCGCGCTGCTGCGGCAGATCCAGCGCGAGGAGGGCATCGCCGTGCTGCTGGTCGCGCACACGATGCGGCTGGTGCTGGGCGTGGCCGACCGCGTCTCCGTCCTCGACCACGGCGTCCTGGTCGCGGAGGGGGAGCCGCAGGCCGTCGTGAACGATCCGCGGGTGATCGAAGCCTACCTGGGAAGGCCCGATGGCGACGCTGCTCCAGCTTGACCAGGTGGAAGCGTTCTACGGCAAGATCCGCGCCCTGCGCGGCGTCTCGCTCGCCGTGCCGGAGCGCTCCGTGGTCGCCCTGCTCGGCCCGAACGGCGCCGGCAAGACGACGACGCTGCGGGCGATCACCGGCCTGCAGCGGCAGAAGCGCGGCCGCATCGCGTTCGCGGGGCAGCCGATCCAGCACCTGCCGCCGGACGAGATCGTGCGCCGCGGCATCGCCATGGTACCCGAGCGGCGCGAGGTGTTCGCGGAGATGACCGTCCAGGAGAACCTCGAGCTGGGCGCCTACACGCGCCGCGACCGCGTCGGCATCGCCCGCGACCGCGCGCGGGTGTTCGAGCTGTTCCCCGTCCTCGCCGAGCGCCGGCGTGCCCTCGCCGGCAGCCTCAGCGGCGGCCAGCAGCAGATGGTGGCCATCGGGCGGGCGCTGATGGCCGCGCCGAAGCTGCTCCTGCTCGACGAGCCGTCGCTGGGCCTGGCGCCGACGCTCGTCCAGGAGATCTTTGCTACCATCCGCCAGATCAACGCCGACGGGACGAGCATCCTCCTCGTCGAGCAGAACGCCTACCTGGCGCTGCGCCTCGCCCGCGTGGGGTACGTGCTCGAGCACGGCCAGATCGCCCTGCACGACGAGGCGGCCAACCTGCTCCAGCACGCTCGGGTGCGACAATCGTACCTGGGCCAGGGATAGGGAGAGCGACGATGATCGACCTGCGAGGCAAGTTCCCGACGATGCTCACCTTCGACGTCGACGGCGAGACGCTGTGGCTCAACCGCGACCCGCGCAACGCCGACCGGCCGGTCACGCTGTCGCTCGGGCGCTACGGGCCGCAGACGGGCGTGCCGAAGATCCTGCGCCTGCTGGCGCGCTACGAGATCAAGGCGACCTTCTTCGTGCCCGGCTGGATCGCCGAGCGTTATCCGGACATGGTGCGCGCCGTGGACGCGGCCGGCCACGAGGTCGGCCACCACGGCTACCTGCACGAGTGGCTGGACCGCATCGACCCGGCCGACGAGGAGCCGATCCTGCTGCGGGGCATCGCGGCGATCGAGGCCGTGATCGGCAAGCGCCCGGTCGGCTACCGCGCGCCGGCCTGGGAATTCACGCCGCGGACCCTGGGCCTGCTGGCGAAGCACGGTTTCGCCTACTCCAGCAATATGATGGACGCCGACGGCCCGTACCGCCACCCGCCGGAGGGCGATGGGCCCGGGCTGATCGAGCTGCCGGTGGAGTGGACGCTCGACGACAGCTCCCTGTACCTGTACTCGCTGCAGCTCCCGGGGGCCAAGCTCACCCCCAACGAGCAGGTGCTCTCGCTGTGGTGCGGCGAGTTCGACGGGCTGTACGCCGACGGCGCTAGCTGCGTGCTGACCTGCCACCCGCAGCTCAGCGGCCGCTCCTACCGCCTGGCGGCCCTGGAACACTTCATCCAGCACGCCCTGGAGAAGCCGAAGACGACCTTCGTGCGCTGCGTCGACGCCGCGGCGTACTTCCAGTCCACGCTGTAAGAGTGGCTAAGAATACGTCGTGTGAGCCTGCGGCTCACACGACGTATTCTCGGTGTCGCAAGACTCTGGAAGAGCGCGCTCCAGAGAGACCAGGAGCTACGGACCGAAAGGAGGCATCGCGATGGCTGATCCCAGCGCGGACCAGAATGCCCCGGCCGAGGCGTCCCGGGATGCCGAGCCGCGCTCGCACCGGCTCAAGATCACTTACGAGGTCGATGGCAAGGTCGTGCGGGTGGTGGAGAAGCCGGTCAGCGAGAAATACACCTGGTTCCTGATCGGCAACTCGAGCTGGCGCGAGTGGTAGGGAGGCGACCGATGGCGGTTCCCGAGGCGATCCGCGCCCACGTGCTCGCCACGATCGACGCGCTGGAGGCCGAGCGCCTCCGCTTCCTCCAGGATCTGGTCCGCATCCCCAGCGGCGAGGGCGACGACGAGCGCATCGTCGGCCACGTGGCGCAGGCGCTGCGCGCGCTCGGCGCCGCCACGGTGGACCAGTTCCAGCCCGACCCCGCCGTACTGCGCCAGCACCCCGGCTACTCGCCGGTCCACCCCGAGCACAGTAGCCGCGCGGGCGGGGAGGCGCCGGTGGTCGTCGCGACGTTTCCGGGCGCGGGCGGTGGCCGCTCGCTGATGTTCTACGGCCACCTCGAGACGTCGACGCCGGCCTGGGAGCCGGCGGTCGTCGAGCTGATGCGGTACAACCCCTGGGAAGCGGTCATCGCCGACGGCAAGCTCTATGGCCGCGGCGCCTACAACATGAAGTCCGGCGACGCCGCCGCGATGATGGCCCTGCGCTGCGTCCACGAGGCCGGGGTCCGCCTTAAGGGCGACGTGCTGTTCAACTTCAACACTGACGAAGACGTCGGGTCGAACGGCGCGCTCGCCAGCGTGCTCAAGGGCTACACGGCGGACGCCGGCATCAACCCCGAGCCGAGCAGTCTGTGGATCTGCCCGTCGACGGGCGGGCCGCTCTGGTTCCGCGTCGAGGTCACCGGGCGGTCCTCGTTCGGCGGCTGGGCGAGCGGGGTGAACCCGATCGACAAGGCGATCGCCGTCTACCAGGCGATCAAGGCCTACGGCGAGCACCGCCGGCAGACCGCCCGCCACCCCCTCTACGACGACCTCCCCAACCCGGCGCCGCTCGCCGTGGGCGTGCTGCGGGCGGGCAACTGGCCGTCCAACGTGCCGCAGGTCGCGGTGATCGAGGGGCGGATCGGCTGCCTGCCGGGCGAGGACTTCGACGCGGTGCAGGCCGAGTTCGAGGCGCGGGTGCGGGCCGTGGCCGAGGCCGACGAGTGGCTCCGCCAGAAGCCGCCCCGCGTGCGCTGGCTGGCGCGCTGGGAGCCGGTGCTGACGCCGACCGACCATCCGCTGGTGCAGACCTGCGCGCAAGTCTACCGCGACCTGCTGGGCGAGGAGCCGATCATCTCCGGCAAGACCGCGGGCAACGACATGACCAAGCTCACCGCCTACGGCGGCATCCCCTCGGTGAACTGGGGGCCGAGCGGCGGCCCGTTCGGCTACGTCCTCGGCCAGACCGGCCAGCCCGTGGACGCCGAGTTCGACGAGTTCGTCTCGCTCGACAGCTACCACCAGTTGACCCGGCTGTTCGCCCTGACGCTGCTGGAGTGGTGCGGCGTCGCCTGAGCCGTAAGGGCGCGCACCGGAGGACGGCGATGTGCGCCTTCCGCGTGGACGCCCGCGGCTACATCTACATCACGGACAAGAACCACGGCATCTTCGTCCTCGAGTACACGGGGAGCTAGGTGCCCTGGTAATTCTCCGGCGTATACCGTGGGGAGCGAAGCGGGCGGCTAGCACGCGGCCCGCGCTGTAACGTTCCGGGGAGCCGACCGTTTAACAGCTAGGTGGATTGTGCTCACCGCCCGCGAGGGCGGCGTCGCCAGGAGGAGGCATGCCACACGCTCAGAGGTTGATGCGTCTCTCATTTGGCCTGGCGCTGGCCGTCGCCGGCGTACTCGGGGTCGCCACGAGTGGCCTGCCCGGGAGCGTGCAGGCGGGCTCGCTCGGCCAGCTCGTGCCCGTTACCGCGGGGCCCTGCACTCCGACCTCGACGCTCTTCGTCGCCAATATGACGGGCAATCAGGAAGTGCCGCCGACGGGCAGCGCCGCGACTGGCACGGCCATCATCCAGTTGCAGCCCGACGGCCAGACGCTCGTCGCCCAGGTCACTACCCAGAACCTGCCGCTCGACCAGGTGATCCTCGCGCACATTCACAGCCCGGCGCCGCCAGGGGTGAACGCGCCCGTCCGCGTGAACCTCTTCCTCGGGCCGCAGGGCACCTTCACCAACCCCTTTACCGGCACCATGTTCCCGCCCGCGCCCCCCGACGTGCTCAACGACATGCGGAACGGGCAGGCCTACTTCAACGTCCACACCGTCCAGTTCCCGGGCGGCGAGATCCGCGGCCAGATCGGCTGCCCGCTGCCGACGCCGATCCCCCTGGCGCCCGCGCGCACGGCGACGCCGACACCGGTGGTGCCGACCGTGCCAAACAACGTTACGCTGATCGCGCAGAACATCGTGCGCGACGGTACGTTCGGCGTGCCAGCGGCCAGCCTGATCGGCCAGGTCGCGCAGATCAGCGGCGGCTTGACCGGCACGGCGCGCGTGACGGGCTCGATGGCCGTGACCGTCACCGCGCCCGCTGGCATCATCCCGGCCGGCGCCGTGGGCAACGTGTTCTTCTCGACCACGCTGCCCACGATCGGAATCGAGAACATCGCCTGCCCGCCAGCCGTAGCGGGCGTGCCGACGACCTGCACCGGCAACACGATCGGCAACATCCTCCAGAACAGCACGGCGCGCCTCTTCGTCGGCGGCGTCCAGGTCGCCACGGGCATCGTCGTCGGCCCGGGCGGCTTGAACCCACAGAGCTTGCTGCCCCCGCCGCCGCCGATCGTCCTGCCGCCCCCGCCGCCGCCCGTGATTCCGCTGCCGCCCGGCGGCCCGGCCGCGCCGGTGGCGCCGAGCGGGCCCGAAGCGATGGCCGGCCCGATGGGCCCAATGGGCCCCATGGGCCCCGGCGGCCCGTCGATGCCAATGGCCCAGCCATCGGCGACGCCGATGCCGCAGCCGGCCCCGGCCCCGGCTCCGAGCAGCACGGGTGGTGCCGGCGCGGGCGCGCCGGGTAACACCGGTGGCGCGCCGGCCGGCACCGGCGGCCCGCCAGCGGGGGTACCGACCTCGGGCACCAGCCCGCTGCTGCCCACGGTGATCGCCGTGCCCACGGCGCCGCCGGTCGGCACGCCGACGACGTCCTCCGTGCCGCTGGCGCCCGACGACAGCAGCGGCGTGATGTCCGAGCCGCCGGCCAATCCCTCGTCGTCGGTAGCGCCTCCGACGACGCCCAGTAGCCCGCCCGCGGTGACCTCGTCGAGCCCCGGCGACCCGGTGCTCGCGGTCCCCGGCGACGAACAGTAGCCAGTCGCTCCGTACTCGGTGACAGAGAAGCCCGAGCGGGCCAGGCGGCCCGCTCGGGCTTCTGCTCTGCGCCCCGGCGCAGTGCTCCGCTGCCGTAGTGGGACACGGGGATAGGCGGTGGGTCCACCCGGCGTGTCTAGCGACTCGGCTGCGCGAAGGGGCGCGTGTCCGCCAGGAAGCGGCGGATCGCCGCCTCCATCGCCGCGGGGGCGTCGGCCGGGATGTTGTGGCCGGCAGCGGGGATCTCCTCCACCCGGAGCGACGACGCCTCGGCCTGCATCCGCGCCACGATCTCCGGCGTCAGGACGTCGCTGCGCGCGCCGCGCAGGAGCAGGATCGGGCACTCGAGCTGGCCCAGCAGCGGCCAGGTGTCGGGCTCGGCCGGCGGTCCACCCTCGCCGCGGGCGACGCGGGCCAGGCGCTCGCCAAACACCGGGTCGCGCTTGATCGTATAGCCGCCGTCGGGCAGGGGCCGCGCATAGTGCTCGATCCGCGCGCGGTACTGGTCGTCGGGCAGTGCCGCGTAGGCCGGGCGGAAGTGGGCCGCGAGCGCATCCAGGCTGGCGAAGCGCGCCGGGACGCCGGCGATGGCCTGGCGCACGCGGGCGGCGCCGGCCGGGGCGACCTCGGGCCCGGCGTCTACCAGGATGAGCTGGCCGACCCAGGTTGGGTGCTGCGAGGCGTAGTGGATCGCCACGCGGCCGCCGAGGGAGTGGCCGCAGAGGACCATGTTGTCCAGCCCGAGGGTCTCCTGTAGCTCGGACACGTCGTGGGCGAAGTCGCTCACCGAGTAGGCGTGGTCGCGCGAGTAGTCGCTGTCGCCGAAGCCGCGCTGGTCGAGCGCCAGGAGGTGGTACTCGCCCTCGAGGGCGCGACAGAGCGGGTCCCAATCGTGGGCGAAGCCCGACAGGCCGTGCAGCAGGAGAAACGGGCGGCGCCCCGGCTCGCCCCACTCCAGGTAGTGCAGTCGGAGATCGTTGATCGCGATGTAGCGGTCCTGCATCGTCTTCCCTCCCCCGCCGCGGCGGCCCCGGCGCCGCGCGCTGCCATCGCGGGCCCGCTCGGCGCGGCCTGCGCAGGTCGGCCCGCCCCGGCCGGATAGTAGCAACCGGTGGGCCGCGGTTCCCGGGAACCGGCCCGCGGCAGCCGGCTCGCGGCCGGCCTCGCAGGCACGATTGGCGTGCCGTTGGCTGGGTCGGGCGCTGCGGGCCGTCCGTGGTATAGTTCGGAATGGCGCGCGACTGGGGCTCGCACGGATATCGCGCGAGCGGGCGACACGCCGCGCAATCGGGTTTGCGGAGCGGCAATGTGACCAATAATGGCAGCGAAGAGCATCCCAATATTTGCGTCCTCATCGATTTCGAGAACATGGCGGTGAGCGCCGAGCAAGTCGAACAGGAATTCGATCTTACCCCGGTAATGGAGCTGCTCAAGACGCGTGGCCGCCTGGTTATCAAGCGAGCCTACGGCGACTGGGCACGCTACCGACACTTCCGCGCCGACCTGCTCGATCATGCTGTCGATCTCGTGCAGCTCTACCGCTTTGGCTCGGCGGGCAAGAACCGCGCCGACATTCGCCTGGCGATCGACGCGATGGAAGTCGTCTTCACGCGACCGAGCGTCGACGTGTTCGCGATCATGGCCGGCGACAGCGACTACTCGACGCTGATGAACAAGCTGCGCGAGTACGGCAAGCACACGATCGGCATCGGCCTGCGCCACGCTACGGGCGACTTGCTGGTCAAGAGCTGCGACGAGTTCCTGTTCTACGAGAGCCTGGTGGGGCGCGAGCTGGGCGGCGCGGCGCTCGACAACGCCCAGGCCCGCGAGCTGCTGAGTCGTGCCCTGCGCGCGCTGCAGCAGCAGGGGGCCCTGCCGGTGTTCGCCTCCAAGCTGAAGCAGACGCTGGTGGCGTTCGACTCGACTTTCAACGAGGCGAACCTGGGCCACGAGCAGTTCGCCGGCTTCCTGCGCGCGAACGCCGACCTGGTGCAGCTCGAGTATCGCAACAAGCTACTGTACGTGGGACTGGCCGAGGGCGCGCCGCCCCCGCCGCCGTCGTTCGGCGTCGCGCTACCCGCCGCGCGCGAGCTGTCGCTGCCGCTGCCCGAGGCGTACCGCCTGCAGCTCCGGCGCGCCGAGCGGCTCGTCGTCGAGCCGCGGCTGCGCCAGACGCTGCTCGGCGAGCTCCACGAGCTGCTCTCCAGCGATGGCGGTGAGCTGACCCTCAACCGCGCTGCCGAGGACGTCCGCGCCCGCGACGAGGCCACCAGCGCCCCGCGCACGAAGGGACCGATCCTCGAGGTCTGCAAGCTGGCGCTGCTCGGCGACGCCGTGCGGCTGCGCCGGCCGCGAGCCGGCCTCGCCTCGCCGGCTGTGGCCGCGTTCGGCGGCGACGCGGCGGCCTTCCGCCGCGCCGCCGAGTCGGTCTACGTCCAGAAAGTCGCTGAGGCCGGCCTCGAGTTGAGCTACACCGACCTGTCGCTGATCCTGTTCGACACGGCCACCGAGGCGGAGTACCTCGGCGCCATCGGCCAGGAGCTGGCGGCCGCGGGGCGGCTGACCGAGCGCGAGGGCGGCCGCTACGGCCCGCCCGAGGGCTGGGCCCGGGCCCTCCAGCAGCCGATCCTGGCCAGCGCCGTGGCCGAGCTCGAGGGCTGCGGGCTGGCGAGCGAGCTGGTGACGCCCGGCGCGGCGCGCGCCCTGTTCGAGGCGGGCAACTCCGTGCGCGGCAGCAACTTCGCCCAGGCCTCGGAGCGCTACCTGCGCGCGGCGCGCCTGCAGCTCGAGGCGATCCGCCGCGGCGCGGCCGGCGCCGGCCGCGAGGACTTCTGGTGGTACTTCGCCAACTTCCTGGCGACGCGGGCGGGGGCGGCCTTCTCCGAGGGGCGCTACCCGCTGGCCGTGCCCTACTACCTGGCCTTCTTCGCACTGCTGCGCGAGGGCGAGCCGCTCTGGGACCAGGTGTTCAAGCTGGTGAACGTGATGCTCTCCTACTACTTCGCCACGGCGGCGAAGCAGATGGGCATCTCGCCCGGCCGCAACCCGGGCTACACCCACCCGACGCTGATGGCGGTGCTGCTGCACAACCATCCGGATTCGGCCGTGGCCGCGCGCTGGGGCGAGCTCGCCCGCGAGCTGGCCGCGACCAACCCGGCCCTGGTCGAGATGATGCTCGAATACGCCTCGCTGACGCCGGCCGACCCGGTCCTCGTGAATCGCACGGCGACGCTGCTGCGCGAACTGCTGGCCGAGTGGTACGCCGCGGACTCCGCCGCGCTCAGCGCCTGAGCGAGTGAAGCGAACGATTCTTAGCGTCGCGCGCCTTGAGGCGCAAGCGCGACGAGGCCCAGGCGGCCGAGCTGGCCGAAGCCCGGCACGTCGTCTGGCACGCCGCAGACGCGCAGGCAGTACCAGAGCGTCGCCTGGTTGCTGGTCACGACCGGGCGCCCCAGCCTGCTCTCCAGCTCCTCGATGACGTCCGGCGTGTGCGTGTTCGTGCAGGCCAGGAAATAGGCGTCCGCCCGCGGGTCGGCCTCCTCCTGTACGGCCTCGAGCCACTGGCTGGGCGGAGCCGCGATGTAGGCATCGCTATTCGCCAGGCCCAGCGAGCGGCTCCGCAGCACCTCGAACCCGGCCTCCTCGAGGAACGCCACCTCGTGCTCGCTGGGCGAGGGGCTCACGTGCACGAGCCGCCGCGCGCCCACGGCCTCCAGCGCGGCGAGGACGGCGGCGGCGGTGGAGGTGGCCCGACGGCCCGTCGCCTGCTCGATCGCGGCGATCACCCGGCGCTCGGCGGCGATGCCGTCGCGCATCGACGAGCCGGTGCAGTGGAAGACCAGGATGTCGCACTTGGCGTCGGCGAGCAGAGCGGCCGCCTCGACGACCCGCGGCAGCAGCTCGTCCACCGGCGCGTGGTAGTCGCCGGTCATCCGCAGGCGGGTGACGTGCGGCACCACGCCCGGCGGCGCGTAGCGGTGGAACTGAGGCTCGGTGAGTCGGTTCGAGGTCGGGATGATCAGCCCGATGCGAGCGCGAATCGGCGCCAGCTCCTGGACCATGGGCCCCTCCCTACGCGAGTGCCCTCATTATAGACACATAGACACCCCTACGCCCCCGCGAGCCGCTCGCGAGCCGCGGCGGGCGGGGCGGGCGCCGGGGCGACCGGCTCGCCGCTAGGCGCGGTATCCACGCCGTCGGCGCCCGTCAGCCAGCGCGGCAGGTGATCCTTGAGCATGCCGTCCACGCCCGCCACCAGGCCGGCGCCGACCAGGAACAGGACGAGCTGGCAGACGATCCAGCCGCGGTCGTTGAAGGCGGCGTTGTTGCCCCAGCCCTTCATCCACTGGTAGTTCAGGTTCAGGAACAGGCCCACCAGCGCCCCGGCCCGCGTGCCCAGCCCGAGGAACAGCAGCGTGCCGGCAGCAAGCTCGCCCCACGTATCCAGGAAGCCGAACACGGGGTAGTGGGCGGCGACGAAGTCGAGCCAGCCCTGCGCCAGCGGGTCGCGGTAGCCTTGCCGCCCGTAGGTCTCGAACGAGCCCAGGATGAAGCGCGGGTCCACGGGTACCTGGTCGAACACCAGCTTGACCGTGCCCGCGACCAGCCAGCAGAAGCCGATCCCCATCCGCAGCAGCGCCAGGTAGTTGAATTGAGTGGCGTAGCCCGACGGGCGCAGCCAGCAGATCGGGCCCACGCCGTGCAGGCGATCGAGCGGGAACCGCTCGGGCCGGCCGATCAGCCAGGCTGGCGCGCGGCCGATCAGGCGGCGATCCAGGCCCCAGGTCGCGCCGGGCACGGCGAGGAGCACGACGATGCCGATGACGAGGAACGACCGCAACTGGGCCGGCGTGCTGAGCGGGCCGGCGGCCAGCCAGTAGTTCAAGCTGAGGAACACTGCGCCGGCGGCGGCCAGCCGCGTGCCCAGCCCGAGGACGAGCCCGAGGCCCACGGCCAGCTCGGCCAGGACGAGCAGCACGGCAAAGGCGTCGGCGTTGGGCAGCAGCACGCCTCGCCGTCTCCTCCGGTCAGGGTTGCCAGTGTCGAACGCGCCCCACCCACATGAGCGAGCCTGCCGCGCCCCACTCGTTGTACTGCGCGCGGTTACGCGTGCAGGCTGCCTGGTGGTGGGGAAGCGCTGCCAGGCGTTCTAGTGGCCGCGAGTGAGGCCCCATTGCGGAGCAGCCCGCTGCCGCTTCTGATCCCTGCAGGGCACGGGGGCTGAACGCTTACAAGAATTGCTTGACAAGTGGCAGCGAGAGTGTATGATGAGGGCCATTCAGCGGCCGGGGGAGGATAGATGCTATCGGTAGGCTACGTCTTCTGGGCCCTTCTGCTCGTCGCCGCGCTCGGCTGCCAGCCGGCCAGCCCCCCCGCGCCCTCCAACCCAGGTCCCGCGGCGGCCGCAGCCGCTCCTCCCACGACACCGCCGGCTACCGCCGCGGTGCCGCCTCCCGTCGCGGGCTCCGCGAGTGCTGCCATGCCGCGGCCGCTGGACCCGCCGGCGACCGTGCGGGTGGGCCTGCTCGAGAGCATCTCCGACTCTGGCGTCTACATCGGCTATGAGCGCGGCTACTACCGCGAGCTCGGCCTGGAGCTCCAGCTTGAGACCATCCCCGACCCGAATATCATCTCGACGATGGTCAACGCCAACCAGCTCGACGTCGGGGGCGCCGGCGTGAACGCCAATCCCTTCCAGGCGGCGGCCCGCGGGATCGGCGTGAAGATGGTGGCCGACAAAGGCCAGTTCCTGCCGGGCTTCGGGTTCTCCGGGATAGTCGTCCGCCAGGACCTGCTGGACAGTGGCGCGGTGCGCTCCTTCGCCGATCTGAAGGGGCGTACCATCGCCAGGCTGGCGCCGTGCGATTCGACGGACCCGGCCGTCGAGCGCGGGTTCGAGCGCGCCGGGATCACCCGCGACCAGGTCGAGTGGACCTACATGGGCTGGCCGGATATGAACGTGGCCTTCGCCAACGGCGCTATCGACGCCGGCTGGCAAATCGAGCCGCTGGCCACGCTGGCCGCCGAGCGGGGCATCGCTAGCAAGTTCGCCATGGGCGATGTCCTCTACCCTTATCAGCAGATCGCCGCGCTCTTCTACTCCCCGGACTTCGCCGCTCGCACCGACGCGGCCCAGCGCTTCATGGTCGCCTACCTGCGCTCGCTACGCGACTACGACGATGCTTTTCTGAAGGGAATCGGCCGCGCGGAGATCGCCCAGATCCTCGCCAAGCACACCACGGTGAAGGATCTGGCCCTCTATGACAAGATCACCCCGGCTGGCCTCGAGCCGGACGGCCGTTTGAACGTTCCGGGCATCCGCGATGACCTCGCCCTCTATGTTCGGCTGGGCTGCGTCACCGGGGACCTGAGTGACGTTAGCCAGGTCGTCGACGAGTCGTTCGTCAACTACGCGCTGAGCATGTTGGGGCCCTATCCGCGGTGACAAAGATTGAGTGCAAGGGTATCTCGATGCGCCGTCGACAATGAGCGGGGAGGGAGAGCACAGTGCTGGTTGATAGCGAGGGAAATGAGTACTTCGTCTTCGACGACCATACCCATCTGGGCTCGAGGCCCAACGCCAACCTGGGGCACGCCAGCTTCGACGCGGACCAGATGGTCGCCGACATGGACGCCTGCGGGGTGGACATGATCGTCGGTTTTCCCATGGCCAACCCGCACACCGACTATCGCGAATGCAATCAGCAAGTGCTGTCGTTCAACCAGCGCTATCCCGATCGCATCGTCCCCTTCGCCCGGATCCAGCCGTTCTTCAAGGAGAAGGCGGCCGCCGACGTCCATGAGTACGCCCGGCTCGGTTTCAAGGGGCTGAAGCTCCATCCATTCATGGACTTCGGGGGCCTGGCCATCAACAACCGCGATGTGATCTTTCCACTCATGGAGGCGGCCTCCGCCCACAAGCTGACGGTCCTCATCCACAGTGGCGAATCCTGGAACTCCTCCCCCGCTCTGATCGGCGATCTCGCGCAGAACTTCCCCGACGTGACCTTCATTATCGGCCACAGCGGCCTGTGGGAGTACCACGAGCAGGCTATCGATGTGGCGCGTCGCGTCGCCAACGTGTACCTGGATACGGCCGAAACCGCGCCGCCCGGAGTGATCTCGTCCCTCGTCCGCAACACCAGTGCCGAGCGCGTGCTCTACGGCTCCGACCACCCGTTCATTCCGTTCGGGTTCGAGATCGGGAAGGTGGCGAAGTATGCCGGCCTCGCGCCCGAGCAGCTCCGCCTGGTGCTCGGGGAGAACCTGGCCCGGCTGCTCGGCGTCACCCCGCGCCGCGAGGACCGAAAGAAGGTGGAGCTCACCCGCATCTAAGCCCGGGCTAGCCCGGACTCTTTGCCGCGACTCGTCGCGGCATCAGATCGACGCCGTGGGGCGAGGAGCTGCGCGAGGGCAGGCAGTTAGCGGCTGTCGCGGAAGAACTGGACGGCGCGGTCGAGGGCGGCGTCGGTGCCGTCGCTGGCAGCGGGCACGGCGATGTCGGGCGTCAGGCCCACGCCGTTGAGCGGCGTCTCGCTGGGGCTGAGCCAGCGCGCCGTCGTGATGCGGACGGTGCTCCTGTCAGCGAGCTGGTGCAGGTTCTGCACGGAGCCCTTGCCATAGCTCTGCTCGCCGATCAGCACGCCGCGGCCGCGGTCGCGCACGGCGGCGGCGACGATCTCCGCGGCGCTGGCGCTGCCGTGGTCGATCAGCACCACCAGGGGCACCTGCGTAGCATGCCCGCCGGGCTTGGCGCGGAACACGTCGCGCTGGCCGTTGGCGTGCTCTTGGTAGAGGAGCACCCCGTCAGGAATCAGCTCGCTCGCCACGTCGATCGCCGCCTGCAGGTAGCCGCCGGGGTTGGAGCGCAGGTCGAGCACCAGCCCCTTCGGCCGCGCCTGGAGCAGCCGCTCGAGGGGCGCCTGCAGGTCGCGGGCAGTGGTATTGGCGAAGGTGCTGATCCGCACGTAGGCGATGCCGCCGTCGAGCATTCGCGAGCGCACCGATTCGAGCTTGATGTCCGAGCGGACGACCTCCATCGGCCGCGGCTGGGGCCAGCCCTCGCGCTGGACGAGCAGGCGCACGGTGCTGCCGCGCGGGCCGCGGATGAGGTTGACCGCCTCCGTCAGGCTGAGGCCCTTGAGGTCCTGCCCGTTCACCTGGCTGATCAGGTCGTCCGCGCGCAGGCCGGCCTTCTCGCCCGGCGAGCCGTCGAGCGGCGCCACCACCCGCAGGCCGCCATCCACCAGGTCCACCTGCACGCCAATGCCCTCGAAGCTCCCGCGCAGCTCGGCGTCGGTCAGCTCACTGTGCTGCGCGTCGAGGAAGACGGTGTGGGGGTCGCCGAGCGCCTCGAGCATACCCTTGATCGCGCCGTGGGTGAGCTTGGCGGTGTCGAGCGCGGCGCGGTCGTAGTACTCACGGTCGACCAGCGACCAGGCCTCCCAGAAGACCTGGAACTGCTCCTGGAGGTCGGGGGAGATCGACGCTGGCGCCGCGGCCCGGCCGGCGCCGGCCGTGGTGGGCGCCGCGCGGCCGAGCAGCGCGGTGAGGCCGTCGGCCCCCGCGCCCTGCGCCCGCCCAACCGAGACCCCGAGCAGGAAGCCCGCGCCCAGCACGAAGGCGAGCACGAACAGGACGAACACCGCGCTAGTCAGCCGTCGCATGGCCTCGCCTTCAGCAGCAAAACCGCCGGGATCTGGCGGGAGGACCGTCCCACAGCCCCAGCCAGGCACACGGCGACGATTGTAAGCGGGCGGAGGCGCGCTGGGCAAGACCGAGCGCCCGCGAAGATGCCGTCCGCCAGGGCGGTGGCGTACGGAGCGCTAGCGCGAGCCGTGGTGCATGAGTAAGCGTCCAGGTCGGCCTTGCGGCAGGAGCTTGCAGATTGGGCGCCGCTGGCGTATACCACTGTCTATGAAGCGGGCCGATCCTCCCCTGCCGCCGGAGATTTGGGCCGCGACCCTGGGCGCCTCCCAGGCGCTGATCCTGACCCTTCAAGAGCGCATCCGCGCAAGATCTCAGCCATCCAATGATGCTCGGCGAGCGGTTCATTGCCGCATTCGCTTTCGCCGCGCAACTGCACGCGCACCAGGTGCGCAAGGGGACCCGCGTCCCCTATGTGTCGCACCTGATGGCCGTGAGCATCTCAAAGAAGCTCCTCCGTCTGTCCTGCGGGTGGCGCTGGCCGACAAGGTCCACAACGCGCGTGCCTTGGTGGCGGACTATCACCAACACGGCGAGCGCTTGTGGTCACGCTTCAACGCCGGCCGCGCGCAACAGGTCTGGTACTATGGCGAACTGCTGAAGCTCTTTGGCGAGCGGACCACCAGCTCGCTGGTAGCGGAGCTGGCGCAGTTGGTGGACGAGCTGGAGGCTGAGGCGCGGCGACGAACGACGC
>Ga0070739_10002858_pt1 | contig 22298 bp, 23 predicted proteins | sample Coa_R1_7_FD_66445 | JGI IMG/M metagenome (GOLD analysis project Ga0070739, IMG submission 66445) | Surface soil microbial communities from Centralia Pennsylvania, which are recovering from an underground coalmine fire - Coalmine... | ecosystem: Environmental > Terrestrial > Soil > Unclassified ... | reverse complement strand
ACTTCCGGAGGCGGTGTGGATCAACCCGCCCGAAACCGGTCGGGCAGTGGCCGAACCAGGATCGGCTTTACTACAGTAAAATCTTACGCTCGGCTGTCTCAAACTATTGACACGTTCCGCCATGTGAGCCAGTTCCCTGGCGGCTTGTCAGCGCGGACGCTGCCTGCATCCGTCCTTATAGATGCTTCCTCACAGGAGGCCACAGCGATGCGCATTCGCCCGGCAACCCATGCCGACCTGCCTGCCATTCTTGACATCTACAACGAGGCCGTACTGAATACGACGGCCAGCTACGACTACGAGCCGCACACGCCCGAACAGCGCACGGCCTGGTTTGAGGAGCATATTCAGACCAACTACCCCGTCTTTGTCGCGCAAGACGGGACGGGGCGCGTGGTCGGGTGGAGTGCGCTCAGTCCCTACCGCAATCGCGTTGGCTATCGCTACACCGCCGAAACCTCCGTCTATGTGGCGTCGGATCGGCGCGGTCAAGGCATCGGGAAACTGCTTCTGCCGCCCCTGATCGAGGCGGCGCGGCAGACGGGCCTGCACGCTCTCGTAGCCGGGATCGATGCGGAGGGCGAGGCTAGCCTGCGCCTGCACGCGGCCTTCGGCTTCGAGAAGGTCGCCCACTTCAAGCAGGTCGGCTATAAGTTCGGGCGCTGGCTGGACGTAATTTTCATGGAACTGCTGCTGGGAGAGAGCGGGTAGTGAATAGAGAGCCGTTTTTGAGGAGTTTGCTCTAAATGCCTGAGTATGAGCCTGTCATCGGAATGGAGTGCCACGCGGAACTGCTGACCGAGAGCAAGATGTTCTGCGGCTGCAAGAACGAGTTCGGCGGCGAGCCGAATACGCGCTGCTGCCCGGTCTGCACCGGCATGCCCGGCTCGCTGCCGGTGATGAATAGGCAGGCGGTGGAACACGTCATCCGCACCGCGCTGGCGCTCAACTGCGAGATCAATCGTAACGCCAAGTTCGACCGCAAGAACTACTTCTATCCGGACCTGCCGAAAGGCTACCAGATCAGCGAGTACGATAACCCCATCGGCGTCAAGGGCTGGCTGGATATCGAGGTAGAGGGCAAGACGGTCCGCGTGCATATCCGCCGCGTCCATCTGGAAGAGGACACGGGCAAGCTGTTCCACATTCCCGGCGATGAGGCGGAAAGCTTCATAGACCTCAACCGCAGCGGCGTGCCGCTCATGGAGATCGTCACCGATTTCCCGCCCGACATACACTCTGCCGAGGAAGCCCGCGCCTACCTGGCCAAGCTGCGCGCCATCCTGACGTATCTGGACGTCTGTGACGGCAAGATGGAAGAGGGATCGCTGCGCGCCGAGCCCAACGTCTCCGTGCGCCTCAAAGGGTCGGATACCTACGGCACGAAGACCGAGATCAAGAACCTGAACTCGTTTCGCGCCGTGCAGCGGGGCATCGAGTATGAGGTTCAGCGCCAGATCGAGCTGCTGGAGCGCGGCGAAAAGGTCGTGCAGGAGACGCGCGGCTGGAGCGAGGCCAAACAGGCCACCTTCTCGCAGCGGTCCAAGGAGGTCGAGCAGGAGTACCGCTACTTCCCCGAGCCGGACCTGGTGCCGCTCCAGATCTCCGACGAGTGGATCGAGGAGATCCACGCCACCATGCCGGAACTGCCGGACGCGCGCAAGGCCCGCTTCATGGAAGAGCACGGCCTGCCCTCCTACGATGCCGGGTTCCTGACGGAGACGCGCGCCCTGGCCGACTACTTCGAGGAGACGGCCCACCTCAGCGCCGACCCGAAGGCCACCGCCAACTGGATCATGGGCGACCTCGCCCGCCTGCTCAACGCCGAGGGCCGGGATATTACTCAGTGTCCCGTCACTCCCGCGCACCTGGCCTCTATGATCAACCTGATCGCCGAAGGCGTCATCAGCGGCAAGATCGCCAAAGCGCTCCTTGAGGAGATGTACAAAACCGGCGAAGACCCGGTCTTCATCGTTGAGGAGAAGGGTTGGCGGACTATCAAGGACACGGCGGCCATTGCCGCGTTGGTGGACAAGGTCATCGCGGAGAACCCCAAGATCGTCGCCGACATCAAAGAGAAGGGCCTGGCGCAGAAGAAAGGCTTCCTGGTCGGGCAGGTGATGAAGGCGTCGCAGGGCAAAGCCGACCCGCAGGAGGTCAACCGCCTGATTGATGCGCGGCTGCAAGATTAATGAACCAACGGGCGCACATGGGCGTCAGGATTTTCGGGATTTATCTTCTGCCTGAACCAACGAGCGCGCAACGGCGTCAAAACCGGAAAAGTGTGAGGGGCTTGCCGACAGGCGGCAGGGCATCCCCACGAGAGGAGGCCGGGGTCATGGTGGATTTTCGCGATTTCGTGCCGCAACTGTTGAACCGGGGCAAGGGCTTCGATTCCTTTTGGAAGGAAACAGCCCGTTATGAGAGCTTTGAGGATGCCGTCGCCGCAGCCAACGTCTGGATAGCGCAAAACTGTATCCGCGTGATTAACGTCGAGACGGTGGTGCTGCCCAACATCTGGTCGCCCAAAGAGGAGGGAACCCAGGATGCGGCGCTGACCGGGACCTTTGTGCCCTGGCACCAATTTGTGCGCGTCTGGTTTGCCAAAGAGCCGGGTGAGGAGATCGAGCGGCGCGAAAACAGATGACAAAGCCCCACGCAAAGCCTCACGGCGGATTTCGGTTCGCACGCTCCATCGCACTCGCTCTCCTGATCGGCTGGATGCCCCTGAGCGCAGGCGCGCAGAACGTCGAGCGGCTCATCCGCGACCTCTCCTCGCCCAAAGTCGCCGTGCGCTCCGATGCGGCGGAGGCGCTGGCCCATGCCCGCAGTAAAAGAGCGCTGCCGGCCCTGATCCGCGCGATGGGCGACCCGGTGGCGTCCGTGCGCGGCCAGGCCGTGCGCGCCGTCGCCGCCACAGCGGACAGAACCAGCGTGCCGCTGCTGCTGGCGGCCCTGCGGGATAAGAGTTCATACCGCCGCCTGGGCGCGGCCACCGTGCTGGGCATCCTCGCCGATCCGCGCACGCTGGATCCGCTCGCTGCCGCAACGAAAGATGCCAACGCGAGCGTGCGCGCCGCCGCCACCGAAGCCCTGGGCAATCTGGACGACCCCCGCGCGGCGGCGGCGCTGCGCCCGCGCCTCACCGACCCGGCCCCGCGCGTGCGGTTGAAAGCCGCGACCGCGCTCGGTCGGCTGCGCGATACGCAGAGCAGCACCTCCCTGCTTCCCCTCCTGCGCGATAGAGACCGCGCCGTGCAGTCGGCGGCGGCCGTGGCCCTGGCCCAGATCGGCGACCGCCGCGTGGTTCCGGCCCTGATCCAGATCGCCGAGCATCCCACCCCCGGCGATACCTTCGGCGTGCGCTTCTATGCCGCCTATGCGCTGGGCGCGCTGGGCGACCGCCGCGCCGTTCCCGTGCTCATTCAGGGCCTGAACGACCGCGACCCCTTCCTGCGCAGCGCCGCCGCCGGCGCGCTCGGCCAGATGCGCGTCCGATCCGCTGTGCCTCCCCTGTTGAAGGCTCTCCAGGATCGCCATTATTTGGTTAGATGGACCGCCGCGCAGGCCCTGGGGAACCTGCGCGACCGCCGCGCCGTCCCATTCCTGATCCGGCGGCTGAAAGATCCGAACGAAGATATTCGGGAGCAGTCCGCCAAAGCGCTTGGCAAGATCGGCGACCGCGCCGCCGTTCCCGCCCTCATCGGCGTATTTAAGGATGAGGATGAGGCCATTCCCAAGGCGGCAGCGCTGGCCCTGGGACGCATTGGCGACCGGCGCGCTGTCCCGGCCCTGCGCGGCCTCTTGAAACATGAGAACGCGACCGTGCGCCAGGCAGCCGCCGATGCCCTCCGTATGCTGGGCAGTAGCGGAGCCGCCGTCCTGCCGCGCCATCCTAGCCCATGAGGGTTCAGGGACAGAATGGAGAGAACCTAATGATGAATCGCTCCCTTTGCCTTAACCGCGCATCGGTCCTCTTGCGGGCCGTCGGCACCATTTGCTTGCTGGCCGCTGCCGCGCTGCTGCCTGTGACGGCCTTAGCCCAGGCATCGCGCGCCACCGTCCCATCGTCCGGCAAGGCCGGTCTGGCAACGTCGCCGTCCTCGCAGGAAGTCGCCGGGGAGATCCTGGCCGACGCTCTGGGCAACCTCTGGCTGGAAACAGATGCCCATATGCATGAGGGCGAGTATAACCACATTATCAACCTGTCCCGCATCATCGTCCAGGGCGATCCGCAGAACCTGCAAGCCTATGAGAACAGCGCGTGGCTGCTCTGGAGCACCCTGCGCAACGACGAAGCCATCGCTTTCCTCAAGCAGGGAATCCAGGCCAATCCCAATACGTATTATCTCTATGATGAGCTGGCGTTTCACTATTTAGACCATCTGAAAGATCCGGCCTCCGCCCTTCCCTACTACGAGCAAGCGGTCCGGTTCCCGTGCCCCTTCTTTACCTGGAACAACCTGGCCCGCTGCTACGAGAAGACAAACCAGTGGGAGAAGGCGGTCCAGACCTGGGAGCGAGCGGCGCAGATTAAGAACAACCCCGTGGCGTCTCTGCACCTGAAGCGCGCACAGGCCGAGCTCGCCCGGCGACAGGGCACGGGCGTTGGCAATTGAGGAGAGCGTATCGTGTCCATACGGGACCTCTTTCTATTTATTACGCAGGCGTTGATCTGGCTGATCATCATTGATGCGGTGATCGCCAACATCATCGCCTTTGGCGGCAGGATCTCTTCCTATCATCCGCTGGTCCGGCTGCTGCGCCGCATCGTCAACCCCCTGCTGGACCCGGTGCGCCGCCTGGTTCCTCCCTATAAGACGGGCGGCTGGGACCTCTCGCCGATAATCGTGATTCTGCTGATAGTCATTTTACAGCGCCTCGTGATCGGCTACTGATCGCCCTCTCTTTGTGCCCGCGCGATGAGCAATGAACGCGGTTTCGTGCTAGGGGTTTTGGTACTGATAATCCTCTCTGCGCCCGTGCGGCCCATTGCGGCCATCCAGGAAGCCCTATGAGGCAAGACTTGACGCCCATTGACATCCTCAACGTAAACCTGCGGCGCAGCCTGCGGGGTTATTCCGTCGCCGAGGTAGACGAGTTTAAGCGCCAGGCCGCCGCCGCGCTGGAGCACGCGCTGGCAGAATGCGCGGCGCTGCGCGAGCGCATGAGCAGCATGGAGCGTGAGTTGGGCCAGTTTCGGACGATGGAGGCCACCCTGCGCGATGCTCTGGTATTGGCTCAGAAGGCCGCTGATGAGACCCGCGCTGCCGCCCACAGCCAGGCGGAAGCGCGGCTTCAGGAGGCGCAGGCGCGCGCCCAGGAGCTTGAGGCCCGGATGCAGGCGCGTGTCGCCGAGCTCAATACGCGCATTGAGGCGCTGCGCCAGGAGCGCCGCCGCCTGGTCCGCGACCTCCGCGCGCAACTGCTCGCCCAACTGGAATGGCTCACGGCCGAGATGGAAGCTGATCCGGAGGGAACGCCGCAGGGGGAAGGCCCGGCAGAGAGAGCGCAGGAACCGGCCGCAGCCCTAGGCGGTTCCGCGCTTGCGGCCATTGTCCGCGCCAACCCGGACGCCGGCACACCGGAGGAAGCATGATCGGCGTGCCGGAAGGCGGGCCGGAACCGCCGGAGGCTCCAGCTGCCGTGACCCCTTCCTCGCAGGGACGCCGTCGCATCCGCGCCTGGCACGTCGGCGTGGCGCTGGCCGGCCTGCTGGCCTATCTTCTGCTCACCCCGTTCGCCCACTCCGCCTCGAAGTCGCGGCTGGCCTCCATCCAGAGAGCCGACTCCGTTCTCAGCGCTCTCCAGATTACCAAGCTGGCTTACGGCGCGCGGCAGGAAATAGAGACTGGGGCACCGTCAGGAAAGGCTGGCGGCTCGATCCAGAGCAAAGCCGCGTCGCTGGAAGAGAACGCTCTGGATCGCTGGCGCGCACTGGCCCAGGCCAAAACGGGCACCTTCGGCGACTGGCGGCGTCTGGGCATCCTGCTCTTTACGTTCCACCGGCAGGGCGGCATGGAGGCGCTGCTGCGCGCGACAACAGCCCGGCCCAACCCGGCTCTCGCCCGGCGCACGGGCGTGCCGGGGCAGCCAGGCAGTAACGCCGCACAGGAGAGCACGTCCGTTGCTCCTGAGCAAGAGCGCGCGCTCTGGGAAGCCCTCTATGGCACGGCCCCGCTGGCCCGGCAGCAGGTTCCAGCGCTGGAGACGACTCTGGCGCAGCTGCAACTTGGATGGTTTGCGCACCTGGCCGCCGAACAGCTTTATATCCGCGCCGGAATGCCCGCCGAGGCGGCTCACGCTCGCGCTGCCGCAGAATCCGGCGCGCGCCCGGTCCTCAACGTCCAGACGCTGCGTGTCGGCATGATGCTGGCAGGCAGCCTGGGCCTTCCGGTATTTGTCCTCTATCTCCTGCTGCGCCGGCGCGCGCAGCCTCCAGGGCGTTTCGATGCGCGGCAAGCTCTTGCGCGTCCACGCAAGGCTGTCTTCGCCGCCGACGCGCTGCTGCTGGCCTTCGTGTTCTATCTGGGCGCTTCGGTGCTGATCGCCCTGCCGCTGCTGCCGCTGCGCGCCTTCCTCCTGAGCCTGCCGGACGCCCTCGCGGGCCGCTGGTACATGGGCCTCAGCCTCGTCCTGTACATTCCGGTCGTGGCGTTCTCCCTGCTGGCGCTGCGCCGCCTGACGGCTCAGGAGGCGCCGGAGCGCCCGCAGCCTTCCCTGCGTGCCATGCTGGCCGCGTTGGGCTTGCGTTCCGGGGATCCGCCGGCAGCGCTGCGGACAGCCGTTGCCGCGTTTGTCCTTGTCCAGCCCGTGATTATCGCCGCTACAGCGCTCTCCAACGTCCTGTTCCATAAATTCCAGACGCCGCCCAACCCGGCGATTCTCTGGATTGTGGCAATGCAGACCCCACTAGATAAGCTGGTGCTGTTCCTGCAGGTCGCGGTGGCCGCGCCCATTGTCGAGGAACTGATGTTTCGGGGTATGCTATATCCGGCACTGCGGGCGCGATTGGGCATAGCAGCAGGCGTCGTGCTGTCGGCGGGGGTATTCGCCATGGTGCATCCGACGATGCCCGGCCAGTTCTTCCCGCTCTGGACGCTCGGCGTCGCATTGGCCCTCGCCAACGAATGGCGCGGCGGCAACTCTCTGCTGCCCTCCATTCTCATTCACAGCTTTAACAACGGGCTGATGCTGCTGAGCGCCTTTGCCGCGTTGGCGTCCTGAGCGCCTGCGCGAAGCGAGGAACCGGCACGGTGGCGGATTATCTCTTATTGCGGGTACGGTTAACCCCGAAAGGCGGGCGTGACGCGCTCATCAAGCGCGAGGGAGAGGTTCTTCATGCCCGCGTGGCGGCTCCGCCCGTGGACGGCGCGGCGAACAAAGCGCTGCTCACGCTGCTCGCCGACGTGTTGGATATTCCCAAATCGCGCCTCACGCTTCAATCCGGCCAGACGAGCCGGGAGAAGGTAATTCGCGTGGAAGGGCTGGATGCCCAAACGCTGGCCGCCCGGATTGAGGCCGCTTTGCGTTAACTCGGGTTCTGCCCTCACCCCTGGCCCCTCTCCCGCAGCTGCGGGAGAGGGGCCAGGGGTGAGGGCCAAAACGGAACAGCCCTGCTCCGGTAGGAGGATGGTAAGGAGAGAAAGAAGAAGATGCCGCAAGTGAAGGTGGTCATCACGCTCAAGCCGACGCTCCTGGATGCGCAGGGCCGGGTCGTGCAGGACGCGCTGCACTCCCTGGGCTACGCGAATGTGGAGCAGGTCCGCATCGGCAAATACATGGAACTGGAATTGAGCCCCAACGACAACGGCGACATCGAGACGGAAGTCAAGGAGATGTGCGACCGGCTGCTCGCCAACCCGGTTATCGAAAATTACCGCTTTGAGGTGGTGAAATGAGCGCGACGATAGCAAACGCAAACCAAACACCGGCCAGGACGGGAGGGCGCAAGCCGAAATTTGCGGTCGTGCGCTTCCCCGGCTCCAACTGCGATCAGGACGCCTATTTCGTGGTCAAGGATGTCCTGGGATGTCCTGTTGAATATATCTGGCACCAGGACACGAGCCTGAAGGGCATTGACATCGTGATTCTCCCCGGCGGCTTCTCTTACGGGGACTACCTGCGGACGGGCGCAGTGGCGCGGTTCTCGCCGATCATGGAGGCGGTGCGCGCCCATGCCGAGCGCGGCGGCTTCGTCCTGGGCATCTGCAACGGGTTTCAGGTGCTCTGCGAGGCGCACCTGCTGCCCGGCGCGCTGGTCCGCAATACCAGCTGCCAGTTCCGCTGCAAGATGACGCACCTGCGCGTGGAGAACAACGAGACGCCGTTCACCCGCGCCTACGCGCCGGGACAGGTCTTGCGTATCCCCATCGCGCACGGCGAAGGCCGCTACGTCTGCGATGACGAGACGCTGCGCGCGCTGGAGGAGGGCCGCCGCATCCTCTTCCGCTATGTGGACGCCAAAGGCACGCCCACCCCGGAAAGCAATCCGAACGGCTCGGTCGCTAACATCGCGGGCATTGCCAACGCCCACTTCAACGTTCTGGGCATGATGCCGCACCCGGAGCGCGCCAGCGAGACGATCCTGGACTCGGCGGACGGGCGCGGCGTCTTCGAATCGCTCGTCCAGGCGGCTCAAATGGCAATGAAATGAAGGGATCCAAGTTGCTGACCTGGCTTCTGGTTTCCGGCGCGCTGCTGGGCGCGCTGGGCGCTGCCGTGAATGCGCTCAATGACAAAGAGAAACCGCTGCGCCTGTGGGAAGGCGATGCGCCCGGCGCCAAAGGCAGCGAAGACGCCGATATTCCCACGATCACCGTCTACTCTCCGCCTGCGGAGAAACGCACCGGCGCGGCGGTCGTCGTCTGTCCGGGCGGCGGCTATGCCATCCTGGCCCCGCATGAGGGCAAGCCGGTGGCGGAGTGGTTGAACACGCTGGGCGTCACCGGCATCGTCCTCAAGTACCGCCTCGGCCCGCGCTACCACCATCCGGCCATGCTGCAAGACGTCTCCCGCGCTCTGCGCACCGTGCGCTATCATGCGCAAGAGTGGGGGCTGGACCCGCACCGCATCGGCGTATTGGGCTTCTCTGCGGGCGGACACCTGGCCTCGACCGCCGCCACCCACTTCGACGAAGGTGATCCCGGCGCCGCTGACCCGATTGATCGCGTCTCCTCCCGCCCGGACGCCGCCATCCTCATCTATCCGGTCATCACGCTCTCCGGTCCCTACGCGCACGCCGGCTCCCGCCACAACCTGCTCGGCGACAACCCGCCGCAGGCGCTCGTCGAACTCCTCTCCAACGAAAAACAGGTCACGCCGCAGACGCCGCCGACTTTTCTGGTGCATACCGCCGATGATGAGGGCGTGGCCTGCGAGAACAGCCTGATGTTCGCCGAAGCCTGCCGGAAAGCAAGCGTTCCCGTCGAGTTGCACGTCTTCGAGCACGGCCCGCACGGCTTCGGATTAGGCGGCAACGACCCCGTCCTGAGCCGCTGGCCCGTCCTCTGCGCCGACTGGCTCAAACAGCGCGGCTTCCTCGCGCCGCAAGCCAATCCCTGACCACGCTTCGCACCGCCTGAACGCTCTCCTTAACAGACAAGACAAATTCAGCTAGGGCTAAGAGACGCACCGCTCATGACCGACCTGGCCGCGATCCCCGACAATGCGAAGTGGGATCACTTCTATACGCCGGGCGAAGATAGCCTAAAGCAGCAATGGCAAGGCGTGTACTGGCTTAATCCACCCTACGGTCTGGCGCTGCGTCAATGGGTGAAGAAGGTCCAGGAGAGCGCCCAGGCCGGAGCGGTCATCGTCTGCCTTCTCCCGGCCCGCACCGATACGCTATGGTGGCATGACTACGTTTTGCCCTATGCCGAGGTTCGATACATACGAGGCCGCATGAAGTTTAACGGCGTGGAGAACTCCGCCCCCTTCCCGTCCGCCGTCGTGATCTTTCGGCCATAGCCGACCGCGCCCACGATTCCAGTTACGGAAAGCGGTATAGTCTTAGGGCTAGATCATTGCGGCTGTCCGACCACGTCCGAATCTTCAGTATTCGGCTGTTGCGGCAGTTCATGCAGATAGCCGTTGCGCGTGGTCTCTTTCGTAATTACCGAGCGAATATGCAGTTCCAGAGAGAGGCCCTTCGGCGCAGGCAGCTTCTTTTCCAGGGCAGCGACGCGCTCCGGCGAAAAGGAAAAGGGAGTACGCACCACCGCGATCACGATTTCGGTGTTCGTGTCTAACTGGAAGCGCAGATCAGCCAAGTGAACGCCGGGAAAAGCGCGCAGTTCCTGCTCCAACCGGGCGCGCAAATGCGCCTGAAACTGTTGCTTGGCAATGGACTGTGAAAAGTCATAGCTTAGCACTGAGGCCAGCCCGATCAACAGACCAAAGCTGATTGCGTTGCGCCTGGCGAGCAGACGACGACCAACCGCGTGCTTGCCCATCCGATGATAGCCGTGCAGGAACATTACCACCGAAGAGGCGAACTGAATGGCGATGAAGTTGGCGAAGAACAGTAGGAAACCGCCGAACGCGAGCCGGGTTTCCCCACGTGCCAGGCAGATGCTGCACGTCGAGAGGGGTGGAACCAGCGCCGTTGCGATAGCGACCCCGACCAGTCCCACGCTCAAGCGCGGCGATACCGTCGCATATGCGCCTGCCGCGCCCCCGGCCAGCGCAATCATCAGGTCGAGGATGTTAGGGGCAGCGCGGGAGAGAATTTGATCGGTGAGCGGCATATCTTGATGGATTTTGCCAATGACATAGGCCACACACAGCACCGTCAGCACGCCCCCCACTTCCGCCAGCAGCCCCTTGCGGAGCAGTGCGTTATCCCCGCAGACCAGCGCCAGGGCAATGCCGGAGATCGGGCCGAGGAGCATGGCGATAATCATCGCCCCTATCACCACCGCCGTACTGTTTTGCAGCAGGCCATAGCAGGCGACGACGGTTGCTAGCGTGTTCATGGTGACAGAGGAAACGGTGAACGCCGAGTTCTGCCGGATGCTTTCGCAGATGACTTCTTTTTGATGCAGGGGATCAATCGGCGCATCTTGAATCGGGTTGCTCAAAGGCGGGTATCCTCGTGAGGAGCGGCAAGCCGCTTACTCCTGTCGGGGCGGTTCCGGCAACTTAGGGCGTCGGAACTGGATAATCAGACCAATCACCATCAGCCCAATGCCAATCCCAAGCGCATAGGGAAGGTAGGCCGCGATTTTATTGATGAGCCGTCCCCCGGCCCATAGCGCGGCGGCCAAGACGGTGATCCGCAGTCCGGCCCGCACCACCAGATTGTACGGGCGCGGCTGTTTAGCCGGAGGGTGTTTGATGTTCATAGGCGTCTCTTTCTGCCTGGGGCGCGATCTGCCTTAGCCGTTTCAAGAGGGGAATGACGCTTTAGCATGACGACCTACTTCCCGGAGCTTCAGCCGGCGCGATCTGCCTCAGCCGTTTCAAGAGGGGAATGACGGTCAATCCCTGGACGATGACGGAGAAGGCGACGACCGCGAAGGTGACGGTGATCAGTGTTTCGCGTTCCGTCATCGTACCCGGCAGCCCTAACGCCAGCGCCAGGGCCAGCGCCCCCCGCAACCCACCCCAAAACAGAATATGCTGCTGCGCCGCCGTGACGCGCCAGCGAGAACGGACAAATAGCGCGCAGCAGCCATAGACCGCGATGGCGCGGCCCAGGAGTACCAGCAGAATTGCCGCCAGCGCAGGCAATAAAACAGAGCCGAACGGGTGATGCGCCAACCGGATGCCGATGAGCAGGAAAATGAGCGAGTTCACCAGAAAGGCGATGTACTCCCAAAAGGAGAGGACTTCGGCCCGGCCTCTATCAGTCAACGCGCCGAGCGAGCCGAGATTGCCTAAGAGCAGTCCCGCCGTCAGCGTCGCCAGCACGCCGGACAGATGGAAATGCTCGGCCAACAGAAAGGAGCCATAGGCGGCAATCATTGTAAAGGTGATCTCGACTAAGTGATCGTCGGTGCGACCCGCCAATAAGAGCGCGGCCCCGCCGATTAGTGCCCCACACGCAACGCCTCCGGCAACAGTCACCAGAAAACTCTGCGCCACGCCCCAGGCCGTGACACTGTTGCCTTGTGTCGCTGCCAGCGCCACCCCGAACAGAACTGCCGCCGTGCCGTCGTTAAAGAGGCTTTCCGCTTCGACGAGCAGCCGCAGCCTGCCGGTAATGCCTGCTTCCTTGAAAGTGGCAATGACGGAAACCGGATCGGTGGCCGCCAGGAGAACCCCGATCAGTATCGCCGTTTGCCAGGGCCAGCCCGCGATCCCGCGCAAGCCGAGAGCCGTTACGCCCGCCGAGAGGAACACGCCGAGCGTTGCCAGCACCAGAATAGGAAACAAATCCCGGCGCAACTCCTGCCAGGGTATCTGAAAGGCCGCTTCAAAAATGAGCGGGGGCAGGAAGGCGGTAAAGATCAGTTCTTTCGTCAGCGTCGCATCCAATGGAAACGGAGAGAGGGCGAGGCCGACCCCGGTAAGCACCAGGCCAACCGTATAGGGCAGGCGCAGCTTGCGGCCCAACATAGAGACGGCGGAGGCGATCAGGAGCAGCAGGATCAGGCGCTCGATATTCAATTCCGCACGCAACTCCTTTCTGCCTCCCTTCGTTTAGGTCAGATCGCAGCGCGTCTAAGCGGGCGAGGAGGAAAGCACTATGTCTTCGTATTGGAAAGCATTTGTCAACCCGCTCGAAGAGACGCTTCGCCGTCTTATCTCTTTCGTGCCGCGTTTCTTCATAGCGGCCCTACTGTTTCTACTCTTCTACGGTCTGGCTTGGTTGATACGTCGCATCCTACGCCGGCCATTGGAGCGGGTTCCCCATCTGCCGCTTACCATTCGCATCCTGATTGCCCGCTCCGCCTATATTATGACATTACTCCTGGGATTTATGGTCGCTTTGAGCGCGGCCAACGTGGACGTGACAACGGTACTGGCAAGCCTGGGAGTGGCCGGGTTCGCATTGGGCTTTGCCTTCAAGGACATTCTGGAAAACTTCATTGCGGGCATTCTGCTGCTGTTTTCGCGCCCGTTTGAAGTGGGGGATCAGGTGACGCTCGGCAGCTACGAGGGAACCGTGACCGATATTGAAATCCGCATAACGACGCTTCGCACCTACGACGACCAGAAAGTTGCCATCCCGAACAGCCATATCTACACGAACCCGGTGGTCAATCATACCACCCATGGGCGGCGACGATATATGATCGCGTTCGATACGAGCCTCACAGCCGACGCGCAGCAGGTAGAGCAGGAAGCCTTAGACGCGGCGACCGAGCATAGCGACGTGTTGAAGGAACCCGCTCCCTTCATTCGCATAGCAGGCGTGGATAGCGGGAATGACGTGCTGAGTTGGCATCTGTTCTATTGGGCCGCGCCGACCAAAGCAGTGGAAGTTAAGACCGTCTCAGAGATACTGGAACGGATCAAGGCCCGGCTCTACGACGCCGGAGTACCGACGCCGACAGCAACCTCCGCGACAATCTTGCAGCGTCGAGGTTCTGCACAGAAGAACAGTCATTCAGAATAAAACGTCTGAAACCCATCCACCAACTGCAACTCTTGCCCGTTCGTCGGGTAGAGTGTAAGCGTGCAAACGTTCGTTTGCACAACTTACAGGACGGAAACAGACAAAAGGCTTGCAGTCCTTCCTACAGTTATGGCAGGAGGGAAGCAAGGCTCTTAGCGAAGGGACGCCAGTGCCGGGGGTAGGGTATCATCGTTTAGAAGCACGGAGGCAGCAGCGTTGAGAACGGAAAGATTACTATGCCCGCCCGTTGGTGGCGCGGCCTCCGGTTGACCCGCTTCGCCGGAATAGGTTATACTAACAGTGCGCTGTCGCAGGCCAATCTGGCTGGGGGATAGGGAGGAAGAGACGTTTTGATCGCGCCGCCGATTTACCGCGAAATGGGCCTCAACGACGCCGAGTACCAGAAAATCCTCGGCATCCTGGGGCGGGAACCGACCCTCACGGAACTGGGCATGTTCGCCGTGATGTGGTCGGAGCACTGCGGCTACAAGTATTCGCGCCCGGTGTTGTCTCTGTTCAAGACCTACAGGGAAGCGCAGGAGACAGGCGCGCTGGAGAATGCGGGCGTCGTTGCCCTGGACGAGACGTTCGGGATCGTCTTCAAGGTGGAGTCGCACAACCACCCGTCCGCAGTCGAGCCGTTCCAGGGCGCGGCCACCGGCGTTGGCGGCATCCTCCGCGACATCTTTACGATGGGCGCGCGGCCTATCGCCAACCTCAACTCCCTGCGCTTTGGCCCCCTGGACGAGCCCCGCAACCGCTACCTGTTTGAGCATGTCGTCGCCGGAATCGGGCACTATGGGAACTGCGTCGGAGTGCCGACCGTCGCCGGCGAAGTCTACTTCCACCCCTGCTACAGCGGCAACCCGCTCGTCAACGCGATGGCCGTCGGCGTCGTGGAGCGCGACAAGATCGCCCGCGCCGCCGCCCAGGGCATCGGCAACCCCGTCATCTATGTCGGCAGCGCCACCGGCAAGGACGGCATTCACGGCGCGACCTTTGCCAGCGTCGAGCTCGGCCCCGATAGCGAGAGCAAGCGCCCCAACGTCCAGATGGGCGACCCCTTCATGGAGAAGCTGCTGATCGAGGCGACGCTGGAAGCTTTGGCGACCGGCGAAGTCGTGGGCATCCAGGATATGGGCGCGGCGGGCCTGACCTGTTCCACCAGCGAAACCGCCGCCAAAGCCGACAACGGCATGGAGATAGACGTCCGCAAGGTGCCCCTGCGCGAGCCGAACATGACGCCCTACGAGATCATGCTCTCCGAGTCGCAGGAGCGGATGCTGTGCATCGTGCGCCAGGGGGCCGAGCAGCGCGTCATGGACATCTTCACGAAGTGGGGTCTGAACGCCGCCGTGATCGGCCACGTCACCGGCGATGGCCTGGTGCGCGTCAAGGATAACGGCACAGTCGTCGCGGAGGTCCCCGCCAAAGCCCTCACCGACCAGTGCCCGACTTACTACCTGGAAACCGCCGAGCCGGAATACATCAAGCAAGTCCAGGCATTCGATTTCTCCACGCTGCCGGAACCAGTGCCCTCTTTACCTAACCCCCCGTCCTCCACTGCTAGGGAAGGGGGAGAGGCCCCCACCCCCATCCCCTCCCCCAAGAACAGGGGAGGGGAGAGTTCAGAGTTGGCTTCTCTTCTCCCGTCTCCCTTGGAGGGAGAAGGGCCGGGGATGAGGGGAGATAAGGGAGAACCGAACAACCTGGAAGGGGAGCCGCTCCCCTCTCCCTCTAAAGGAGAGGGGTCGGGGGTGAGATCAGGTGGGGAACTTACCTACGCCGACGTCCTTGTGCGGCTGCTCGACTCGCCCAGCATCGCCAGCAAAGAATGGGTCACCCAGCAGTACGATAGCATGGTGCAGACGCAGACGGTGATCGGGCCGGGCGCGGATGCGGCGGTGCTGCGGATACGCGGCTCGAAAAAGGGCATTGCCGTTAAATTGGACGGCAACGGGCGCTATTGCTATCTCGATCCCTTCGTCGGCGGGCAGATCGCCGTCGCGGAGGCAGCGCGCAACGTCGCCTGCGTCGGCGCCGCGCCCACCGCCATCACCGACTGCCTTAACTTCGCCAACCCGGAAAAGCCCACCGGCTTCTGGCAGTTCCGCCGCGCCGTCGAGGGCATCGCCAAGGCGACCGAGGCGTTCGGCACGCCCGTTGTCTCCGGCAACGTCTCCTTCTATAACGAGACGCCGGAAGGAGCTATCTTCCCGACCCCGACCATCGGGATGCTGGGCATTCTGGAGGACATCAACCGGCGCTGCCAGGCGGCGTTCCGGGAGGACGGCGAGGGGGACGTCATCGCGCTGCTCACCGCCTACGACGACCCGACCGGCGGGCTTGGCGGCAGCGAGTATCTGAGCGTCGCGCACGGCGTGGAGGCCGGCGTTCCGCCGCGCGTGGACCTGGAGGGCGAGAAGCGGCTGCACGCGCTGCTGCTGGAGTGCATTGGCGAGCGGCTGTTCGCCTCCTGCCACGATGTCTCGGATGGCGGCCTGGCCGTCTGCCTGGCGGAAAGCGCGATCCTGGGTCGTCAGGGCGCGCTGGTACTGCTCAATCCGGCAGATTTTCCCGGTAGCCTGCGGCCCTCCGCGCTGCTCTTCGGGGAGGCGCAGGGCCGCGTGGTCGTCACCGTCCGCACCGAGAAGCAGTTTGCGCGGCTCAAGCAGCAGGCCGAGAAAGCGGGCGTCCGCGTCGCCTGGATCGGCACGGTCGGCGGCGACAGCCTGCGCCTCTCGCTTGGCCCAACCGTCCTGGCCGATGTGCCCGTGACGCAGTTGGCGGAAGTCTATCAGAACGCCATCCCCCGTCGCATGGGAGCGGCACACGCCTGCGTTGGAGATACTCTGATTTAATTCGAAGGCAAACGCAGATGACAGTAACTATCCAGGAAGCCCAACGTAATCTCTCGGAACTGCTGGCGCGCATCGCTTCAGGCGGGAAAGAGATCATCATGGCCGAGGACGGTACGCCTGTAGCGCGCCAGGTTCCGATTATCGAAAAAGCCGCACGGCGCGTGCCGGGGAGTGCGGCAGGTAAGCTAGTCATCCCGCCGGAGTTCTACGAGCCACTGCCGGAAAAGATCCTGGAGTCCTTTGTGCGCGGATACGCTGATTGCCCAAGATAGCGTTCCGACCATCTGGCAGGAGATTCTACAGAGAAACTTTGGCGGGGTTGATTTCGTAAAGCTATAGGCTTTTTCTGTTTGGCAGTACCTTGCTCCGGCAGTGTCGCCGGAGGCCGACCTGACGCGGCCTGCGCCGCACACGCTGTTTCGTTGCGGCAGACTTGCACTTCAAGATATGCCTGCAAGCGCGCATTTCTCTTGAGACGTTCGGAAGGTCGTCCCGGCGAAGGAGCAACTCGGATCATGGAGAATCAGCAGCACGCCCCGCAACAGCCGCATATAATCCCTCTGGAGCCGCTACAGCGCCGGCCCGTGATGGCTCACTGCGCCGACGGGTGGGAACAGGATACCCCCAAAGAGGAGTGTGGCGTCTTCGGCATTTTTGCGCCCGGCGAGGATGTGGCGCGCATCACCTTCTTCGGCCTCTTCGCCTTGCAGCATCGCGGCCAGGAGAGCGCCGGCATCGCCGTCTCCAATGGGCGCGCCATCCGCGTTCACAAGGCCATGGGCCTGGTCACGCAGGTCTTCGACGAGGAAGTCATCCAGTCCCTGACCGGCCTCAGCGCCATCGGGCATACGCGCTACTCCACCACCGGCTCCAGCGTCCTCTGCAACGCCCAGCCGCTCGCCTGCGTCTCCCGCGCCGGGGACATCGCCGTCGCCCACAACGGCAACCTGGTCAACGCCCATCTGCTGCGCGCCGAGTTGGAGGCCGATGGCTGCGCGTTTGAGACCACCAATGACAGCGAGGTTATTGCACAACTGCTGGCAAAACTGCACACCGGCTGCATTGAGGAGGCGGTTCGGCAGGTGATGCGGCGATTGCAGGGGGCCTATTCGCTGGTCATCCTGACGCCGGACAAGCTCATCGGCGTGCGCGATCCCTACGGCGTTCGCCCGCTTTGCATCGGGCGCATCAACGGCAGCAAGTACGTGCTCGCCTCCGAGTCGTGCGCGCTGGGGCCGGTTGGCGCGCAGTATCTAAGAGAAGTCGAGCCGGGCGAGGTCATCATCATTGATTGCGAGGGCCAGCACGAGTTCCAGGCCGTTCCCACCGCGCGTCACGCCACCTGCCTGCTGGAGTTCATCTATTTTTCCCGCCCGGATACGATGCTCTATAACCGCTCTCTGCACGCGGCCCGCCGCCGCATGGGCCACGAGCTGGCGCGGGAGCATCCCTGTCCCGGCGCGCACGTCGTCGTGCCCATCCCGGATACGGGCATTCCCGCCGCGCTCGGCTACGCGGAGGCATCACGCATTCCCTACGGCGAGGGCGTCATCAAGAACCGCTATATTCAGCGCACCTTTATCCAGCCGAACCAGCGTATGCGCGACCTGGGCGCGCGCATGAAGTATACGCCGCTCAAGGATACCCTGGCCGGGAAGAAGGTCGTGATGGTGGACGACTCCATCGTGCGCGGCACTACCACCGGCAAGCTGGTGCGAATGCTCTTCGATGCGGGCGCCGTCGAGGTCCATGTCCGCATTACCGCCCCGCCCGTGCGCCATCCCTGCTACTACGGGATAGATATGGCCAACCAGGACGAATTGGTGGCCGCGTGTCACTCCGTGGAAGAGATTCGCAAGATGATCGGCGCCACCTCGCTCGGATATCTCTCCCTGGAGGGCGTGGTGCGCGCGGTTGGGATGCACAAGGACAAGTTCTGCCGCGCCTGCTTCGACGGTAAGTACCCCATCGCCGTGCCGCAGGATGTGCGCGTGAGCAAGCTAATGCTGGAGCGCGAGCGCAATCGGTTTGAGCCCGAACATCGCGAGGGCGGTCCCGACGACGGCTCCCCGGATGTGGATTAGTCCTGCCAATCGGGTTCGGCCTTGAAGCGGCAGGCTAAACCCCATACTCGTCGAATGGCCGTTCGCTCGTAGCGCGCTGTTGTCTGTCCTTGAGTGTTACCGACAGCAGAAAATTCAATGCTTGCCATCAATAACCGCTCTGCTTCGGGTACAACGTCTGTCAATAGGGCGTAACAACGTCAGTTAGTAGGCGAGCATTCAACAGTTATGGGCTAAACCCTGCCGCTTCAAGGCCGGACCATCCTGCTGTTCAACTGATACCAACGAGGAAAGGCGCGTATGATCCCGATTGCCAAACCAGGCCCAATGACCGAGGAAGAGCGGTTCCTGTTCGACGTGGCGGGCTATCTCGTCATCCCGGACGCGCTGACGCCGGAAGAGGTGGCAGCCTGCCTGGAAGCGGCCCGACGCTCCCATGCGCCTTACCCGAAAGACGAGTGGCGGCAGTTGGGCGCGGTGTATGAGCAGGAGCCCGCCGTCGAGAAGCTGATCGATCATCCTTCCATCCTGCCGAAGGCGCGGGCGCTGTTTGGCGATTACTTTATTTTGCAGAGCAGTTGGTGCACCGTCGTGCCGCCGGGCTTCAAGGGCGGCGGCTACCACCAGGACGGCTCCGGCGTCTACGAGTTCCGTAAACTGGCAACCCCGACGCCCCTGGTGCAGCTGCGCGTCGGCTACTTCCTGACGGATCAGACGCAGCCGAATATGGGCAACATGGTCATGATCCCCGGCAGCCACAACAGCTCCGTTCCCATGCCGCGCGGCGTGGACAAGGACTGGCCCATTCGCGAGGTTATCTGCGGTAAGCCGGGCACGGCGCTGATGTTCCATCAGGGCGTCTACCATTGCGGCACGCGCAACGAGATGGATTTCCACCGCTATATTCAGCACATGGTCTACGCTCCGCCCTGGCTTATCCCATCCGACCGCAAGCGCAACGACCCCGCGTTTTTGGAGCGCACCACGCCGCTGCGCCGCGCGCTGCTGGGCGAGTGGAACCGCCCGGAGGAGCCGTTCGGCATGGGCTATCAGCGCCCTCCCTTCGAGGACGAACGTAACCGATGAAGCCGCCGGTGCCGGCGCTTCGTCTAGAATAGAAACGATGTTAACCGAAAGCGGGGGCGCGGCGTCCAACTGAAAGAGCGTCGTCAAGCCGGAGGGCGTCGTCCGGAAACGAGGGTGACCTGCGCTTCCCCGCATACGCGGGGGTGAACCGATGCCTGAAATTCAATTGCCCACAAAGCGGGATGTTGCGAAGGTCGCGCTGCTGGCTTCGGCGGCGCTCGGTACTGTGGTCGCCTCACGCTATCTGGGAACCCGCAAGATAAGCGCGGCGGAGCGGCTGGCGGAGAGCCTGCTGGACGTGGGGCGCGTGCCCGAAATGGCCCGCGATATGCCCCAAGCCACCGAGACGGTGCTGGCCGCCTGCGCTGCCTATCTGATCGGCGCGGCCTATCGGGCCTCCGAGGGACTGGGCGTGGCGAGCGGCGCGGAAGACCCGGTTGGCTTCAGCCGCACGCTCACCCATCCTTACACCCATGCGGCGGTCACCGTGCTGACGGAAGCCACCTCGCCAGAGCCTATCTTAACCTATGCCGTCCGCATCCCGGACGTGGGCGAGGTGCGCGGCACCCGGCGCATCGGGCCGCTGCGTCTGGCGGGGCTTTCCCTGGCGCGGCCCACGCCCGATACCGCCCAGATTACCCTTGCCAACGGCTACACGGCGCAGCTTGAATCCGAGTTTGAGGTGGCCGAATATCTCGTGGCCGGGCGCACCCGCTTGTTTGGCACGGCGACCCTGCGCGATAATCGTGACAATGTCGGGCGTGTCCATCTCGGCTACGATGGCGCTGTCTCCGGCACCATCACCCGCGAGGGCCGCGTCATTGGCCGCTTTGAAGGCCAGCTTCAAAACGGCGTGAACTTCAAGCAATACCAGATTCCACCAGGAGATAAAGGGGAGTAGGCCTCTGGCAGCCGACAGCAGGAAAGAGCCTTTTGCTTTTCCGATTGCCTGCTGCTGACAACCTGACTCCCCGCTCTGCTATGTCTGAGGAGCGCATGACCTACCGCGATGCGGGGGTAGATATTGATGCCGCCAACGAAGCCGTGCGGCGCATGGGCGATTATGTCCGCAGCACCTTCACGCCCGGCGTGCTGACCGACGTGGGCAGCTTCGGCGGCATGTTCTCGCTGGCCGGGCTGTCCGCCTACCAAAGCCCGGTGCTTGTCTCCAGCATAGACGGCGTGGGCACCAAGCTCAAGGTGGCCGTCCTAGTCGGCAAGCACGATACGATCGGGCGGGACCTGGTCAACCACTGCGTCAACGATATTCTCGTGCAGGGCGCGCGGCCCCTGTTCTTCCTGGACTACTTCGCCACCGGCAAGCTCTCGCCATCGGTGGTCGTGGATGTCGTGAAGGGGCTGGCCGAAGCCTGCCGGGAGGCCGGCTGCGCGCTGATCGGGGGAGAGACGGCAGAGATGCCGGGCCTCTACGCCGAAGGTGATTATGACCTGGCCGGGTGCATCGTCGGCGTGGTAGATCAGCACCGGATCGTGGACGGTTCGCGCATTGAGCCGGGCGATACGGTGGTCGGATTGGCCTCCAGCGGCCTGCACACGAACGGCTACTCGCTGGCCCGCCGCGTCCTGCTGGAAGCGGGCGAGAACTCCCTGTCGCCCTACGAGCACATCCCCGCGCTGGGCCGCACGCTCAGCGAAGAGCTGCTGATCCCGCATCGCTGCTACGCCCCGGCGGTCTTGCCCCTGCTGGACGAATTCGACATTCGCGGTATGGCCCATGTCACGGGCGGCGGCTTCTACGATAATATCCCCCGCATTCTGCCCGCCGATTGCAGCGTCACCATCGAGCGGCGCACCTGGCCGATCCCGCCCATCTTCACGCTCATTCAGGAGCGCGGCAACGTCCCAGAACCGGAGATGTACCGCACATTCAACATGGGCATCGGCTTTATTCTGATCGTCGCCCCGGAGCAGGCTCCGCTGCTGGCGCATCGCCTCAACGCCGTCGGCGAGTCGGCCTATATCATTGGCAGCGTCCATCGCGGCGTGCATGAAGTGGACATCGTTTAGAAAGGACAAAGGCGGAAGGATGAAGGATAAAGACAAGCTCTTGTTCTTTTCATCCTTCTGCCTCAGGCTCACCGGTATTGCCCTCCTCAGAGATTACAGGTTTTAATTCATCCTTCCGCCTTCATCCTTCCGCCTTAATTTGGGACGTGGACGGCACGCTGATTGAGACGACCGGCCTGATCACCGAATCGCTAGATCATATCTACCGCAAGCACTTCGGGCGCACCCTGCCCTATGAGGAACTGCGCGCGCTCATCGGCACGCCGCTCAAGAAGCAGATACGGGTCTTCGGCGATCTGGAAACGTGGGGCGTGGATGAGCAGGCCATCACCGCCGACTTCATCGCCTACTATGAGGCGCACCGCTCCCGCGAACGTATCCTGCAAGATGTCGTCGCCGTGCTGATCGAGGGCAAGCGGCGCGGCTTCCCGACGGCCCTGGTGACCTCTAAGAACCTCGAAGAACTCACCAACACGCTTCCCCGCCTGGGCATCGCCGACTTTGTGGACACCGCGATCAACGCTGATGATGTGGCCCGTCCCAAGCCCGATCCCGAAGGGCTACGCCTGGCCCTACGCCGCCTGAACATCCCGCCGGAGCACCTTTCCGCTGCCTGCTACATCGGCGATACCATACACGATATGCGCGCCGCCCGCGCCGCCGGCATACGCGCCATCGGCGTCACCTGGGGCGCGG
>Ga0070739_10002855_pt1 | contig 22311 bp, 18 predicted proteins | sample Coa_R1_7_FD_66445 | JGI IMG/M metagenome (GOLD analysis project Ga0070739, IMG submission 66445) | Surface soil microbial communities from Centralia Pennsylvania, which are recovering from an underground coalmine fire - Coalmine... | ecosystem: Environmental > Terrestrial > Soil > Unclassified ... | reverse complement strand
CGCCGTTGCCGGCGGCCTCACCGTCCGCATCCGCATCCGCGTCTGCGTTGGCGTCGTCGCCGATGACCGGCTCGGGGAGGGAGCCCGCGTTGTGTTCGAGCAGGCGCCAGCCGCGGGTGGCCTCGCCGAGGACCGACCAGCAGCAGTTCGACAGGCCGCCGAGGCTGCTCCAGTGCTCGGGGGGCAGGCCGAGCAGGCGGCCGATCGCGACGCGGGAGGAGCCGCCGTGGCTGACCACGACGAGGGTGCCGCGCGGGGGGACGCTTTCGAGCGCGCGCAGGATCGCGGGGACGACGCGGTCGGCCACCTCGGTCTCCAGTTCGCCGCCGCCGCGCCGGACCGAGTGGTCGCGCTTCCAGGCCGCGAACTCCTCCGGGAACTTCTCCCGGATCTCCGTGTCGGTCAGCCCCTGCCAGGTGCCCGCGTAGGTCTCCCGCAGTCCCTTGTCGAGCAGGACGGGCAGGCCGGTCAGGGCGCTCAGCTCGCGGGCCGTGTCGGCCGCGCGGGCGAGGTCTGACGCGGTGATCACGTTCGGGCGCAGCGCGGCGAGGAGCCGGGCGGCGCGGCGGGCCTGGTCGCGGCCGACGGCGTCGAGCGGCACGTCGGTCTGGCCCTGGAATCTGCCCTCGACGTTCCACTCGGTCTGGCCGTGCCGCCAGACGACAACGCGACGACCGGGGGCGTGGTAGGCGTGGCGGTCGGATGGCGCGCTGTGCGGGGAGCCGCGGTCGGCAGCGGAGGTCGGGACTTGGGGGTCGGCGTCGGGGGCCTCGCCGCCGTTGAGATCGTCGCCGGGGTTCACTGGGCGCCGCCGAAGTCGGCCGCGGGACCCGCGGACCGGCCGCTGGTGACAGACTCGGGCAGGCTGATGATCGGACAGTCCTTCCACAGCCGCTCAAGCGCGTAGTAGGTGCGCTCCTCCGCGTGCTGGACGTGCACGACGATGTCGATGTAGTCGAGCAGCACCCAGCGGCCTTCGCGCTGGCCCTCGCGCCTGGCCGGCTTGGCACCCAGATCGAGCAGCCGCTCCTCGATCGCGTCGACGATGGCCCTGACCTGCCGGTCGTTCGGAGCGGACGCGAGCACGAAGGCGTCCGTGATCACGAAGACGTCGCTCACGTCGTAGGCCACGATGTCATCGGCGAGCTTGTCCGACGCCGCCTGCGCCGCCGCAATCGCGAGCTCCCTCGCCCGGTCGGTCGCTGTCACTCTCGGCACACCTCTCAGTTCGTTAGGGCTGAGTCAACTTTGGGGTGATAACAGGGTCTCATGGAGGGGGGACGAACCGGGGCGGAGGAGGGGAGGGTGAGCGAGCGGGAGGAGCGCGGTCGTTAGTTGGTGGTGCCGGGGAGGGTGACGTTGGCCAGCTTGGGCCAGTCCGCGCCGAGCAGCACGGTCGCGTCCGCGAAGCTGCTCATCCCGGGTACAACCTGCACGTCGTTGGGCTGGAGGCCGAGCGTCGCGGCGAGCTGCACCGCGGCCGACTTCGCGCCGTCCGAGCCCACTTCGACCACGCTGGTGGACCGGTGGGCGACCGTCGCGCCGTCGACGAACGTGTAGCCGCCGTTCGCGAGGCGCGCCTGCGCGGCGCCTCGGATGACCTGGGACTGGATGCCAGTGTGACCGGACGCATCCTCGACCAGCACTCGGGAGATCTGCCCGTTGTTCTGCGTGTTCAGCGCACCGCCGAGCAGGCTGCTGACGATGGGCGCCGCTGCCTGCACGTCCAGCTCGTTCGAACCGTCGGTGCGCAGCGGCAGTGCCTTAGCGGTAAGCGCACCGGCCTGCTGCTCTGCCGCGAGTGCCGCGAGGATCGGGCTCAGCTTGCTCTCGGGGAGGGCCGGATCGTCGACGATACCCAGGTGGTTCAGGTACGCGGTGATCGCGCCGGCGTCCGTGGGCAGCGCTGCGAAGAGGCCGCTGACTACCTGTCCGAAGCGCTCGATCTGGGCGTCGGGGCCGTCGCCCTTAGCCGTGTACGTGCTGTAGGCAACGGCCTGACCGCCCGTCAGCTTCTGGTTGCCGACGGGGATCGCTGCCGCAGTGGGACTGGCGGTGGCCACCGGGACGGCGACGTTGGCGTTGAGCTGGATGCCACCGATCTGGTCGATCAACCCGGCGAAGGTGACCTCGTCCATCCGCCACACACCGTCGATGTTGACGCCGAGCGCGTCGGCGACGGTGTCCTTACCGGCCGCGGGAACGGATTGAGCCATGTTGCCGCCGAAGGCCTGCTGGCCGAATCCGGTGCTGTTCACCACCATCTGAGAGGGGATCAGCACGCTGGCGCCCTTACCGGTCACGGTCTTCGAGGTGCCGGTGCCTGTGGTCGCCGTGTGGTCGGTAACCAGCAGCGCATCGGCTACCGCATTGCCGGTGGAGTCGCTGATCTGAAGCAGAACCACGGACTTCGTGGGGCCGCCGCCTCCGATCAGCGAACCGCCGTTGAAGAGCGCGTACGCACCGATACCCGCCGCGACCACGGCTACCGCGGCGCCTGCGCCGATCAGCCGACGCCGGAAGCGCTTGGTCCGATCCGCGCGGCTGTCCGCACGCGACTCGACGAAAGTGAGCCACCCCTTGACGTCCTGGCCGGTTTCCTCCTCGATGAACGCGAAGTCGGCGGCCGTGTAGCCGTCGTTGGGACGAGGGCCCCCTTCCGGCGGGGGCGGCACAACCGGGTCGGTGACGGTCGGAGGTTCGGGGGCGCGAGCGGGAGCGGCTGGCGCGGCGTTTGTGGCAGAGGAGGCCGAGAGCGACGAGGTCGAGAACGAACCGGAGTCGAAGAGGTCGTTGTCGTCGAAGAGGGCGTCGGGGGCCGAGGTGGGCGGCGCCGGCGGTCGGGTGGGCGCGGAGGCCGGAGATGCGGTGGCGGGAGCCGTGTACGAGGGGGGCTGCCCGAAGGGTGTGCGGGACGACGGCTGACCGGCTTGGTGCGGGAAAGGCTGGGGTGACGGTGCGTCGTTTCGTGAGGGCGCGTCAGGCCACACAGCGTCGGGGCGCGGTACGGAGGCGGGCGGCGCAGGCGGCGACGCATACGGCTGCGACGAGAACGGTTGCCGCGCAGGCTGCGGAGGCGTCGGCGGCGGCTGCGATCCGTAGCCCGTGGGTGAGTACGGATCGTTCAGGCCGTAGCCGACCGGGTTGTAGTACGCGGGCTGATCGTTCGGCGCGACCTGGTGCTGGCCGGAGGAGAACGCATCGAAGACCGGGCCAGGCTGTGCCTCGGGCTGCCCGCCCTGAGACTGGCGCCAATCGTAGGCGTAGTCGTATTCGCGCTCGTACTCGTGCTGGGGTTGAGCGGGCTGCTGCTGCCCGTAGCCTGCGGGCGGGCGCGGCGGCGCGGGCAGGCTGCCCTCTTCCTCCGGATTCGGCTTCCGGCGGCGTCCGGGTCCGCTCACGGTGCCTCCTGCGCGGTCGGGTCCGGCTCGGCCCCCCACTCATGCGGGCGGCCGAGGTGTTCTCCAGTGTCGCCAGGATCCCGGTACAGGCCGCGCTTGTTGATGTACTGCACGATGCCGTCCGGTACCAGATACCACACGGGTTCGCCGCGGCGTACCCGTTCGCGGCAGGCCGTCGAGGAAATCGCCAGCGCCGGGACCTCGATCAGCGAGACCTTGCCGACCGGAAGACCCGGATCGGCCAGCGGGTGCCCCGGCCGGGTACAGCCGACGAAGTGCGCCAAGTCGAACAGCTCGGCGGCTTCCTGCCAGGTGAAGATCTGCTCCAGCGCGTCGGCGCCGGTGATGAAGAAGAACTCGGTGCCCGCGGGCCGCTCGGCGCGCAGATCACGCAGGGTGTCGACGGTGTACGTCGGGCCGCCGCGGTCGATGTCGACCCGGCTGACCGTGAAACGGGGGTTGGACGCGGTGGCGATGACCGTCATCAGGTAGCGGTCCTCGGCGGAGGAGACCAGCCGGTTGTCCTTCTGCCAGGACTGGCCGGTCGGGACGAACACCACCTCGTCGAGCTCGAACAGCGACGCGACCTCGCTCGCCGCGACCAGGTGGCCGTGGTGGATCGGGTCGAAGGTGCCGCCCATCACGCCGACGCGGCGCGCGCGTGCGGGCTGCCGGGACCCGGCATCCGCTCGGGACACCGCCGTGTCGGGGGGCTGGGGGTCGCTCATGCGCACCGACCCTACCTGGCTCACCCCGCGGTTACACCAGCACTTGGGCTGCTTGTCCTATTTTGCCGGGAATTACTTGTCCCGGTTGAGCCGGGTCACCAGGAACAGCAGCACCAGGAAGATGATCATCACGACGATCGCGTTGAGGGCCGGGTTGATGCCCGCGTAGCGGCCGCTGCCCTCTGCCAAAACGGTAAGCGCGTGCACCGTGTCCGTCCTTACTTCCACTCGATCGCCATACGGCTTGGGTACCGGATGGCGGCTGTCGCCCGCTCAGGCACGCTGCGCTCTCCGGTCGCGCCCTAAATATAGAGGGCCGCGCCGTGCGCCTCGCCGAGAGGGTCGGTCAGTCGCGGTTCTTGTCCTGCGTCTCACCCGAATCGCGGTAGCCGCGCAGTACCAGCCAGGCGATCAGGATGACCACGGCGAGGCCGCCGAAGATGTAAAGGCGCAGGAAGATCCCCGGCGGGGTGTTGTCCGGGGCGTTGACCGCCAAAAGAATCTGTTGCACGACTCGACCATACGCGCCACGGCACGCCCTGGCAGACGCCGGGTCGGTAATGTGGCGATCCGGGAACCTCCCGACTCCACGAGGGGGCACAAGTCCATGTCACAGCCATCGCAGGCCGGAGAACCGGCCGATCGCGTGCCCGACCGCAACCGCCGCCGTTTCCCGGAGATCAGCTCGCGCGCCTACGAGCATCCCGCCGACCGCGCCGCGCTGACCGCCCTGCGCAAGCTGAGCGGGTTCGACACGCTGCTCAAGAAGCTCAGCGGCCTGATCGGCGAGCGCAACCTGCGGCTGATGCTGCTGGCCAACGCGGTCCAGGTCTCCGAACGGCAGTTCCCGCGGCTCGACGCGATGTTGACCGACGCCTGCGAGATCCTGGACGTGCGCGAGCGCCCGCAGCTGTTCGTGCAGCAGACCCCGCTGGTCAACGGTATGACCATCGGACTGGACAAGCCGGTGATCGTGCTGACCACCGGGCTGGTCGAGCTGCTTGACGAGGAGGAGCTGCGGTTCGTCGTCGGACACGAACTCGGCCACGCCTTCTCCGGCCATGCGGTGTACCGCACGATGCTGATCTGGCTGATGAACCTCAGCGGCGCGGTCGCATGGCTGCCCGGCGGCCAGCTCGGCATCCAGGCGCTGATCACCGCGCTGCTGGAGTGGTTCCGCAAGGCGGAGCTGTCCAGCGACCGGGCCGGGCTGCTGGTCGGCCAGGACATCGAGGCCGCGGTACGCACCCAGATGAAGATGGCCGGCGGCGCTCACCTGCACGAGATGAACGCGCTCGCCTTCATTGACCAGGCCCGCGAATACGAGGCCGGCGGCGACATCCGCGACTCGATACTGAAGCTGCTGCTCACCCGGGACCAGACGCACCCGTTCCCCTCGGTGCGCTCGCTGGAGCTGACCCGCTGGGTCGAGACGGGCACCTACAACCGGATCCTCGGCGGCGACTACCCGCGCCGGGACGGGGACGCGGCCGCCTCGGCTACCGAGGACGCGAAGGCCGCCGCCGACTCATACGCCGAATCGGTGCGTAACAGCGCGGACCCGCTGATGGCGAAGCTGCGTGAGTTCGCGCGCGACGCCTCGGGAATTGGCGACCGCATCGGTGGCGCTATGTATCGCCGGTGGGGTCAGCGCCCGAACGGTGAGGAGCCGGGCCGGGACGCGGACGACACCGAGCAGTGACTCGAGACCGGTGACTCACATCACGCGATGAACCGGCACGGGCGAGTGACGTGTTAAGGCACGCGGCGATGTGTCAACGACGCGCGCCCGGTGACGGCTAGACGACGAACCAGAGGAGTAGCCCGCATGGGAATCAAGGACATTCCGCTCAAGGCGCTGGACGGCACCCCGACCAGCCTCGGCGAGCACACTGACCGAGCCGTGCTCGTGGTCAACGTGGCGTCGAAGTGCGGACTGACCCCGCAGTACTCGGCGCTTGAGGAGCTGCACAAGGCCTACTCGGGCCAGGGCTTCTCGGTGGTCGGATTCCCGTGTAACCAGTTCGGCGGCCAGGAGCCCGGCACCGCGGAGGAGATCCAGACCTTCTGCTCGACGACCTACGGGGTCACCTTCCCGCTGTTCGAGAAGATCGACGTGAACGGCGAGGACCGCAGCCCGGTCTACGCCGAGCTGACCAAGGCCCCCGACGCCGAGGGCTACACCGGCGACATCCGGTGGAACTTCGAGAAGTTCCTGCTCGATGGCGAGGGCAACGTGGTGGCCCGGTTCGGTCCGCGCACCGAGCCGGACGCGCCCGAGGTGATCTCGGCCATCAAGACCCTGCTGTAGTCCGGCGGTCGCGGCGCCGGCCGCGACGGGATGCGAAGACGGGCGCTCCAGGCGGCGTCAGCGGGCGGACGGCCGCCCAACGACAAGGGCAGCTTGCTGCCAGCCGGGGCGCTGAGCATGGACGGCGCGTCAGCCCTCCGTAAGACTGTTCCCTATGGTGCAGTGGAGGGGTTGGCGCGCCGCCGACATTCCCGAGCTGACCGGCCGGGTGGCCCTGGTAACCGGGGCGACCAGCGGGATCGGCCTTGAGACGGCGGCGCAATTGGCCCGGGGTGGGGCCCGCACTCTGCTCGGCGTCCGCGACTTGGAGCGCGGCGCACGGGCAAGGGACCGGATCGCGGCGCGTTACGCCGAGGCGTCCGTCGAACTGGTGCGCGTAGATCTGGCCTGCTTGGAGTCCGTGGAGGACGCCGCGCGAGAGATCGCGGACCGGGCCGGGCACATCGACGTCCTGGTGAACAACGCCGGGGTGATGGCGCCGCGGCCGGAGCTGACCGCCGAGGGTTTCGAGCTTCAGCTGGGCACGAATCACCTGGGGCACTTCGCCCTGACTGGCCGTCTGCTGCCGCTCCTGCTGGCCGCGGACGGGGCGAGGGTGGTGACGGTGACCTCGTTGATGCATCGCACCGCGAGCGGGGCGGGGCTGAGCGAGCCCGCTGATTTCAAGACTCTGCCGCGCGGCTCGCGGTGGCTGGGGTATTCGCGTTCGAAGCTGGCGAACCTGTTGTTCGCCCTCGAACTCGACCGGCGGGTACGAGCGTGCACCGGCTCGGCGGCGGTGCTGCGTTCCATCGCCGCGCACCCCGGCTACACGCGCTCGGAATTGGTAGCGCACGCGAGTATCGGGCAACGCGCGGTGATCGGCCAGATCGCTCAGGTGTCCACGGGCATCATCGGCCAATCCGCGGCGTCGGGTGCACTGCCTTCGCTGTACGCAGCGACGCACCCGAATGCGGCCGGCGGCGAGTTCTTCGGACCGCGCTTAGGCATGCGCGGGGCGCCGATACACGTCAAACCAAGTCACGTGGCCCGCGACAAGGCGCTCGCAGAGCGACTGTGGGCGGCGTCGGTCGAGGCGACCGGGGTCGGGTACGAAGAGCTGTGCACGCCGCGATAGGTGGCCCGGTCCAGGTGCCCGAGCTGCGCGGTAAGTGGTCGAGTCTTTACGAAGCGGCACAGGCACGCCGGGTTGTCTGAGTCCGAGCCTGAAGGCACGGAGGCTAGAGTGCCCGCATGGCAACTCGGATAGGCGCCTGTGCAACCGCCCGTACAACTGCCGGCTTCGCAGCGTTAGCGCTGACCGCGACGCTCGCGGCGTGCACCGGTGGCGGCTCGGCATCATCCGCCGCCTCCGCTTCCTCCACGCACGACGTGCCGAGCGGCAAGCAGCTCAGCACGATCCTGCTGGCCGCCGCCGACCTGCCGCACGACTTCACCGAGGAGTCGATCGGCGCGCAGAACAGCGGCGCGAACCTGTCCGCGGCGGCGTCCAGCGTCGACCTGAGCAGCGCGGACTGCAACAAGGTGCTCAACCTGGTCAACACGGTGGGCCAGAACAGCCTCGGCGAGGCCTCCTACGCCAGCGACGCGTTCACGCCGCCGTCCGGGCTCGGCGAATTCGACGAGACACTGCTGGAGTTCCACGGCACCGACGCGACCACGTTCACCAACAAGCTGGGCGCGGCGCTCAACCGCTGCAGCACCTTCCAGGCCTCGGACGCCAGCGGCGCGACCCAGAGCGCGTCGGTGAAGGTGATACCGGGACCGCGGGTCGGGGACGAGTCGGTGGGCTTCACCGTCAAGGTCGCGATCGGCAACCAGACCATGGTGATGAACGGCGCGGCGATCCGGGTCGGCACGGCGGTCGCGGTAATCGACAACTCGCTGCTCCAGGGCCAGAGCACCGAGATCGACCTGGCCAAGCTGGCCGGCGTGCTCGTGCCGCGGTTGAAGTCGCTGCACTAGACCACACTGGTCGTGTACGCACGGGCGGGTGCCTGCCGGGGCTTACCCTTGGACCCAAAGACCCCGAACGAGAAGCGGTGAGAACGCTGCCCAAGCGCACGCCAGACGGCCCTCCCCCGCCCCCTGCGGTCCAGCGGCTGCGGATCCGCTACGCGAAACGCGGCCGGCTGCGCTTCACCAGCCACCGGGACATCCAGCGGGCGTTCGAACGGGCGCTGCGGCGCGCGGCGGTACCGATGGCGTACTCAGCCGGCTTCTCCCCGCACCCCAAGATCTCCTGGGCCGGGGCGGCCCCGACCGGCACGGCCAGCGAAGCGGAGTACGTCGAGATCGCGGTCACCCGACGCGTCGACCCGACGGCGCTGCGTGCCTCCCTGGACGCTGCGCTGCCGCCCGACTTGGACATCCTGGAGATCGTCGAGGCCGCCACTCCCTCGCTGGCCGACCATCTGGAGGCCTCGGTCTGGCAGATCGAGCTGCCCGAGGTCGAACCGGCCGAGGCAAGGCGCGCCGCCGAGGCGTTCCTCGCCGCCGAGACGGTTGAGGTGGAACGCCTGATGAAGACCGGAATGCGCACTTTCGACACCAGATCAGCCGTAGTTTCGCTCAACGTCCTCGACAGCCCGGCTGAAGCCGGGCACCAGTCGCGGTCGTCTGCCTGTGCGATACTGCGAGTGGTCGTCCGGCACGCCACGCCGGCCGTCCGCCCCGATGATGTCCTGACCGGACTCGGATCCGTGAGCGGTCTTGTGCCGCCGGTCGCCCCACGGGTGACCAGGCTGGCGCAGGGACCACTGGTGCACGGCGACGGTCTGCACGGCGCCGGTCTGACTAGCCAGACCACACCCGGTGCGCCGGCGAACGCCGAGTCCGCGGCCGGGTCCGGGGCGTGGCCGGTGGCCGACCCGATGGCCCTGGACCGGAGCGCTTCGGCGAATTCCGGGCCGTCGAGCATCAACACCCCGGTTTCCGGGGTATGAGTGCTCGCAGGCGCCCCGCCTTCGCGGCGGCGCCGGCACGACGGCCCGATTCGGCGAGACGCCCGATCCGGCCCACCTGACTTCAGTACGTACAGACGAGCCGCCGCGCGGCGCCGACGCACACCGGAACCGGTGGCGTCCGAGCGCCCGGCGGCCACGACGGGAGAACCGCCCGAATGCTCGATCACGAGCCCACCGGTTCCGGCTCAGGCCTGGAACCCGAGAACGAGTCCACAGCCGACTCGCCGAACACCACCCCGCGCCGCCGCCGTGCGGCCAGCCGCCCCGCCGGGGCCCCGACCGCGGAGAGCGCTCCGCGGGCCGAGGCCGCGAGCGGCGGCGACGCGTCCGAGCCGGCCGAGGCCGCCCCGGCGGCCAAGCGCTCCCGCGGCAAGAAGGCCGCGACCAAGACCGCGGCCGCCGAGGCGCCCGCGGCGAAGAAGACGACGCGCAAGACCGCGACGAAGAAGGCGGTCCCGGCCGCCGCCGCGGATCAGGCCGGCGACGCTTCCGCCGAGGCGGCCGCGCAGCAGGCCGCGCCCGAGGTCGCCGCTGCCGCGCAGGAGGCCCCGGCCAAGAAGACGGCGCGCAAAACGACCACGCGCCGGCGGACGCGCACCGGCGAGGCGCCGGACGCCGATGCCGCGGGCGCGGCGGCTCCGCAGACCGCGGCCAGCGCCGAGTCCGCCCGCGCCGATGTGAGCGCTCAGCCTGAGTCGGCAGCCGACGCCGACGCCGACCGGTCCGGCGGTGCTCAGTCGGGCGCTGCTCAGCCCGAGACGGCCGAGACGCCGCAGGCCACCGGCCGGGCGCGCCGCAGCCGGAAGCGTGCGAGCGCGCCGGCGCAGCCGGTCGAACCGCTGGCCGCCGCGGCCGGCTCCTCCCCCGCCACCGAGGACGAGGACGAGGCCGCCGGCGCGCTCGAGGCCGAGGAGATCGAGGCCGCGTGGTCACCGGATGCCGAGGCCGAGGAGGCCCCGGCGCTGGCACCCGCGCCGGTCGCGCCGCAGCGCCCCGGCATGCTCATCTTCCAGGCTCCGGTCGTCGCCGAGCCGATCCGCCGCCGGGCCACCGCGCCGCAGACCGCGCCGCAGGCCCAGCCCAAGCCCGTCGCGGCTGCCGAAGAGGCCGAGCGCGCGGCGCAGCCGGCGACCGGTGAGACGCAGGAGGCCAACGCCGAGCGCGAGTCCCGCCGCCGCCGTCGGCGCAGCCGCAACGGGAGCGGTCACAGCGGCGACGCGGTCGCCGCGCGGGCTGACGCCGCGTCAGCCGAGGAGTCCGAGAGCGAGCCCGCCGAGGCCGACCACGCCGACGAGGCCGCGCTGGTCGCCGACGGCGAAGGCTCGAGCCGGCGCCGTCGCCGGCGCCGCCGCAGGCAGACCGCCGAGGACCTGGCCGCCGGCGGCACGGAGGACGACGACCCGCCGAACACGGTGGTGCGCATCCGTGAGCCCCGCGAGCCGCGCGAGCGCCGCTCCTCCCGGCTGATCGAGCCGGACTCGGTGCGCACCGGCGACGACGTGCTCGGCGTGCGCGGCTCGGTGCGCCTGGCCGCGAAGCAGCAGCGCCGCCGCGACGGCCGCTCGACGCGTTCCCGCCGCGCCCCGATCGTGAGCGAGGCCGAGTTCCTGGCCCGCCGCGAATCGGTCGAGCGCGTCATGGTGGTGCGTCAGGCCGCGAACCGTACGCAGATCGGTGTGCTTGAGGACGGCGTGCTGGTCGAGCACTACGTCAACCGCGAGTCCTCGGTCTCGTACGTCGGCAACGTGTACCTGGGCAAGGTGCAGAACGTGCTGCCCTCGATGGAGGCGGCGTTCGTCGACATCAACAAGGGCCGCAACGCGGTGCTTTACGCGGGCGAGGTGAACTTCGCCGCCGCGGGCCTCGAAGGCCAGCCGAAGCGGATCGAGTCCGCGCTCAAGTCCGGGCAGCCGGTGCTCGTGCAGGTCACCAAGGACCCGATCGGGCACAAGGGCGCACGGCTCACCAGCCAGATCTCGCTGCCCGGCCGGTTCCTCGTGTACATCCCCGGCGGCTCGATGATGGGCATCAGCCGCAAGCTGCCGGACAACGAGCGCACGCGCCTGAAGCAGATCCTCAAGAAGGTCGTGCCCGAGGACGGCGGCGTGATCGTGCGCACCGCCGCCGAGGGGGCGAGCGAGGAGGAGCTGGCCCGCGACGTCGAGCGCCTGGTCGCGCAGTGGGAGGAGATCGAGCGGCGGTCGCGCACGGCCAACGCCCCGGCGCTGCTCTACGGCGAGCCGGACCTGACGGTGCGCGTCATTCGCGACATCTTCAACGAGGACTTCAGCAAGCTGATCGTCTCCGGCGACGAGGCGTACAAGACGATCCACGAGTACCTGTCCGGGGTCGCACCGGAGCTGGCCGAGCGGCTGGAGCACTGGACCAGCGACACGGACATCTTCACCGTGTACCGGGTCGACGAACAGCTGGCCAAGGGCCTGGACCGCAAGGTCTGGCTGCCCAGCGGCGGCTCGCTGGTGATCGACCGGACCGAGGCGATGGTCGTCATCGACGTGAACACCGGCAAGTTCACCGGCCAGGGCAGCAACTCCCTGGAGGAGACGGTCACCCGCAACAACCTGGAGGCGGCCGAGGAGATCGTCCGCCAGCTGCGGCTGCGGGACCTCGGCGGCATCATCGTGATCGACTTCATCGACATGGTGCTGGAGTCGAACCGGGAGCTGGTGCTGCGCCGGCTGCTCGAATGCCTGGGCCGGGACCGCACCAAGCACCAGGTGGCCGAGGTCACCTCGCTGGGGCTAGTGCAGATGACCCGCAAGCGGGTCGGCCAGGGCCTGCTGGAGGCCTTCTCCGAGACCTGTGACCACTGCAACGGCCGCGGGATCATCGTGCACATGGACCCGGTGGAGCCGCACGGCCGTAAGGCCGCGGAGCGGGCCACCACCGTGGTCGAGCGGATCGACCGGGTGACCGGAGAGCACAGCCACGGCCACGACGAGCACGGCGGTTCTGGCGACGCGTCAGAGCACCACGGCGGTAACGCATCGAACGGCAACGCCGGTGACGCTCGTCACGCCAGCAGTGCGGTAGAGAGCCGGGCCAGCAGGCGCAGGCGGCGTAAGGGCAAGCACCACGAGGGCGAGGACGCGCCGGGCGCACCGGTGGATTCGTCCTGGGTCGCCGACGACGCCGTGCCGGACACGAGCCCGCGCGCCGAGCCGGACGCGAGCGCAACCGCCGAGTCGGCTAAGGCTCCGGCCGTGCAGACTGCGCCGATCAACCTCAAGGCGCACGCGGACGACCCGGACGCCGCGGCGGCCGGTGACGAACTCAGCGAGGCACTGATCGATACCGGCCGACCGCGCAAGCGCCGCCGGGCGGCCAGCCGCCCCGCGGGCTCTCCGCAGTCGAACGCGGAAGCTTCGTAGTAAGGCTCCCAGCGCTTCGCCGCGCGGCGCGCACGGTCCGTATCGGATCGGCGCGCCGCGAGGCGAGCGAGGGTGCGCGTGCGGTGACGGTCAGGCAGCCGCGTGGCCCCGATGAGGCTCGTTCGCGATCTTCAGTTTGACCTCAGCGGCACCCGATCCGTACGCTTGCTTTTCGGCGTGTTTAGGCTCGCCCCCCGTCCCGCGGTGCCCCCGCGCCGCGCCGGACCAGTCAATCGACAGTCTCAGCTTGTCGCGGCGACTTGTATCGCACTGCGCGCAGGCGTAGGCAAAACCGTAGGAGTAGCGGTGTACGCGATCGTCCGCAGCGGCGGTAGGCAGCACAAGGTCGCCGTGGGCGACGTAGTCGAGGTCGACCGGCTCGTCGGCGAGCCGGGTACCCCGGTGGAGATGAAGGCGCTGCTCGTCGTCGACGGCGACTCGGTCACCTCCGACGCGTGGGTGCTCGAAGGCGTCAAGGTCCACGGCGAGATCGTCGCCGAGGTCAAGGCCAAGAAGATCGACATCCTCAAGTACAAGAACAAGACCGGCTACCGGGTGCGCCAGGGCCACCGGCAGAAGTACACCCAGGTCAAGGTCACCAGCATCGACACCGGGAAGAAGTAAGCTGACATGGCACACAAGAAGGGCGCCTCGTCCAGCCGCAACGGCCGGGACTCGAACGCGCAGCGGCTTGGCGTGAAGCGTTTCGGCGGCCAGAAGGTGAACGCCGGCGAGATCATCCTGCGTCAGCGCGGCACCCACTTCCACCCGGGTGAGAACGTCGGCCGCGGCAAGGACGACACGCTGTTCGCGCTGACCGCGGGCGCCGTGCAGTTCGGTACGCACCGGGGCCGCAAGGTCATCAACATCGTGAGCGTCGACGCCTAAGCAGCGTCTACCGCACGGTACGCACAGCAGTCTCAAAGCACCGTCTCGCCAGTACGCCGGGTCGCAGTGGTCGACCCGGCGTACTGTCGTGATCGGGCTTATCTGAAGTCGGAGAGAAGACAGCCATGGCCACCTTCGTAGACCGCGTGACGTTGCACGTCGCGGCCGGTAAGGGCGGCCACGGCTGCGCTTCCGTGCACCGAGAGAAGTTCAAGCCGCTCGGCGGCCCCGACGGGGCGAACGGCGGGCGGGGCGGCGACGTGATCCTGGTGGTCGACCCGAACGTCACCTCGCTGATCGAGTACCACTACTCCCCGCACCGCACCGCGGGCAACGGCAAGCCGGGCGCGGGCGACCTGAAGCAGGGCGCCAACGGGGCCGACGTGGTGCTGCCGGTGCCGAGCGGGACCGTGGTAAAGACCCCGGACGGCGAGGTGCTGGCCGACCTGGTGGGCGCGGGCACCCGCTTCGTGCTGGCCAAGGGCGGTCCTGGCGGGCTCGGCAACGCGGCGCTGGCCACCACCAAGCGCAAAGCCCCCGGATTCGCGCTGCTCGGCGAGCCGGGCGAGGCCGGGGAGTTCGTGCTCGAGCTCAAGTCGGTCGCGGACGTGGCCCTGATCGGCTACCCGAGCGCCGGCAAGTCCTCGCTGATCGCCGCGATGTCGGCGGCCAAGCCGAAGATCGCCGACTACCCGTTCACCACGCTGGTGCCCAACCTCGGCGTGGTCACGGCGGACAACCACGTCTTCACGATGGCCGACGTGCCCGGCCTGATCCCGGGCGCGAGCCAGGGCAAGGGGCTCGGCCACGAGTTCCTGCGCCACATCGAGCGCTGCGCGGTCCTGGTGCACGTGCTCGACTGCGCGACCCTGGAGCCCGACCGCGACCCGCTCAGCGACCTGGACGTCATCGAGGCGGAGCTGGCGGCATACGAAGACGCGCTGAGCAGCGAGGAGCAGAACGTCGGCAGCGGGATCGGCGCGGGCGCCCAGTTCGCGGCGCTCGGCAGGCTGTCCGACCGGCCGCGCCTGGTCGTGCTCAACAAGATCGACGTCCCGGAGGCGCGCGACCTCGCGGAACTGGTGCGCCCGGACCTGGAGGCCCGCGGCCTGCGGGTGTTCGAGGTCTCCGCGGTCAGCCGGGAGGGGCTGCGCGAGCTGGCCTTCGCGCTGGCCGAGATCGTCGAGCAGGCTCGGGCGCAGCGTCCGGCCGAGGAGCCGGGCCGCCTGGTGATCCGGCCGAAGGCGGTTGACGAGGCTCCGTTCACGCTCTCCTTCGAGGACGGGCACTACGTCGTGCGCGGCAGCAAGCCGGAACGCTGGGTGCGGCAGACCGACTTCTCCATCGACGAGGCGGTCGGCTACCTCGCGGACCGGCTCAACCGGCTCGGCGTCGAGCAGGCGCTGCTGGAGATGGGCGCGCACGAGGGCGACGAGGTCGTGATCGGCGACGGCCCGGACGCGGTGGTCTTCGACTGGCAGCCGACCGTGGCCAGCGGCGCGGAACACCTCGGACCGCGCGGCTCGGACGACCGGCTGTACAGCTGACGGGCCACTTGCGCGGTTCCTGCCATTCGCAACAACCCTAGCAGTTCCCGCAAGAACACAAATCTCCACCGCAAGCAAATAACAGAGCGACGAAAATATCTTGCAGTGACTCTTGTGGAGCCGCCTGCGCGGCCCTAGTGTCACCTCGCGGCCTGGTGGCGTGTGGCCACCGTGGGCGTCATCAGGTGTTCACACTCACGAGAGAAACGAGCATTCGATGCAACGGAGCATCTCCGGAGCTCTGCCCGGCTCACCCGGCCGACCGCGGCGTACCGCGGTGCTCGCCGCCGCGACAGCCGCCACGGCCGGAATCGGCGTGGTGTTCGGCGGCCCCGCACTGGCCGCCGGCGGGTACACGCCCACCGCCGTGACCCGCGCCGCGATCGACCCCTCCCTGGTCGCCGGGCGGGGCGCCAGCCTCGGCATCGTCGAGCAGGAGGCCGAGAACGCCGCGACGAACGGCACGGTCATCGGCCCGAGCACGACCGCGTACACGCTTCCCGCAGAAGCTTCCGGCCGGTCCGCGGTCAATCTGACGCCCGGTCAGTACGTCGAGTTCACGCTGCCCAGCTCAGCGAACGCGATCACCGTGCGGTACAGCGTCCCTGACGCTCCAACTGGCGGCGGGATAACCGCCCCGCTGGACGTGACCGTCAACGGCCGCGATCACCGCACCATGACTCTCACGTCGCAGTACGCGTGGCTGTACAACGAGTATCCGTTCAGCAACGACCCGAATGCCGGTCCGCTGCACCCTGACTGGTGGACCACCGAGTGCAGCTGCGTCCCGGATCAGACCACGCCGGCCCCGGTGTTCCCGAGCCCGTTCCGGCCGAACCACTTCTACGACGAGCAGCGGCTCCTCCTCGACCGGACCTACCCGGCGGGCTCGAAGATCCGGCTGACCGCTCCGGCCGACGGCAGCGCCGCCGCCACCACGACCATCGACCTGATGGACTCTCAGCTGGTCGCGCCGCCGAAGCTCGACCCGATCGCGGCGAACGTGCTGCTCTTCGGCGCGGACCCGACCGGCCGGCGCGATTCCGCGGACGCCTTCGACCGGGCGATCGCCTTCGCGCGGCAGACGCACCTGAAGGTGTACATTCCGCCGGGCACCTTCCAGGTCAACCGGCACATCATCGTCGACAACGTGACCATCGAGGGCGCGGGCAGCTGGTACTCGATCGTCAAAGGCCATCAGGTCACCCTCAGCAGCCCGGCGCCCGACGGCTCGATCCACACCGGCGTCGGCTTCTACGGCAAGGACGCCTCGGCCGACGGCAGCCACAACGTGCACCTCTCCGGCTTCGCGATCGAGGGCGACGTGCGCGAGCGCATCGACACCGACCAGGTCAACGGCATCGGCGGCGCGATGAGCGACTCGACCATCGACGGGCTCTACATCCACCACACCAAGGTGGGCATGTGGTTCGACGGCCCGATGGACAACCTCAAGATCACGAACAATGTGATCGCCGATCAGATCGCCGACGGCATCAACTTCCACACCGGCGTGGCGAACTCGCTGGTGCAGAACAACTCCATCCGCAACACCGGAGACGACGGCCTGGCCATGTGGTCCGAAGTCACCGCGGACGCGAACGACACCTTCGACCACAACACCGTGCAGACCCCGGTGCTCGCCAACGGCATCGCGATCTACGGCGGCACCGACAACACCGTGTCGAACAACCTGGTCGCCGACCCGATCCGGGAAGGCAGCGCACTTCAGGTCGGCAGCCGGTTCAACGCGGTGCCGTTCACCGGCCACCTGTGGATCACCGGCAACACCACGGTGCGGGCCGGAACCTACGAGCTGAACTGGAACATCGGGCTCGGCGCGATCTGGGTCTACGCCCTGCAGAGCAGCATCACCGCGGACGTCGAGGTGACCGGGGACGACTTCCTGGACAACACCTACAACGCGATCATGCTGGTCGCCGACTTCCCGGTGAAGGACCTGTACTCGATCTCGAACCTCCACTTCTCGGACATCAAGGTGGACGGCACCGGTACCTCCGTGCTGAGCGCGCGGACCGCCGGATCGGCCAGCTTCCAGAACGTGGTGGCCCGCAACGTCGGCGCGGTCGGGATCAACAACTGCGGGTCGTTCCACTTCACGCCCGCGGGCTCCGAGTTCACCGTCACCGACCTCGGCGGCAACACCGGCGGCGGGACCACCGGGCCGTGGCTGGCGCCCTGGGAGCTGCCCAACACGATCACCTGCGCCGACCGTCCCGCGGTCGTGCCGCCGCCACCGCCGTCTCCTTGGTCGTGACAGCGGCGACGACTGACCAGAGCTAGAGGGGACCGGCCGGGGACTCAGGTCCGCGGCCGGTCCCACGCGCTGAAACCCGAGAGCGATGACGCGGCCGGCGACCTTATCCTGAGCCGGTGAGCGAAGGCGGGCAGGCGACCAAGCGCGAGGCGGTCACCGCCGCGCGGCGGATCGTGGTGAAGGTGGGCTCGTCCTCGCTGACCACGGCGGCCGGGGGGCTGGACGGCAGCCGGGTAGACGCCCTCGTGGACGCGCTGCACGAATCGGCGCTCTCGAAGCCGGGCGGCGCGGAGGTGGTGCTGGTCTCCTCCGGGGCCATCGCGGCCGGGCTCGCTCCGCTGAACCTGCGTAAGCGGCCGCGGGAACTCGCCATGCAGCAGGCCGCCGCGAGCGTCGGCCAGGGCCTGCTGATCGCCCGCTACACCCAGTCCTTCGCGCGGCACGGCCACGGCGTCGGCCAGGTGCTCCTCACCGCGGACGACGTGACCCGCCGCTCGCACTATCGCAACGCCCTGCAGACGCTCAGCCGGCTGCTGGAGCTCGGCTTCATCCCGATCGTCAACGAGAACGACACGGTGGCCACCCAGGAGATCAGGTTCGGCGACAACGACCGGCTGGCCGCGCTCGTCGCGCACCTGGTCAACGCGGATCTGCTGGTGCTGCTCTCCGATGTCGACGCGCTCTACGACGGCGATCCGCGCAAGCCGGGGACCCGCCCGATCAGCGACGTGCGCGGGCCCGAGGACCTGGCAGGCGTCTCGATCGGCGCTCCCGGGCGCGCGGGAGTCGGCACCGGCGGCATGGTGACGAAGGTGGAGGCGGCCCGGATCGCCACCGAGGCGGGCATCCCCGTGGTGCTCACCACGGCCGCATACGCCGCCCGTGCGCTGGCGGGGGACGCGGTCGGCACCCTGTTCCACCGCACCGGGAAACGGTCCGCAGCACGCCTGCTGTGGCTCGCGCACGCGACGGCGCCGCGCGGCGCCCTGAAGCTGGACGAGGGCGCGGTCGACGCGATCGTGCGCCGCCGCCTCTCCCTGCTGCCCGCCGGGATCACCGCCGTGTCCGGCACGTTCGTCGCCGGAGATCCCGTGGACCTGGTCGATCCGTCCGGGCGGGCAGTGGCCCGCGGCCTGGTGAACTACGACGCGGTCGAACTGCCGTCGCTGCTCGGCCGCTCGACCCGCGACCTGGCGGCCTCGCTCGGGCCGCAATACGAGCGCGAGGTCGTGCACCGCGACGATCTGGCCGTGCTCTGACCCGCGGTAACCGCTACCGGCTGCGCGGCGACCTGCCGTCCTGCGACCGCGAGCGTCGGTCTCACTGCCTGAAATAGCGTGCTACCTCCCGGCGTCCGCGCCGTAACCTGGAGGCATGGTGGACGAGTCGAGCGAGTCTGAGGTCATCCGGACGGCACGCCGGGCCCGTGAGGCGGCCGCCGATCTGGCCGTGCGCACGCGCGCCGAGAAGGACCGAGCGCTGCACGCCATCGCGGACGCCCTGCTCGCCGCGTCGCCGCATATCGTCGCCGCCAACGCGCAGGACACGGATCGCGCGCGCGAGGCGGGCGTCGGCGCCGGAATCGTGGACCGGCTCACGCTCACCGCGGACCGGATCGCCGCCATCGCCGAGGCGCTGCGCAAGATCACGACGCTCGCCGACCCGGTCGGCGAGGTGGTGCGCGGCTCGATCCTGCCGAACGGGCTCGAGCTGCGTCAGGTGCGCGTACCGCTCGGCGTCGTCGGGATCATCTACGAGGCGCGGCCGAACGTGACCGTCGACGCCGCAGGGCTTTGCCTCAAGTCCGGCAACGCGGTACTCCTGCGCGGTTCCTCCTCCGCCCGCTCGTCCAACACGGCGCTGGTCGAGACGATGCGCGACGCCCTGGCCGACTGCGGTCTGCCGCGCGACGCGATTCAGCTGGTGCCCGGCGACACGCACGACTCCGTCAAGGAACTGATGCAGGCGCGCGGCCTGGTTGACGTGCTCATCCCGCGCGGCGGCGCGGCGCTGATCAGCTCGGTGGTCACCGGCTCCACGGTCCCGGTCATCGAGACCGGAGTCGGCAACTGCCACGTGTACGTGGACGCCGATGCGGACCTCGACCTCGCTGTCGAGCTGCTGATCGACTCCAAGGCGCAGCGTTACAGCGTGTGCAACGCGGCGGAGACCGTGTTGGTGCACCGGGACATCGCCGAGGCGTTCCTGCCGCGCGCACTCGCCGCGCTCAAGAGCGCCGGCGTTACCGTGCACGGCGATGAGCAGACTGCGGCGGTCGCGGCGGCTGCGGGTAACGCATCGGAGGTCGTACCGGCCACCGAAGAGGACTTCTACACCGAGTACCTCTCGCTCGACATCGCCGCCGCCGTCGTGGACTCGCTGGATGCCGCGGTAGCGCACATCCGCAAGTACTCCTCCAATCACACCGAGGCGATCATCACCCGCTCGCAGGCGGCGGCTCGCGCCTTCACCGCTCGCGTCGATTCGGCGGCGGTGATCGTGAACGCCTCGACCCGGTTCACCGACGGCGGCGAGTTCGGCTTCGGCGCGGAGATCGGCATCTCCAACCAGAAGCTGCACGCGCGCGGCCCGATGGGACTGCCGGAGCTGACCTCCACGAAGTACATCGTGATCGGCGACGGCCAGACCAAGGCGCACAACTCGAACACCTGACGGGCCGAAAGCCCGGCAGCGCTGCCGGGCGGTCCGAAAGTTTCAGGCTGCTGACCAGCCGGTACCCGATCGTTGGCGCGGTTTCCCGGCGGCGAGCGGACATTCGTCGCCGTCCGCTGCCCTACCCCCTACTGATCACGCAACATTTCCGTTACTTTTCCCCAATGACCGAGCGCTTTCCCGAACAGCGCAACCGCTCCGCGCAGCGCCGCGCAGACGCACCTCAGGTCCCCGCGGGCGCCTCGGACGCCGCCGCGTCCTTTGCCGACGCGCCGCTCGTATTCGACGAGTCCTTCGTCGCTGCGGCGCCGGTGCGCGAACCCTCGGCGCAGGCGCGCGCCCTGCTGGCCCGGCGGCACGCGGAACTGTCCGCGGACCCTTCCTCGACGCCGCGATCCCTCGCGCAACCGGAACGCCGTTGGGCCGTGCGCCCGGCCCACCATCTCTCCGCCGTGCGATTGCCCGCGGTGGCGGTGACCCTGTGTGCGTTGGCTGCCGTGGCGCTGTTACTCATACTGCTGCGGTAACTACCTATCCCGCTGCGGTAACCAGTTGCCGCGGCTAAGGCTGCGAACGTCTTGTCAGGAGAAGTCGGGCACGCCCATCCGCGCGGCGTCCGCCGACTGGTCGTCCGGCTGGAGCTGGGATTCGCGCTCGGCGGCGATCTGCGCGGTGTAGTGCGCGATCTCGCGCTCCTGACGGCCGTCGTCCCAGCCGAGCGTCGCGGCCATCAACTCCGCCGCCGGTCGCGCCGAGCTGACGCCGCGATCGAAGGTCTCGAAGCTGATTCGGGTGCGCCGGGCGAGCACGTCGTCGAGGTGGATCGCGCCCTCGTGTGAGGCCGCGTAGACGATCTCGGCGCGCAGGTAGTCGTCCGCGCCGTCCAGCGGCTGGCCGAGCGCGCGGTCCTTCTCCACCAGCGCGATGACCTCCTCGGCCAGCGAGCCGTACCGGCCGAGCAGGTGCTCGATGCGGGCGACGTGCAGGCCGCTGGCCGCGGCGATGCGGGCGCGCGAGTTCCACAGCGCCGGGAAGCCGTCCGCACCGAGCAGCGGGACGGTCTCGGTGCACGAAGCCGGGCCGCGCCGGTCGAGGCCGTGCAGCGCCGCGTCCACGGCGTCGGCGGCCATCACGCGGTAGGTGGTGTACTTTCCGCCGGCCACGACGACCAGGCCGGGCGCGGCGTGCGCGACGATGTGCTCGCGTGAGAGCTTCGAGGTCTCATCCGACTCGCCGGAGAGCAGCGGCCGCAGACCGGCGTATACGCCCTCGACGTCCTCGCGGGTCAGCTCGGTCCTCAGGACCCTGTTGACGTGGCTGAGCACGTAATCGATGTCCGTCGCGCTCGCCGCGGGATGTGCCTTGTCCAGGTTCCAGGCGGTGTCGGTGGTGCCGATGATCCAGTGCCGACCCCACGGAATGACGAAGAGGACCGACTTCTCTGTCCGCAGGATGATGCCCGAAGCGGACTGGATGCGGTCCTTGGGCACGACGAGATGCACGCCCTTTGATGCGGTGACGTGGAACTTGCCGCGCTCACCGACCATGGCCTGCGTCTCGTCGGTCCACACACCGGTGGCGTTGACCACCTGCGCCGCTTTTACCTCGAACTGCTCACCGCTCTCCTCGTCCCGGACTACGGCTCCGGTAACGCGCTCCCCCTCGCGAAGGAAGCCGACGACGCGGGCACGGTTCGCGACGAGCGCGCCGAACGAGGCCGCCGAGCGTACGAGCGTGGTGACGAAGCGGGCGTCGTCGACCTGCGCGTCGTAGTACTGGATCGCGCCGACGAGCGCGTCCTTCTTCAGGGAGGGAGCGATGCGTAGCGCGTGACGGCGCGTCAGGTGACGGTGCGGGGGCAGACCGCGGCCGTGCCCTGACGAATAGCTCATCGCGTCGTACAGCGCGACGCCGGATCCGGCGTACACACGCTCCCAGGCACGTCCAGTGAGCGGATACAGGAAAGGCACGGGGCGCACGAGGTGCGGGGCGAGGCGCTCGATGAGCAGGCCGCGTTCCTTGAGCGCTTCGCGGACGAGCGCGAAGTCCAGCATCTCCAGGTAGCGCAGGCCACCGTGGATGAGCTTGGAGGAGCGGCTCGAGGTGCCCGAAGCCCAGTCCCGCGCC
>Ga0070739_10002852_pt1 | contig 22317 bp, 22 predicted proteins | sample Coa_R1_7_FD_66445 | JGI IMG/M metagenome (GOLD analysis project Ga0070739, IMG submission 66445) | Surface soil microbial communities from Centralia Pennsylvania, which are recovering from an underground coalmine fire - Coalmine... | ecosystem: Environmental > Terrestrial > Soil > Unclassified ... | reverse complement strand
TGCAAGCAATGGAATTTTGTGACGAGCAGCAGTCCAAAGCGCGCCAGGCACGTACATCAGGTCGCCGTCGGCCTGAATTGAGACCGAGAAGCGGCCTTCATCCCGATTTGCAAGCGCGCCGCCTATTGAAGCTGGCGCGCCCCAGCCGACACCGTAGCCGCCGGAGGTTCCGGTCCAATGATAATGCTTCTCCATCGGCCAAAGCCGCAGCGGCCAGCCGCTGACGTTGCCGGATGACGGCACCAGCGACCAATCCAGGTTCTTGATCTGCCCATAGATTTCTGCACACAGCCGGGCTGTGCTGATCGGGCTCGCGTCCCAGGCGATTGCCGCCGCTTGGAGAGTTGATGCGCGCGCCTTTCCGTGATCTTTGCGGACTGTCTCGCCGCGTTGCGCGATCACGTTGCGGCGGTCGTCCGTGAGCGCCAGTTTCACCGCCTCAATAAGTGCCGGCAAGGTTGCCTCGACGTCGCCGGCAATCGGCACATCGACGCTCTGGAAGCGTTGGAACTCCTGGTAGTTGGACTTGGTCATCAATTGCAAGGTGCTGACGCTGATCAGCTTGGTACCCGGCTGGATGCGCGAGGAGACGGTACCCACACCCTCGGCATTGTTGTCGACGAACCTGTTGATCGTTGCCCAGTAATCGGTCAGTTCGAGACCAAGAATCACATCGGCCTGGCCGATGACCGATGCTGGGCGGCTCAGGTAATGAGTGGTCGGGAAATTAAGGCGCGCGCGCTGGCGCACGACCGGCGCTTGTAGCAACTCGGCAAGCCTCACCAAAAGATCCATTCCGTTCTGTGTGTTGACAGCGCGATCCGCGACAATCACGGGACGCTCGGCATTGACGAGTAGCCGCGCTGCTTCACGGACGGCGCCCATTTCACCGGCAGGCGCGGCCGTCGGCACGTATTTGGGAATGTAAAGTTTTTGACCGTAGTCGCGGATCGGCTCTGTCGCCAAACCGTCGTCGAGCGAAATCACCACCGGAGCGCAGGGCGGCGTGGTCGCTATCTGGTACGCGCGAACGAAAGATTGCGCAAAGTGCTCCGCCGACACCGGGGTATCATCCCACTTCGTGAACTCGCGCACGATCGCGTTGATGTCCTGAGCCGAGTGGATGGTCGGCACGCCCGGTGGTCGATGAGCCGCATCGAGATCATTGCCGGCCAGTATGATCACGGGCACGCGATCACAGAACGCGTTGTAAACGTTCATCGTGGCGTGCATCAGGCCGACGGTGCCGTGGCAAAGAGTCATCAACGGCTTGTTGGCGAGCTTGTAATACCCGTGCGCGATGCCGACGCCGATCTCCTCGTGGGCACACGTTAGGTATTCCGGCATCGTGTTCTTGCCGTAGTCGATCAGCGACTCGTGAATGGCGCGGTAGCTCGAGGCAGGATTGGCCGGCAAATATTTGATATTGAGCGTCTTGATGACATCGACCATGAAATCCGAGCCGGGGCGGCCTTCGCTCGAGTAAGGCGGAATATCGGGCACGCCGGTTTCGGCCGCTGCCACGTGCTCGGTCGGCAGCGGCGCAGACCCCTGCGCCTTACCGCTAGAAGCCGCGGCATCTGCCCGGCCCACGGCGCCGCTTGCACCGGCGACGGCTGCCGCGGTCAGGAACTTCCGTCGATCCAGACTTGCGTTCGACGTCTTCTTCTTGGGCATCGCTACTTCCTCTCCAGGTGCTCCATTGGCAGCCACGGCTCCGCGCCGAGGCGCTGATTGGCCTCCAATCTATCATGCCACGTCCAGCATCGAAGCCGATTGGCCCTGCAGCAGGACAGGATGTGGCATGCACGCACCGCCGCCCCACGTGGTGTCAACCTGCCGCTCGCGGTGCACCCGCGATCACTGCCCCTGCGGCAAATCGAAACCACCGATTAAGAAATTTAAACCATTGTCCCTTCGGACCACAAAAGACGCGGCTGAGATCAGCAATGAGCGCGACAGCGGCGCGAATCTCCAGTGCCATGGCGGACTCGCCCGGCCCAGCGTCGGCCACGAAAGGCGCTGCGCCACTTTGCTTCGTCATCGATGGCGACGCCAGCATCCGCCGCTTTTTGTCACTCATTCTGCATGGCGTTGGGGTCGATACGGAAGAGTTTGCCGATGGCGAGGCACTACGCGCCGCGCTGTTGCGACGCGCGCCCGATCTCATCTTCCTTAATATTGCGCTCGAATCCGCCGAAGCAATCGAATGCGTGCTCACCTTGGCGCGAGCCGGATATTGGGGACATATTCAGCTCATGAGCAGTCGCGGCTCTGCTGTGCTCGCCCACGTTAAAAGCATTGGCGAGCAACACCGGCTGCACATGTTGCCGGTTCTAAAGAAGCCGTTCGAAACCGGCGCTGTCTTAAAAGTGCTCCAGGAGCTCCAACTTGGCGAGCCGCCGTCGCTCGCCGGACGCATCGGTCTCGATGAAGCGTTGCAGAACGGCTGGATCGAATTCTGGTATCAGCCGAAGATCGATCTCCGCAGAAAGCAATTGGTCGGCGTCGAGGCCCTGGCGCGCGCACGCCATCCGGTGCATGGCGTGCTGATGCCAGAGGCGTTCATGCCCGGCGCTACGGAATCAAGCCTCATCGCGCTCAGCGAGCAGGGGCTCTCGCATGCGCTGAGGGCAACTCGTAATTTCGCGAAGCTCGGCGTTAATCTGCGGCCTGCCATCGATGTCCCGGTCAAGTCGCTGGTAAAGATGGCAGCGGCGGACATTCTTGAAAGTCATCGCGCTAAGTTCAAGAAAGGGTGCGGTGTGATCCTCGATATCGCGGAAGACGAGATCATCACCGACTTGCCACTGGCCACTTCCCTTGCGAACAAACTGCTGCACCTCGATGCGAAGCTCGCTATCGACAATTTCGGCCGTGGCTATTCGACCCTCGCGCGCCAAAAGGAATTACCGTTCGCCGAACTCAAGCTTGACCGCAGTTTCGTGAACGGCTGCGGCACGGATAAAGTCAATGCTCCGCTGTGCAAGACCGTGATCGATCTTGCCCACAGCTTCGGCAGTACGGCCGTCGCAATCGGGATCGAAAAGGCCTCCGACGCGCTGGCACTGGTCAGCATGGGTTGCGATTGCGGGCAGGGTTTCCTGCTCGGCCAGCCGATGCCAGAACAACGGTTCATTTCGCTGTTGCGCCAGCGAGCCGGAACGCGCGCGCAGCCCGACGTCGGCAACGAGCGAGACGCCGCAGCGCAACGAAATGAGCCCAAGATAAAACCGACAGCGGAAGCGGATCCAGAACGTGCTTAATGAGTCCAGGGATTACGCCGCCCGTACGAGAAATTGTCGGCGTAAGAAATTCGGGCTCGCTTGACCGGACCGGCCTCGAACACCTGATAAGCGATGCCGTTCCGCTCGCAATACGCGATCGCCTCCTCCTTGGTCTCGAAGCGGAGCCGCACCTGCTGCTTCGTATCGCCCGAACTGGTCCACCCCATTAGCGGCTCGACAAGACGCGGCTGCTCCAGCTCATAGTCGAGCACCCACTCCTTGGTCTTGGCGTTGCCTGACTGCATGGCGGTGCGGGCCGGTTTGTAGATGCGAGCCGTCATTCCGGGCGTCTCTTGCCGCTTTCAGCGTTTTGTCATGCATCAAGGGCTGGTCGGGGCAGCAGGATTTGAACCTGCGACCTGCAGTACCCAAAACTGCCGCGCTACCAGGCTGCGCTATACCCCGCCGGGTGCGGACCTGGATACAAGGTTCGCCGAATGCCAGCAAGGCGCGAACTCAGTGGCCGCCGTTGCCGAAAATCGGACTTATCACCCGATCCCCCGGCGCGATCCCGAGCCGGCCGGCCGTGCCGCCGATCACTTCGAGGACCGCCCGCACCGGCCCGCCGGATGGGATCAAGCGATCCGACATAGGTTGGGCATTTTCGGCGATCCGCAGGATGCGTCCGTCACCGCGGATAAAGATCATATCGAGCGGGATATAGGTGTTGTGCATCCAGAACGATACCGGCTGCTCCTGATGGAAATCGAAGAGCATACCGTGACCTTCTGGCAACTCCTTACGGAACATGAGGCCGCGCTCGCGTTCCGCCTCCGTGGTCGCGAGCTCGACTGAGAACGCATGCACGCCCGAGGCGGTTATGATTTCGAGGGTAGACAGTTGTTCCGTCCGCGCGGCAATCGGGGCCCCGAAGATGACCTGCACAGCCAACAGAGCTAATGCGAGGTAAGACCGAGCGGTCCACCTTCGGGGCGGACTTCCGCCGCCATCAGTCCCTTTGGACCCGGCCCATAGCGGACCAGGACGAACTGACCAGGCCGCAATTCGGTAATTCCGAACCGCCGCAATGTCTCCATGTGGACGAAAATATCCGGCGTCCCCTCCCCCCGTGTCAGAAAACCGAAACCGCGAAGCCGATTGAACCATTTCACCTGCGCCCGTTCGAGACCACTGGTCGGGGTCACAGTAACATGGGTCCGCGGCGGCGGCATCTGGGCCGGGTGAATGGCCGTGGACTCGTCCATGGAGATGATACGAAACGCCTGGAGGCCTTTCGGCCGCGCCAGCACTTCGCAGACCACGCGCGCGCCCTCGTAGGCGGTCTGGTAGCCATCACGGCGCAAACAGGTGACGTGCAGCAGCACGTCCCCCATTCCGTTATCCGGAATAATGAAGCCGTAGCCCTTGGCGACATCAAACCACTTGATGACGCCGGACAGCTCGATGACGTTCGCCGCCGTCTCGTCGCTGAGATCGACGTCGGGAGCTAGTCCCGACTTGCTTGCTTTTGGTTCGATCCCGTCCGACGCCATGACGCCGTGGCCGCCGCCGTTCCTGGCGCCCGAACGGGCGCTTCACGAATCTCTCGAATCGAACATAACACTCGGCATTCGACGGGAAAGGGCAAAAATGCAACAGTGGACTAAAAGCGTACGCCCTGTGCACAAATAAGCGCTCTCGCGGGCGCGGTTCAATGCGCGATAAATGGCTCAAGCACCGTACCGATATCCTGGTGGACGACGAGATCGGCAATCTCGTCGAAATCGGTCGGCTCCCGATTGATGATGGCGAGGCGAGCACCGTTGCGCCTTGCCTTGAGCGGGAAGCCTGCGGCAGGCCAGACGACCAGTGAAGAGCCGATCGCCAGGAACAGATCGCATCTCAGAGTCAGCTGCTCGGCCCGCTCCATGGCCGCCTCCGGCATGGCCTGGCCAAACGATATGGTGGCGGTCTTGATGAAGCCGCCACAGGCCGGACAATCGGGTGCACAGCCGTTCGCAGCGTCCATAGGCTGACGCACCCAGTCCAGCTCGTACCGCTCGGCGCAATCCAGGCACGCCGCATAGGTCGTGTTGCCGTGTAATTCGACCACGTCTTTTGCCGCGAAACCCGAGACTTGATGCAAGTTGTCAATGTTCTGTGTGATCACGGCAGGCACTTTGCCGGCGCGATAGAGGCTGGCCAGAGCCCGGTGACCGCGGCCCGGTTTGGCATCGCCGAACTGGTCGGCCATCGCAAAGCGGCGCCGCCAGGATTCGTTCCGTGCCTCCTGACTCGCCAAAAATTCGTCGAACGGAATTGGCCGGTTCTTCGTCCACAAGCCCCCCGGCGAGCGGAAATCCGGAATACCGCATTCGGTCGAAATGCCGGCTCCCGTGAACGGAACGATGACTTCGGCGCCTGCGATCAGCTCAGTGAGACTTGAAATGGCGGTCTTAAGATTGGCGGCGATCATCTTCCTCATCCGTGACCCGATATCCTACATAGTAGGGTCACCGGCAAAGCCGGCCAAGGAGCGGAGGTCCCGGCATGAGATATCTGCATACAATGCTGCGCGTGCGCGATCTTGACGCGGCGCTCGACTTTTATTGCAACAAGCTTGGGCTCAAGGAGGTCCGCCGCCGGGTCGACGAGAAGAACAAGTACACCTTGGTCTTCCTGGCGGCGCCGGGAGATGGGGAGCTTGTCGCCAAAGGGCCGAACACCCGCCAGGCGCCGCTGGTCGAACTGACCTACAACTGGAATGCGGAAGATTACGGTGAGGCTCGCTACTTCGGCCACCTCGCCTACGAAGTGGACGATATTTACGCCCTCTGCGAGAAGCTGATGAAGGCGGGCGTGACCATCAACCGCCCGCCGCGGGACGGCGCAATGGCGTTTGTGCGCTCGCCCGACAAGCATTCGATCGAACTTCTGCAGAAAGGCGATCCGTTACCGCCCAAGGAACCATGGACGTCAATGCCAAATACGGGTCGTTGGTAGGGCGATCCGCGCTTCTTGCCGCTCGTTGCGAAGCTCTTTATATGTCGGGCGCCTTTGTGGTCGCGCGGTCACGCGCTCTCATTTGCGCCCTTCGTCTAGCGGTCTAGGACATCGCCCTTTCACGGCGGTAACACGGGTTCGAGTCCCGTAGGGCGCGCCACTACCAAAATCAATGACTTAGCCGGTCCAAATAGTGCAGTAGTGAAGCGATTTAGTGAAGGCTCGCGATGGAATTTGGGGATTATATTTGCCCTTCATTGGAAGTGTGCGCGTGCAACGCTTATTCGGTCAGCCAGTCGCCGGGTTCTATTGCCGGTGAGCTTTCGAGCTACGCGGGGGTGAGCCATGAGGGTTTCGGTTGCGTCGATGGCAGCCCGAATTATTCGCGGCAATCCCGCTATTTCGATGGACCACCCTATCGGGATGAAGTGTGCAAATTGATTTCGAAACTCGCCGTGTAGGTATGTCACGTCATCCACTTGCGGCCCGCTGAGCGTAAGGGGATGACCTTCCATGCAGCTAGCCTTACGGCATCGGCGAAGCAACGTCATGAAGTCCGCCAGAAATTCTTTTGGGCGCTCGCCTATTCCGGTCTTGCGCCATTCCAGCATCTCACGTGCCGATTTCCTATTAAGTATCGAAATGCCCGCCGAATCACGCAAGGCGCAGACCATCGCGCCTTGAAGGCCTGAGTGCGCGGCGATTATGACCCACTTCCAATAGCTCGGCTGCTCCTTCACAAGCGGAACGGTAAGTGCGAGCAAGTCCAGCGAGGACAGCACATCTTCAAGTTCGTCGAACTGCACATAATCCGTTGGCATGCTCTACCGCTTCGCCGCGAACGAGGAACAAGCCGATGCGCCAGGTGCGGGCGGCTCAAACATCACTATCATCCGCTTGTTGACAGCGTAATCGGCTTTCAAGACTCGCCAGCGGGAACCCCCGGCCGGCGCATCGCGCCGCGACGCGCCAGCCAAGCGACCACGTCCCTCCGACGGGCCGTGGCGCTCGCGCGCCGAATCGTCGCAGTCGAATGCATAGCACGTGATCGGCGGGCCTTATTTACAAGCGCAAAGCGTAGTGCCCAATGAACGGCCGGGTCACTCCGGGCCGCTCGCCTTTTTGTGCTATCCTGCGGCTCTTGGGGCAATGGGGAATAACTGCAATGCGCCGGCTCGCGTTCTTTTCGCTCGTCTTGTTGCTCGCGCTCATGGGCAAAGCGTTCGCTCAGAACGCCGAAGAACTGCATGGGCTCACCCACGTCGGTTTGGCTGTCGAGGACTTGGACGAGGACGCTAAGCGTTGTGGCATCACGAAAGACCTAATTCGTGATTCCGTCGCCTACACGATGAGTGCATCCAAGCTCAAACTTTCAGAGGACGATTGGAGTGCGCCGCTGATCTACATTCGGGCCTCCGCCATGGTGCAACGAAACCCGGTGCAATGCATCTCAGATGTTTCCGTTGAACTAATGAACATGCAAAAGGTCCAACTCAACTACATGAACGGTCCGCCTCGCTTTGTGACGATTCAGCTATGGCATGACGATTGGCTAGAAGTATCTCAGCCAGAGCGCCACGCAGAACAGGTGCGCCGTGCTGTAGAGAATGCAACAACAAAGAAGTTCGTTGCGGCGTGGTCGCGCGCGAATGCTGCCAACCTTGCACCGTAGAACCTGCCTGACTGAAGCTGCCCGGTTTCTGCTTCCAGGCATCCGTCGGTCGCGACAGAGGCCGTTATGCGGGTAACGCGAACGGAAACTGGCGTATCGATTTGTTGCCCGGCGAAATAGCGGCGCATATACCAGCCGCGGCGACACGGATGTCGCGACCGGGCAAGCACCGCCCCTGATGGACAGCGCCATGAAATACGATTTCGTGCCGATCGTGCAGCGCAAGCCTCTACAGTGGCCGAATGGAAAGCGGCTCGCGCTCTTGATCACGACGAACCTCGAATACTGGGATCGCACGAAGGATACGCCAAAGCCGTTCTATCCCGGCGGCCCCGGCATCGTCGGCGGCGATCTGCCGGGTAACGTCTATGACAACCCAAACTGGACTTGGCGCGAATACGGCCAGCGCGTCGGCGTCTGGCGCATGTTCGACGTCTTCGACAAGTTCGGCGTGCCTTCGACCTGCACGATGAACGCCAAAATGGGATTGGAGCGCCGCGCCGTAATCGAAGCCGCACTCAAGCGCGGCTGGGAAATCGTGGCACACAATTACGTGCAGACCGACCTGCTCGCCGATTACTCGTTCGACGAGGCCAAGGAGCGCCAGATCATCCGCGAGACGTTGCGCGTTTATAAGGAGGTCTGCGGCAAGCCAGCGAAGGGATGGCTGTCGAGCTCGCTGCGGTGCACGTTGAACACCGTCGACATCATCGCGGAAGAGGGCCTGATCTTCACGACCGACCTGCTCAACGACGATCAGCCCTACCTGATCGAGACGCGATCCGGAAAGAAAATCGTGTCCATCCCCTACACATCGGAGGTCAACGACTTTACCGTGTTCATGCGGCAGGGTCAGGATGTTAACGGCGCATTTGCCGTCTTCAAGGAACAGTTCGACTGGCTTTATCGCGAGAGCGCGGTCAGCGGCCGCTTCATGAATGTGGGCCTGCATCCACACGTGGTCGGGCAACCATTCCGCATTCGCGCGTTGCACGATTTTCTCGCCTACGTCAAAGAATTTGATGACGTGTGGTTTGCCACGCGCGAGGAGATTGCCGAGTGGTATCTCGAGAACCACGCCGCGCACATCTCCTGATCGAGCGTCTCGGACCCGCCGATGTCGAGTGTCAACCTCTCAGCATCCGTTGAGGACGGTACAACCATCACGCAGGACGTGTACCGGGCGGCGTTGGTGGAGCGCGAAAGCTTCCGGTCCATGCACGACGAACTGGCGCGTCGCGTCGACGGCTTCTTGACCCTTTCCTCACCAGGTCCTGGGCCCATCGGAATGGATCAAGGCAGCGCCGTGTTTAATGAAGGCTCCTCGATCCTCGGCGCGCCCGCCATCAATCTGCCCCTCCTGGCCATGGATTGTGCGCCGCTTGGCGTGCAATTGTTCGGCCGTTGGCATGACCGCGGTGGCCCGCTGGCTTGCCGAAGTCCATTTGGGCAAGGCCGTATAGCCGGATTGCTGGCAAGCCGGTGGGAATGACGCTAACATTTTCACTGCCGCAGTACCGACCGGAGATCGTCATGCGCTTTTTGACCTGCGTGGCCGCCTTCCTGCTCCTTACCCTCGCCGTGAGCGGCACCGCGAGCGCCTCTCCGGAAGGAAAGCGAGTGGTCGTGCTCGCCACCTCGAACACCAATCCGTACATCGGCGCCTGGACTTCGACGTTCACCAAATTCGCAACGCAGGCGGGCATAAAGGTCACGAACCTGAGCGCCAACTATGATGCCGCGGTGCAATCGCAGCAGATCGATGACGCGATTGCGCAAAAGTACGACATGATCGTGCTCTGCTATGTCAACGATCAGGCGGTCGTGCCGGCGCTCACGCGGGCCAAGGCGGCGGGAATTCCAGTCATTCTGTACGCGTCGCCCATTAAGCCGGAGTACGACTCTCTCATTACCGCGTATATCGGCACGGAAAACGCCGACCTTGGCCGACTGGCCGGAGAGAACATGGTCAAAGGCCTTGCGGCGGAAGGAAAGAGCAAGGCCAAAGTCGTTGCCATCACCGGTCTCGCCCAACAATTCAATGTCCAATCCCGTATGGCGGCGTTCAAGGCTGTTCTCGCCCAGCATCCTGGTATCGAGTTGATCGACACTGAGGATGGCAAATGGAACACGGCCGTCACTGAGAAGATAACTGGCGAACTGCTGGTGCGGTTTAGCGGCCAAGGCGGTATCGATGGCATTTTCGATATGGCCGACAACCAAGCCACCGGCTCGATCAACGCGGTCGAATCCGCCGGACTCAAGCTCGGCACCGCCAGCAAGGGCATCGTCGTGGTGGCCAGCAACTGCATGAAGGACGGGATCATTCACATCAAGTCCGGCCAGCAGTTTGCTACCGCGACGCAAATCCCAACCGAAGAGGCCGAATTCGCGGCACACAAGATCGCCTCGTATTTCGACGGCGGCAAATTGAACAAACAGGAACTCGTGCCCGTTTACGGGGTCACCAAAGATAACGTCGATCAGTTCGCCGCCGGTTGCTCTTACTAGATCTCGATGACCATCCTCGCTGTCGATGCAATAACAAAGCGGTTCGGACCTAACGAGGTTCTCAAGAAGGTCAGCATCTCATTCGCGGCCGAGGAGATACGGGCCATATGCGGTGAAAACGGCGCCGGCAAAAGCACGCTTGTCAAGGTGCTGACCGGACTTCATGCGCCCGACGCCGGCACCATCCGCATCAACGGCGTCCCCACCGAAATTGCCGGTCCGCAGCAAGCCCAAGCCCTCGGCATCGCCTTGGTCGCTCAGGAACTGAGCCTCGCCCCAGCCCTGTCGGTTCTGGACAACATTTGGCTCGGTAACCGTGACGTGCCGTTATTTCACCGCCGCAAGCGCCTTCGCGAGAAGGCGCGCGCGGCTCTCGATCAACTTGGCCTCTCCGACCTTTCGCTCGACGCCCCAATCGCAACGCTCAATATCGGCCGGCGTCAGCTTGTCGAGATTGCACGGATGCTGACACGCGAGGCCCGCGTACTCATCCTGGACGAGCCGACGGCAACGCTATCCGACGTTGAAATCGAGCGCATCTTTCACGCCCTGCGAGCGCTCAGGGCTGCCGGCAAGTCGATCATCTACATCACGCACCGCCTCGGCGAGGTGTTCGAGATCTGCGATAGCGTGTCGGTACTGCGCAACGGCGAGCTGGTCGGCACCGAGCGGACCAACGACATCGACCGCTCGAGCCTAATGCAGATGATGTTGGGCCGCAGCCTTGGCGAGATGTATCCGTCATCACGCAATGAATCTGCCGGCCCAATGCTCACAGTTGAGCACTTGTATGTTGCGCCGAACGTGCGTGACTTCAATTTGATCGCCGAGCGCGGCACCGTCACCTGCATCGCGGGTCAGGTCGGCTCCGGCGCAATCGAAGTGCTGCGCGCGCTCGCCGGCTTGACCTCTCGGGCGAGTGGCAACGTGCGCGTCGCAAACCGCCGCGTCAAGCTCCGCTCGGTATCTCTGGCGCGATCGGCCAATATGCAATTCATATCCGAGGATCGCGCCGGCGAAGGCGTCTTCCTTCGGCTCAACGTCGGAGCAAACCTGGTTGCGACGCGGCTGGGTGACCATACCCGACTGGGCATCCTTTCCCGTCGAGCGCTACGCGCGACCGCGGCCAAGCTTGCTGTCGCGGTCGGCGTGGATCGATCGCGCTTGCGCTCTCCCGCCGATGAACTGAGCGGCGGAAACCAGCAGAAGCTCGCCTTCGGCCGCTGCATCGGCGCGACAGAGGCCAGCGTATTGCTGATGAATGAACCGACGCGGGGTGTCGACGTTGGTGCTCGCGCCGAAATTTACCGATTGATCCGTCAGTTCTGCCAGAATGGTTATTGCGTCGTCATGGCCTCCTCGGACATCGAAGAGGTGTTGGGCATGGCCGACACCATCGTAACCATGTATCGCGGGCGGCAAGTCGCCGCCTACCGACGCGGCGAAGTCGACATGCAGCGGGTGCTTGGCGACATCACTCATCCGGCCCTCGCTGCATGAGCGAGATTGCGATCCGCTTCTTCCGTTTGCCGGCCGGCGGCGCTGCCGTGGCCCGCCACTTGGCGCTCGGAATTCGACTGGCCGCCGCAGCGGCGATCACCGCATTCGCGCTGACCACGCCTGGCTTTCTTTCGCCGCTGAGCTTCAATGCGCTTCTTAACGCGATCTCGTTTGTTGGCTGTGTCGCGGTCGGAATGACCTTCATTACGCTGACGGGCAACATCATGTCGCTGTGCCTGGGCGCGACGGTCTCCGCATCGGCGCTGATTTTCCTCTCCAGCCTTGCTTTTGGCGTAGCGGCAGCATTCGCGTTGGCTCTGGCGTTTGCAATCGCGTTTACGGCAGCGCAAGGTTTTCTGATCGGTTACTTTCGCGCCAACCCCATCCTGGTGAGCATCGCAGGGCTATCGCTGCTGCTCGGGGGCGCTGCTTTTGCCACCGGCGGCCAGCGCGTCTATCCGGGCGGCGAAGGCTTACAGATGTTCAAGGGCCGCATCGCTGGGATTCCGGTTGAGGCACTGTATTTCTTCGCCACAGTGATTCTCGGTCAGTCGATCCTGACATGGACTCGTATTGGCCGCCTTATGGTCATGGTGGGCAGCAACATCCGCGCTGCGACAGCAGCGGGAATCGACACCACCGCGATTGTCACGATGGCCTATGTGATCGCCGGCTCCTGCGCGGCGATTTCGGGAATTCTCCTAGCCGCCCGCTATGGCTCCGGCGACATGGAGCTCGGCGCCGGCTACGACTACACTGCTATCGCCGCCGTGCTCGTGGGCGGCACCGGTATTCAGGGCGGCTCTGGCTCGACGCTCCGCACGCTTGTCGGCGTGACGGTAATCGCGGTGATCGAGGTCGTGTTGTTGCTGCGCGGCTTCAGCGAGCAGCTGCAATATCTCATCACCGGGCTCATCGTGCTTGCCGTCATCATGCTGCATACCATCAGCGGGAGACGATGACATGATGCGAGCGGCGAAACAGTTGCTGAGCGACCGCGTTCGGCCATTCACAATCATGTTTGGCGCGATCTTCGTTCTTGCATTGATCGATCGCGGCACCGGCTATTTCTTCAGTATCGGAACGATCTTCAGTGTCATGCAGCTATTCGCCACCGTCGGCCTGGTCGCGCTCGGCCTTGGGCTGTCGATGCTCGTTCGAGAATTTGACCTGTCCGTTTCCGGCGCCGTTGGCCTCGCCGGATGCATCGCGGTCACGACCGGAGCTGGAAATCCGTGGCTGGGTGTTTTGCTTGGCGTGAGCGCCGGGACGGTCAGTGGCGTGCTGCAGGGTCTCATCATGACGCGCCTGCGTCTGAGTTCCGTCGGCGTAACGCTGGGCGGGCTCCTGACGCTGCAGGGAATCACCTATGTGCTGACCGGAAATCAGACGATCAGCTATCCGAACATGGCCGTCGCGCTTGGGCTGAACGCGCCAATCGCGCATTTGCTGTCGGTGCGCAGCGCGGCAGCGCTCGCGATTTTCGTGATTGCGACCTTGATCATGACCTATACTCACATTGGCCGCGACGTGATCGCAACCGGCAGCGATCGCCGCGCAAGCCGCGTCGCGGGGCTCGATACGGACCGCATTATCATCGGCGTATTCGCAGCATCCGGCGCCTCGGCTGCATTGGCCGGAGTCCTGCTGAGCTATAGCCTCGGGGCAGCGTCTCCGGTGGCCCTTGCCGACGTGCTGGCGCCAGCCGCAGCGGCCGCCATCGTGGGCGGTGTATCGGTCGTTGGCGGGCGCGGAAGCCCGATGGGCATTGCAGCGGGAGTATTGACGCTGTGTATTTTGCGCTCCGGCCTTAGCGCAATCGGGGTTGCACCCTATGTGCACGATCTTGTCACCGGGGCCATTCTTCTCGTCATCGCCATTCTCGACGCGCCCGAATTGGCGCAACGCGTGGTCGCTTGGCGTCTCGATCGCGCGGAGCGAAAGCAAAATGCCGTTGCAATGTAGGCTACGTGATGCCGCGACCGCCCTCCTCCTACCCCTTCGTGCCAATACCCGATCGTGCGCCGCTAAAGTTTCCTAACGGGGCGCGCGTCGCGCTCATCTTCACCATCAATATCGAATATTGGGAGCCATTCCGGCCGGGTCAGAAGGAGCCACTGTTTGCAGGCGGTCCGGCAACCATCCCTCACGCGCTTCCGGGTGACGTGTGGGACACCGCCAATTGGACCTGGCGAGAGTACGGCCAACGCGTCGGAATCTGGCGTTTGATGGACGTGTTCGACGCAACGGGTATCGCGCCGTCATGCACCTGTAATGGCATGATCCTGACCGAGCGCCGACGCATCATCGAGGCGGTGAAAGAGCGGGGCTGGGAACTCGTGCCTCACAATTGGGCGCAGAACGATCTGCTGACCTATTACGCGCATGACCCCGAACAGGAGCGGGCCGTTATCCGCCGAACGCTCGAAACATACCGGCAGGCCATTGGCAAGTCGGCGATGGCTTGGCTGTCGTCTGCGATCCGCGGCACGCTGCATACGCCGGCCTTTCTCAAGGAATTCGGTCTCATCGCCTACTGCGATTATCTCAACGACGATCAGCCGTATCTCATCGAGACTGCTTATGGCCCAATCGTCTGCGTGCCGTATTCGAACGACATTAACGACTTCAACATGTTTGCCCGCGGCGGTCTCTCGACGCGCGATGGCATTGAGATGCTGCGGCTATGCTTTGATCAGTTGCATGCGGAGGGCGAACGCTCCGGCCGCATTATGAATGTCGGCTTGCATCCTCACGTGATTGGACAACCACACAGAATAGCGGCGCTACGCGAATTCATCGATTACATCAGAAGCCAATCGCAAGTTTGGCTGCCGACGCGTGAGGAACTCGCGCGGTGGTACCTGAACGAGGCGGCGAAACACATCGCAGGCCCATCGGCTTAGATCAGAATTCTTCCAGAAGCCGGCCTAATCCGGCGATCTTATCAGTGATGCCGTTTTGCCGCAGCGCGTGCCAGTACGTCGCGGTATTGATCGCGATGACCGGCTTGCCGAGCCACAACTCAGCCGCCGCGGCCAGCCGAACCATGCTGAGATTGGTCCCGACCTGGATGATGGCATCCACATCCTGACCGCTGCCATTGAGCTTGATCAGCTTGTCGCGCAGCGTGTCCGGCGTCACTTCGGCAATCGCCGTCCAGCTCTTGCATTCCAGATAAAGATCGCGGACGATCTCGAACCCGCAGTCGCAGAAATAACGCGCTACTTCCTTGTTGGCGACCGGATAATAGGGCGAAAGGAACGCAATTCGCTTGACGCCGCCATAGGCCTTCAGGGCCGCGGTGCAGGAATGCGAGCCGACACTGATGCCGACTCCGGCCTCGCGCTCGACCTTTGCTTGAAAAGCGTCGGCGCCGGCGCGCCCGCCGTAGAACGTTACGGCCGACATGCCCATGACGAGGTAATCAGGCGAGCACGTCATTACACTGCGAACCGCATCCAGCACGTTTTCGCCGATAACCTGCGTGCCAGCCATGAAAGTCTCATTGCTGACAGCTTGGGCATTGGGCGTGAATATCCTGCTGTAGTGATTGGTGACGCCGATCGGACGCATCATCTCGAAATCGGGCTGAACGATGGTATTGGTGGACGGTCCAATGACGCCAAACTTGCATCGCCAGCCGAGTACGTCCCGCGCCATTGCAGCTTCCCGAATGTTGATTGCGCCTTCCAGCAATCTGCGGGGCTGTGACGGCAGCGTCAAGTTCAGCCCTGGCGCGGACAACCGCTGACTTGTATGGGATTACGATCCGCACGCGCTAATGCCATGGTTTGCGGACGGGGTTTGAGATGTCGAACGATAACGATCGCATTGTCGTCGTTGGAGCGGGACCCGTCGGACTGACAGCAGCTTTGGCGCTGGCGAAGCGAAACATTCCGGTGGCGCTGATAACAGCTGAGCCAGAGCCGGTCATGGAGCTGCGCGGATCAACCTTTCATCCACCAACCCTCGACCTTCTCGACGAGTTCGAAGTGGTGCCGCGGATGATCGAAATGGGGCTCAAGGCTCCGACGTGGCAATTTCGCGATCGGGAGACGGGCCCAATCGCCACGTTCGACCTCTCGCTACTTGCGGGAGAAACGAACCACCCGTACCGCGTGCAATGCGAGCAGTGGAAGCTGATGCGCCTTCTCGAAGAGGAGCTGCGCGGGATTCCCGGAGTCGACATACGCTTTGGGCACCGCGCGACGGCAGTTTGCCAGGATGATGAGTCGGTCGCCGTGATCGCCCACACGGAGGCGGGCGAAGTACGCATCACCGGGCGCTACCTAATTGCTGCCGACGGCGCACATAGCGCGGTGCGTCAAGCGCTCGGGATCGAATTCGAGGGGTTCACCTATCCTGAATTGTTTCTCATCGCATCTACGGATTATCCTTTTGAGAATTCGCTGACCGATATCGCTTATGTGAATTACATAGCCGATCCCTTGGAATGGCTGGTGCTGTTGCGCGTTCCCGATCTCTGGCGCGTGCTAGTGCCGGCTCCCGAAAATTCCGACCGAGCCAAGCTCTTATCCGATGATGCACTGCAGCAGGTCCTGCAACGTGTGGTCCCCCGTTCCGAAAACTACACCATTGCCCACCGCTCGATTTATCACGTTCATCAGAGGGTGGCGAAACGCTTCCGGTACGGCCGCGTCGTTCTGGCCGGGGATGCGGCTCACATCAACAACCCGCTCGGCGGCATGGGGATGAATGGCGGCATCCAGGATGCGTTCAATCTCGTCGACAAGCTAAAGCTGATCTGGGCAGGGGGTGATGACCGGTCGCTCGACCGGTACGAACGTCAGCGCCGCACCGTCGCCGTGGAAGCTGTGCAGCAGCAGACGCATCGCAACCGACAGATCATCAGTGAGCGCGATCCGCGAGTTCGCAAGAAGGCTCTCGACGATATGCGGAGAATCGCGGCTGACAAAACTTTGGCTCGCGAATATCTGCTCAAGTCGTCGATGATCGCCAGCATGCGGCATGCGGCGGAAATCGAGTGATGACGCGCGATCGGAGCACGTCCCGTGGAGAATGAGGATCTGGCGATCTACCGAGCCCAAGGCTTCGGCGGCGCTGTCGGGCTCGGTCTGCGGCCAGCGTTGTGCATCGTCGACTTCGTCAACGGGTTTGTCGATCCCAAAGTGTTCGGCGGCGGCAACATTGCGGCGGCGGTCGCCAAGACTGTCGGCCTTGTCGCGGCGGCGCGCAACAGCGGCCTGCCGATAGCTTTCTCCCGCGTCGTTTTTGCCGAAGACGGCAGCGATGATTGCGTCTTCACGCGCAAAGTTCCCGCACTGGCCGCTCTAACCGAGCACGCGTCCGCGAGTCAGATCGTACCGGAGTTGCGGCCTCTGCCCGGCGAGACAATCCTTCGCAAAACCCAGCCGTCGGCATTTTTCGGCACAGGATATGCCGAGCTGCTGCAGCAGCAAGGAATAGATACGCTGATCGTTGCCGGGTGCACTACCTCGGGCTGCGTGCGAGCCACCGTCGTCGATTCAATGAGCTACAACTTTCGCACCATAGTAGCGCGCGATTGCGTTGGCGACCGCTCCGCCGCCGCGCATGATGCCAACTTATTCGACATGGAGCAGAAGTATGCCGATCTGATGGATTCCGATCTCATCATTGCGGTGCTACGCGAGCTTGCCCCAGCCAAGTGACGGCCGTTCAGCCGTCCGAGCGGTAGCGTGTCTCACGATCCCAGTAATCGGGAAATCCGACAATTTGCTGCAGTTCGGCAAACGAGACGCTCGGTGGCAGCGGCGCCGTGGCGTTCGGACTGAGCCCTTGCAGGGCCGCTCGCATAGCGGCGATCGCCGACGTCATAAGCGCGACTGGATACAGCGCGAGCTTGAACCCGATAGCCTCCAGTTGCATGGGTGGAAAGATCGGAGTCTTGCCACCAGGCACCATATTGGCCATGCAGGGTCTTGCCATCGTCTGGCAGAAGCGTCGCATTTCGTATTCGTTCTCCGGCGCTTCCAGGAAGATGATATCGGCGCCCTCGGCCTCAAAATCGCGACAGCGCTCGAGGGCCTCATCGAAGCCATACACCGCTCGCGCATCGGTTCGGGCCAGAATAAGAATATCGGCTTCGGCTCTGGCGTCCACCGCTGCGCGAATCTTGCTGCGCGCTTCCTCGCGCGATATGACCTGCTTGCCGCGCGTGTGTCCGCACTTCTTCGGACTGACTTGGTCCTCGATCATCACCGCCGCCGCACCGGCACGGGCATACTCGATGACGGTGCGCTGCACATTCAGCGCATTGCCATAGCCGGTATCCCCGTCGCCGATGACTGGAATGCCGCGCGCGCCGCTGCAGCAACTGCGTAGGCTGTCCAGCATTTCAGCAAACGAGATCAGGCCGGTGTCGGGCAGGCCTAGTCGGGCCGCGGAGACTGCGAAGCCGCTCATGAACGTCACTTTGAAGCCGGCGTCCGCGACGAGCTTGGCTGAAAGCGCGTCGAAACATCCCGGCATGATCTCGATCCCTGGCTCCGCCAGCAGTCGGCGCAATTTGGCGGCTGGCGTCACGGCGCGAATTCCCAACAGCTCTGCCCGCTGCATACGGTCATTGTGGCGCAGGTATCCCGGCGGCCTTGATCGCGGCGGCGAATGCCTGCCGGTCATGATCGAACACTGCCTCGGATTGCTGGGTCGTCAGGCCGCCCGGAATGATGCCTAGGCCGTCGAGGCGCTGGACGATGGCGGGCGACTTGGCGAACGTGGTCACTTCAGCCAGTATCCGGTCGAGGATCGCAGTCGGGGTCTGCGCCGGCGCCAAAAATCCGTTCCAGGATGAAAACTCGAAGCCGGGGAAAGTCTCGTCGACAGCAGGCAAATCGGGCGCAACCGGCAAACGATGCGACGTGCCCACCGCGATCAGCCGAATTTTGTCGCTGTTTCGGTAAGGCAGCAAGGCCGAGGTATTGCCGAAATACAGATCGACCAGACCAGACATCAAATCGGAGATTGCCTGCGGCTCGGTCTTGGCTGGTACCATGACGAGATCGACGCCGGCACGTGCAAACAGGAGAACCGGCGCCAAATGGCTGATGTTTTGCGTGCCCGCGACGCTGAAGTTCAGTTGGCCAGGACGGGCCTTCGCGTAAGCCAAAAACTCCGATAACGAGGACACCGGCAGGCTTCGCTTGATTGCGATGACCTGAGATCCGGTCCCGACATTCGTGATCGGAAAGAGCATCTTGGCCGGATCGAAATCGAGCTTCTGCACTTGCGGCGTCAGCGTAATCATCGACGAAGCGGCGAAGAGGAGCGTATAGCCATCGGGCTCGGCCATTGCCACCATCCGGGTCGCAATCGCGCCGCCGGCGCTTGGGCGGTTCTCGACAATAAAATTCTGGCCGAACTTCGCAGTCAGATCCTGCGCCGCCAGCCGCGCCATCATATCAGTGTTGCCGCCGGCACCGAACGGCACGAGGATCGTCACAATCCGGCTCGGCCATTCGGCTGCCGCTGCGGCACCACTCCACGCGATCGCGGCAAGACATGCGGATGAGACTAGAAAGCGGCTGAGCCACGCGCGCATGCTGTATTCGTCCGTACTGCTCTAATGACTCGATGAGCCCGTTCTCTCCAGCATGCTATCGAGGCGAATGGTTCGGCTCAAGGCGCATCGCGCGCGGAAAATTTCGCCAAAAGTGCAGCGGCAAGTTGCACGTTGCGGACGCGTGGCTGAGGCGCCGACGCACCGACGGTCGCATCGGCCGCTCAGGCCAGCGGTAAGGACTTTCTTATTTTGAGCTGGCAGTTTCGGAATAGCGCGAATAGAAGTGATTGACCCGTTCGCGCCACATTTCAACGAATGCCGCGGAGGTCAGCTTATCGACCGACTGCCAAATGTGTTTAATGGCCGGCAAGGTGTTCTGCCAGATCGCCCGCTTGCACCATTTCTCGCCCTTTTCCCTGCCCTCATCGGTATCGCACATCGATTTCCAGGCTACCTGATCTGGGTGAGCGACATGCTCGGCCGCACCCTGCCACCCTTGTTGATGGATCAGGTAAAGGTCGCTCAATGTCGGTTTTTTGTGGGTCTGCAATTCGAACAGGATAGCGGCGGTTGCAAATTTGTAAGCAGCTGCGATGGCATTGTCGCGTGGACTCGTGATCTCCCCCGAGCCATATTTTCGAAACTCATAGCGGCTCAGTTGAAACAGTCCGATATACGATCCAGTACGCTGTTTTGGATCAAAGTCGGATTCAATCTTCGCGACCGCCTTCATAAAGGTCGGGTCCAAACCAAAGGCGTCAGCCGCCCGTTGGATCTCCTCGGCAGGCGTTCCAATGGGAACGTCTTTCAGTGCAGCCAATACCGTATCCGCTGGCTTCTGGTCAGGCGGAACCTCCGAATACGCGTAGTCGGCGAGGTACGAAAGATCCTGGGGCTTTATCGACTGCTCTGAAACCGCATTGTCGATTCGCGGCCGCGGTTCTCCGAAGTTGTCCGGCAAGTCCAACACGCCGCTACTGGGGACAGCCAACGCCAATTTCGGAATCGACTGGGTGGTGTCCTGTTCGAGAGCCTCGCCGCTACTGAACGCAGCCAATGCCAATTTGGTGGTTAAGCGCGTGCCGTCCCGTTCGAGAGCCTCGCGCGACTCGTCAAACATGGCATGGTCTTGCGCGATCAAATCGATTGGAACCAGCGTAGGCTCCTCCCGGACCTGCTGGTCCGGTGCGGGCGCTTGCTGATGTTGTGTAAGCGGGTAGAAAAGCCCAATTGCCAGCAAAATGCAGGCGAACCGGAACGATTGCATACCTTATCGCCCCCACCCGTGGACCCGATCCCAAAACAAATTGTACCGGGTTGTAACGGATTCGCGCAATCATAATCGGACGGCATTGAGTCCCCTCGCGAACTCAAATTCCCTCCTTTCCGAAAAATCCCTTTGCTTACGGCATCACGGAACAAGTTGAGCGGCTGAAATTGGCTCTCATACGCAGCCGTTCTTGAAATCGACAAATCACCGCCACTGCTTCGCCCTAACAGTTAATAAATAATTGACGCGCCGCACTGACCGCGGCTGACAGCGGCTAGCATGGCGATTGCCGTCATCGGGATTGTGATCGAACGCTTCTTTTTACGGCGCTTTCATCTGCAGGAATTGCCCCAGGCGCTCGTCACATTTGGCTTTCTTTTCATCTTCTCGGACCTCGCTACGGTGATTTGGGGCGCGGATCCGCAGTCGATGCCGAAACCCATCGTATTCAGCGGTTCGATGCAACTCGGTGGCTTCTATTATCCGACCTATCGCCTTTTCATCATCGTGTTTGGCTTGCTCGTAGCAGCTTTGTTGTGGTGGCTTCAGGACGGCACTCGTATCGGTGCCATGGTGCGGGCCAGCGTCGACGACGAAGAAATCGCTCGGGCGCTCGGCATCAATGTGTCACTGCTGTTCACGATGATATTTGCGCTCGGTGCGTTTCTGGCGGCACTTGGCGGGGTCATGGGCGGACCCATTGTCGGAATGTATCCGGGCGCCGACTTCGAAGTTCTCCTGCTCGGCTTTGTCGTCGTTATCATAGGCGGCCTAGGCAGTCTCAAGGGCGCTCTGGCCGGCGGCTTGGTCGTCGGGCTGCTAGATACATTCGGCAAGGTGTTCTTTCCCGAATTGGCTTTGTTCACCGTATTCGCGCCGATGGCACTCATACTCGCGGTTCGACCAGCGGGTCTGTTCGGACGCGAATGAGCGCGGCTGCCTCGCCCCCCTCTCCCCCTTCGCACCGCCTCGCGGTCTGTGCGGCAGCCACCGTCATTGCCCTGGCGGCGCTGCCTTGGCTGCTGTCGACCTATTATCTCGGACTTGTCGTCCAGATGATGATCTTTGCCCTGTTTGCCATGAGCCTCGATCTCTTGATCGGTTATACCGGCATGGCCTCGCTCGGCCATGCGGCGTATTTCGGCATCGCCGCTTACGCCACAGGCTTGCTCGCCCTGAAGCTTGGCTGGAGTATTTGGCTGACTTTGCCGGCCGCACTTCTGCTTGCCGCGCTAATTGCCACGTTTTTTGGCCTCTTGGCGTTGCGTACCCGCGGCAGTTACTTCCTGATGATCACGCTTGCGCTCTCGCAGGTCGTTTGGGGCATTGCATTCGGCTGGCGAACGCTGACTGGCGGCGACGACGGACTGCCCGGAGTCCCGCGACCTGCGCTCACCGCAAACTGGCCGCTTAGTGACGATGTGTCGTTCTACTATTTCACTTTTCTGCTCTCGGCCGTCGGCGCGCTTCTGCTTGCGCGCATAGTCGCATCGCCATTCGGCTACGCCTTGCGCGGCATCCGCGAAAGCGAGACCCGCATGCTGGCGCTGGGCTATAACGCGCACCGCTACAAGCTCGTCGCATTTGTCTTGGCCGGCACATTTGCGGC
>Ga0070739_10002851_pt1 | contig 22324 bp, 19 predicted proteins | sample Coa_R1_7_FD_66445 | JGI IMG/M metagenome (GOLD analysis project Ga0070739, IMG submission 66445) | Surface soil microbial communities from Centralia Pennsylvania, which are recovering from an underground coalmine fire - Coalmine... | ecosystem: Environmental > Terrestrial > Soil > Unclassified ... | reverse complement strand
CGCGAAGGGCTACATCATCCGGGATGCCGACGCTTTCCGTCCGGGGCACCGGTTATATTTATGGATCAGCACCGTGCAATGGGCATGTGGCTTGCTATACTTGCTGGCAACTTTAGTGGCCTGGCAACACGAAGATCGCTGCGGAAGAGAAGTGGAGGAAAAGCAGGGCGCAAAAAAAGTTCCGCCGCTGGCTCCTTCGGCGTCGCCCAGTCACCGAAGCAGTCATACGGCGGAACAAGGATCATAATAACGTCTTCGTGACGGGTTGCAAGAGGAATTTCCAGAAAATCCAAAATTTTTTTTCTTTCTCCTCTCATCCCGAAAAACCGGAGGTTCCTCCCCTGCTTTTGTCGATGAGAGAAATAATGCGCGAACAATCGTCTCCGACCAAGCCGGGACCGTTGAGGAAATTTGGCCGGGCGCTTGATTTTTCAGCGAGCGAGGCAAGGGAGATCCGGCTTTTCCCTTCCTAACGCTTGAAACGAGCATCTTGTGTGAATTACCTAAATTTTGCAATCGATTCAGATTGCCAAAAGATTCGCTCGGAGCGCATCATAGAGGAACCAACCGGTGGAGTATGACGACGACGCGGGCTGAGTGAAAGAGGAAGTGAGAGGCGGCATCGAAGCGGCTTTCGGGGTTGCCGTAAGGCATAGGGATAGATATACTTCCTTTTTTTAGGCCGGCAAAATCGGCTGAAGTGCTTGCCGGGAAACAATTAAGCGTCGGATGGGGGTTCATGCGATTCAACCTGATCGACCGGATCGTGGAAGTGCGGCCGGGTCGGGGTCTGCAAGCGGTGAAAAACCTCACCCTCGGCGAGGAGTACCTCGCGGACCACTTCCCGACGTTTCCCGTGATGCCCGGCGTGTTGATGCTGGAAACCTTGGTCGAAGCCGGCGCGTGGCTGCTGAGGCTGACCGATGATTTCGCCTCCAGCGTCATTGTGCTGCGGGAAGCCAAAGGTGTCAAATACGGCACCTTCATGGAGCCGGGACGGCAGATGATGGTTTCGGTTGAGTTGCTGGAACGGGAGAACGGTCTGGCGGTGCTCAAGGGCAAGGGTGAGACGGAAGGACAAAGCACCGTGTCCGCCCGGTTAGTGCTGGCTCACTACAATCTGCGTGATCGCGATGCCGCGATGCGCGCAGTGGACGAACGACTGGTGCAGCATTTTCGGCAGCTGTACGCGTTGCTGCGACTGCAATAGGGCGAGCGGGGCGTGTTAACGCCCCGGTTCGAGAACACCGGGGCGTTAACACGCCCCGCTCGCCGGGTTCTGCGAAAGGACATGACACCCATGCGGCTGAAGGATCAGAACGCTTTAGTCACTGGAGGCAGCCGCGGCATTGGCCGGGCCATCGCTCAGGCATTTGCCGCCGAGGGTGCGAAAGTTGCCATTGTCTATCGGGGCAATCGAGAAGCCGCCGACTCACTGGTTGCGGAGATCAATAACAAGGGGGGCAAGGCCATCGCCCTTCAGGCCGATGTTGCCGATGCGGCTTCCGTGCAAGCGTGCGTGCAGCGTGTTGAGCAGGAGTTGGGTCCGATTAACATCCTCGTCAACAACGCGGGTGTGATCGAAGACGATTTGTTTGTGCGGATGAAGCCGGAAGCCTGGAACAAGGTCATTCAGACGAACCTGGGCGGCGTCTTTAATTTCTGCCATGCCGTCGCCTTCGGCATGATGCAGCGCCGCTCCGGGAGAATCATCAATATTTCCAGCGTCTCCGCTGAGCATGTGAACATGGGTCAGACGAACTACTCGGCCAGCAAGGGCGCAGTCAACTCGTTGACGCGAGCTTTGGCGGTGGAATTGGCCAAGCGCGGCGTGACGGTCAACGCCATTGCGCCGGGCTTCATTGAGACGGACATGAGCGCCCCGGTGCGCAACAAGGCCGGAGATCGAATTGCCAAGTTCATCCCGATGCGCCGCATCGGCAAGCCGGAAGACATCGCCAAGGTGGCGGTGTTCTTGGCCAGCGCCGACAGCGCCTACATGACCGGGCAGGTGCTGACGGTGGACGGCGGACTGACTCTGGGAGCGGTGGCTGAATAAAGTATCGCTAGGCGGGTGGCCCGCCTGGTTGTGAATATGGGGTGTGATCGATTTTCCTTTTTGGAGGTTTGCTCCGATGCCGACGCAGGACGAAATCTATTCCAAGGTGTCTGCGACTCTGGTCGAGGCCCTCAACGTGGACGAGGAGGACATTAAGCCGACGTCCACGCTGCAAGGAGATCTGGGCGCTGAGTCGATCGATTTCCTGGACATTGTTTTCCGCCTCGAACGCGAGTTCGGGATCAAGATCCCGCGCGGCGAGCTGTTCCCGGAATCGATCTTCCAGGGCGACCCGGAATTGGTTCAGGACGGCCGAGTGACGCCCAAGGGTCTGGAAGAGCTGCGGGCCAAGATGCCGTTCGCCGATTTGACCAAGTTTGAAGAGAACCCGGAAGTCGGCAACCTCAGCAACCTGTTTACCGTCGATCTGATCGCGCGGTACATCCAGGGCAAGCTGGAGAGCGGCAATCAGAACTAAGGCGAGCGGGGGGTGTTAACCCCCCGGTGGAACATGCGCTGGATTTGGATTGATCGCTTTGTGGACTTCCAGAGTGGTAAATCGGCGCGGGCGGTCAAGAACCTAAGCCTGGCCGAGGACCACTTTGGCGACCACTTCCCGGGCTATCCGGTGATGCCCGCTGCACTGATCCTGGAAGGATTGGCACAGACGGGCGGCATCCTCGTCGGCGAGGCCAACAACTTTCGGGAGAAGGTTGTGCTCGCCAAGGTGCCGCGGGCGGTCTTTCACCGCGAGATGCTGGCCAGTGAACAGCTGATCTACGAAGCGGAAATCCAGAACCTTCGTCCGGAGGGCGCGTCCGTGTTGGGGCGCGTCCTGGTCGGCGGCCAAGTAACGGTGGAGGCGGAGATTTTCTTCGCTCACCTCGATCAGTCGCGCTCGAAGCAGTTGTTCGGAGAAGGAAACTTCGTTTTCAGCGGCGAAATGAAGTACCTGCTGGGTCGCATGACCGGCAGCTCGAAAGGATGAAGGATGAGGGCTGAAGGATGAACCAAGACATTGCGATTTCACCTTTCATCCCTCATCGTTCCTCCTTGGGTGTGGGAGGACCTGCGGGGACGGCAGGGGCTGAATGAGCGACAGGACACGGCGTCTTCGGGTTCGAGCAATTAACGAATAGGGGGAGGGGCGGCAAAGACCAATGCAGAATGCAGAGTGCAGAATGCAGATTGAAAGCAGATGAGTTTATGATTCTGCATTCTGCATTCGGCAATCTGCATTCGAGAAAGGGAGCCGCTGCTGTTCCATGTCTGTATCATCGCGCCGGGCCGTCATCACCGGCATCGGCATCATCAGCCCAATCGGACTCGATGTGGCCTCCTTTTGGCGTTCGCTCCAGGAAGGCCGGAGCGGCATCTGTCCCATCCAGTCCTTCGATGCGTCCGGCTTACCGGTCCGCATCGCGGGTGAAATTCCCAATTTCAACGCCAAGGACTACCTGGAAAAAGAGAATCGCAAGAGCCTGCGTGTGATGGCGCGGACGATTCAGCTCGCCGTCGCCGGCGCTCAGCGTGCCATCGACGACGGCAAGGTGGACAAGAGCAAGCTCGACCCGACGCGTTTCGGCGTCGAGTTCGGCGCCGGCTTGATCGCCACCGAGCTAAACGACCTCATTGAGGCTTCCTGCGTCAGCGTCAACTGTCAACCGGGCAACGTCGATCTGGAAAAATGGGGCGAGCAAGGCATCCCCGCCATTCAACCGCTGTGGATGCTCAAGTATCTGCCCAACATGCTGGCCTGCCACGTCTCGATTCTGCACGATGCCCGCGGCCCAAACAACAGCATCACCGAAAGCGATGTCGCCAGTCTGCTGGCGCTGGGCGAGGCCTATCGCATCTTGCTGCGCGATCAAGCGGATTTCTTCCTCGTCGGCGGCGCTGAGAGCAAAATCAATCCCCTCAGCATGGTCCGGCAGTGCTTGTTCGAGCATCTCTCCCACCGCAATGAGGAGCCAGCCAAGGCGTGCCGGCCCTTTGATCGCTCGCGCGATGGTCTGGTGCTCGGGGAAGGAGCGGGTGTTTTCGTTCTTGAAGACTTGGAACACGCTCGGCGGCGCGGCGCACGCATTTATGCGGAGATTATCGGCTTTGGAGCAGCGTTTGATCCCGAACTAAAGGGCGATGGACTGGCGCGGGCCATTCGTGCTGCCCTGGCCGAGGCCGGCATCGGGCCGGATGAGGTCGATCACGTCAATGCTCACGGCCTATCCACGCCGGTATCGGATGCTTGGGAGGCACGCAGTTTGCAAGAGGTGTTCGGCAATTGTTCGCCGCCCGTGCCGGTCTTCGCCGCGAAGAGTTATATCGGCAATCTCGGCGCCGGCGGCAGCACCACCGAATTGGCCGCAAGTATCCTGGCCATGAGCAATAATAGCCCGGTGCCGCCGACGCTCAATTACGAACGGGGCGATCCCGAGTACTCCATCGCCGTGTTGAGCAGGGAACCGCGGCCCATGACCCGGCCCTACGTGATTAAGGTGAGCTTCACGCAGATGGGCCAATGCGCCGCTCTTGTGGTGCGGCAGTGGAACGAAGGGTAGAGATAAGCACGGTTTCGTTTAGCCGCCCGTCGCAGGCAAGCGCGATGGGACCGGCGACTCGCCGGTCTATCTCTGGTGGGACCGGCGTCCCGCCGGTCGAGCGCTCGCCTGCGGCTGGCGGCCAAACAACGGAGGTGGGGCATCCATGCGACGACGAGTTGTCATCACCGGGATGGGGGCGATCACGCCACTCGGTCACAACGTCCGCGAAACCATCGAGGCCCAACTCCAGGGCAAAAACGGCGTCGGTCCCATTTCGTCGTTCAATGCCCGGCGCTTTCCGACTAAGTTCGCCGCCCAGGTGAAAAACTTCGATCTGCGGCGCTTCATTCCCGATTGCAGCCGTTGGGCCCATTCCGGCGTGAACAGTCAGTTCGCCGCCGTTGCCGCTCAGGAAGCGCTTCAACACGCCGGCCTGCTGAACGACAATCGTGTGGACCGCAATCGTTTCGGCGTCTATCTCGGCTCCGGCGAGGGCATTCAGGACTTCCATAATTTGCTGTCGTGGATTTATCAGGCTTATCGCCGCGAGACGCGCCAGCTCGATACCTCCGTCTTCGAGCGCGGGACCTTGGATGCCTTTCATCCCGGACGCGAGTCCGAGCAAGAGCTGCACACGACGCCGGCCCATTTAGCTGCCCATTTCGATCTCCGCGGACCGAATTACAACTGCTTGACGGCCTGTGCCGCCAGCAGCCAGGCCGTCGGCGAGGCGACCGAGCTGATTCGCCACGGCGATGCCGATGTTATGCTGGTCGGCGGCGCTCATAGCATGATTCATCCGTTCGGCGTTACCGGGTTCAATCTGCTGACCGCTCTGTCCACCCGCAACGACGCCCCCGAGAAGGCATCGCGGCCCTTCGATCTACACCGCGATGGCTTCGTTCTCGGCGAAGGGGCCGCCATGCTCATTCTCGAAGAGCTAGAACACGCCAAGCGCCGCGGCGCGGAAATTCTCGCCGAGGTGACCGGCTACGGCTCAACCGCCGACGCTTTCCGCGTCACCGACAGTCATCCCGATGGCCGCGGCGCCATCGCCTGCATCGAAGGCGCTCTGAAAGACAGCGGACTTGATCGCTCCGATATCGGATATATCAACGCTCATGGTACCAGCACCAAAGTCAACGACAGCGTGGAGACGTTGGCCATCAAGAAGGTCTTCGGCGAGCAGGCCTACGGTATTCCGGTAAGCAGCACCAAGAGCATGATTGGCCATCTGATCGCCGCCGCCGGCGCAGTGGAACTAATCACCTGCGTGGAAACGCTTCGCCGAGGCGTCCTGCCGCCGACCATCAATTACGAGACGCCCGATCCGGAATGCGATCTCGACTATATCCCCGGCACGGCACGGGAAAAGCGCATCCAGCACGCGCTGAGCAACAGCTTCGGCTTCGGAGGTCAAAACATCACGCTCATCGTCAGCCGCTTTACATCGTAGTCCGCAATTAGTAGGCTGGATCGAGCGGAGGGAGGCCCAGCCTACCAATCGCAGACTAACTCGGAGGTTGCAGCTGTGTTGTTCTGGCTAGGTGTGGCGCTAATGTGCAGCGCGCCGGTAGTTCTTTTTCTGTACATGGTTTACTTGCACGTTTATATCCGCGTGAGATACCTTCGTTTCCTCATTCGGGTTTTCCAGGAGAAACCGCTGTTCGTCATCCCGCGCGGCCAACCACTGCCGGGGGCGGAAGAGGTGCGCTTTCCGACCAGCGACGGTTTGATGCTGTCCGGCTGTTATCTTCGCGCGGCTGGACCGCGCCGCGGTGTGATTCTCTTCGGCCTGGAGTTCGGCTCCAATCGGTGGGGCTGCCGGTCGTACTGCGATCATCTGGTAGAAAAAGGCTTCGACGTGTTTGCCTTCGAGTCACGCAACCAGGGCGACAGCGACGCTATGCCGGGATACGAGCCGTTGCAATGGGTCACGACTTACGAAGTGCGCGACACGGAAGCAGCGCTCGCCTATCTGAAAGGCCGCTCCGATGCCGACCCGCGCGGCGTCGGATTTTACGGCATCAGCAAAGGAGCGAGCGCCGGACTGATCGTCGCCGCTCAGGATCCTTACATCCGCTGCTGCGTCACGGATGGCGTCTTTGCTACCTACACGACGCTGGTGCCGTACATGAAACATTGGTTCCGCATCTACAACAACCGTTATGCCATCCAGGGATTGATTCCGCTGTGGTTCTACGGCCTGATCGGTTTGGTAGGCATGCGGCGAACGGAGCGCGAGCGCCGCTGCCGTTTTCCGCATCTGGAGCGCTACTTGCCGTGCCTGGCCCCGCGTCCGCTACTCATGATCCACGGCATGGCCGATACCTACATCAAGCCGGAAATGACAACGCGTCTTTTCGCCTTTGCCCGCGAGCCGAAGGAGTTGTGGTTGGTCGAAAATGCCAAGCACAATCATGCCCTTCAGGTCGCCGGTGAAGAATACCGCCAGCGCGTGCTGCGTTTCTTTGAAACGCACTTGGCGGAAAATACAACAGCCACCACGAATAACACGAATAACACGAATAAAGAAAAACCATTTCGATCTCGTAAACAGCAGACTGGCAAAACCACCAGAAACCTGCTTGCTCCCGTATTCCGCCTCTTTTAGTTTCGTCTGATTTTTTATTCGTGTTATTCGTGTGATTCGTGGTGACTGTTCTTGGCATGAGACCACAATGAGCAATCCGATCCGCCAGGGCGTCAAACGCGTTGTTCGCTTTCTGCTGCGGAAGGTCGTCCTCAAGATGATTGCCCGCCCCATTCGCCGCCGATTGGCGCAGTTCGAGGCGGCGACGCATGATCCCCGCCAAGTGCAGGAAGCGCTGCTAAAGGGCATCCTCACTCACCAGTCGGCCACCGCTTTCGGCCGCGATCACCGCTTCGACACGATCCACAGTATTGAGGACTTCCGCCGTCAGGTGCCGGTCGCCGGCTATGAATATTTCGAGCCGTACATCGCGCGCCTCCGCCGCGGCGAGACAACAGCCCTGCTCAGCGATCCGCGCATCTACATGTTCGCTCTGACCAGCGGAACCACCGCCGTCCGCAAGTTTATTCCCGTCACCAAGCAATATCTCGACGATTATCGCCGCGGCTGGAACATCTGGGGATTGAAAGTCTTCCGCGATCATCCCGCTGTCCGCATGCAGCCGATACTTCAAATGTCCGGCGATCCTGATGAGTTTCGCACCGAGTCCGGCGTCCCCTGCGGCGCCGTGACCGGCCTGACGGCTAAGATGCAGAAGCGAATCATTCGCTGGCTCTACAGCGTGCCGGCGTGCGTCGCCCGGATCAAAGATCCGCGCAGCAAGTATTACGCTGTTCTGCTGCGGAGCATCCCGCGCAAAGTCGGCATGATCATCGCCGCCAATCCCAGCACCCTCATCAACCTGGCCCGCGCCGGCGATCAAGAAAAAGAATCCCTCATCCGCGATCTGTATGACGGCACATTGTCCCGACATCTCGATCTGCCCGACGACATCCGTGCCGAGCTGACCCGCCGTCTTCGCCCTCATCCAGAGCGCGCCCGTCAGCTGGAAGAGATCGTGAAGCAAACCGGAACGCTCTACCCGAAAGATTATTGGCCGTGCGATTGCATCTTGGGCAATTGGATGGGCGGCAGCGTCGGCTCATACTTACGGCACTATCCGCGCTACTTTGGGGCAACGCCGGTGCGCGACATTGGACTGATCGCCAGCGAAGGCCGCATGACCATCCCGTTGACCGACGGCACGCCGGCCGGCGTCCTCGACGTTACCACGCATTATTTCGAGTTTATTCCCGAAGCAGAGGGAGATAGTCCTCATCCGACCGTCCTTGGCGCTCACGAATTGAAGGAAGGTGCGAACTATTTCATTCTGCTGACCACCGCTTTTGGCCTGTATCGCTACCACATTTATGATTTGGTGCGTGTCGCGGGTTTCCACAACCGCACACCGCTGATCGAGTTTCTCAGCAAAGGAGCGCACATCGCCAACGTCACCGGCGAGAAACTCTCCGAGCATCACGTCACCCAGGCAATGACTCAGGTGCTGCGCGAGATGAACATGACGCTGACCGCCTACGGTCTCGCTCCGTGCTGGCCGAGCAACGAGGCGACGAACGGCTCCGGCGCAGAGTTCGAGCAGCCGTATTATGGGTTGTTCGTCGAGAAGTGCGACCTGCCCGATCTGTCCGCCGGCCATCGCCTCGCCGAGTGCTTGGATGCTTGCTTACGGCAGTTGAACAGCGAGTACGACAGCAAACGCCAAAGCGAACGCCTAGCTCCAGTGCGGTTGCAGTTGGTGCGCGACGGTTTCTGGCTGCAATGGGATCGGCAACGCTTACAGAAGACAGGCGGCACTCTGGAGCAATACAAGCATCCCTGCTTAATTAACGATCTTCAATTCCGCGAGCGCATCGGCAAAGAGCAGGTATTGGTCTCCTAGCGGCCGGAAGCCTTCGTTTACAAAAAGAATGCGGCCAGCATCTCGTAAGCATAGTCCGCGGCGGTCAATGCCAACGGGGCGTGCAGCTCCCAATCCGGGTTGAAATCGGGCTGGAACAGCAGTCGGCTCAACTCGTCGAGGATAGGACTCGGACCAAACACGACGCCCAGCTCGTGGTTGCGGTGTAGGCTAAGCAGATCAAAATTACCGCTGCCGACATAGCCCCAGCAGCCGTCGATCAGGGCCGACTTGGTGTGAATGCGGCCTGGATACAGATAGACGCGCACGCCTGCGGCCAAGAGACGGTTGGCCGTCACCTTGTTGGTGTGATTGATCGACGCCGTATCGGACTGGATGGTGAAGAGAATGCGGACATCAACGCCGCGCCGCCGGGCGCGGGCCAGTTTGACGATGACGCCGTTGTCGGTCAAATAGGGATTCTCCAGGTAGATGAAGCGGCAGGAACTATCGATGGCGTGATAAAGCGCATCACGCAGACTGTGATGCGTCGGCGCAGTCTCGACAAGCCGCGCAGCGGCGTTGGCGGCGACCGGCGTTTCGCTGGTCTGAGGGGGGAGGCATTGAGGTTTGCCGCCCTGTTCGCGCCAGTAAGCCTCGAACATTGCCTGCCATTGGGCTACGAGCGGTCCCTGCATCGTCAGCGACATGTCGTGTCGCACAAAGAAACCGGGCTGTGTGAAGTTGCGTCCGCCGGCCCAGGCGGCTTGGCCGTCGATTAAAACCAATTTGCGATGGTCAAAGTGTGCACAAGGATTGCGGATACGGATCAGCTCGACGCCTGGCTGAGAGGCTAGCCAACACACGGCGCCGTTGACCTCGCCGGCCGTCTTGGGTTTCTCCTGCGGCGAAGGAATGGAGGGAGGCGAGCCGGGTTGTGGATCGGTGGCCGGCGAAGGCGCGAAGATGAGATTGGCGCCTCCATCGATGAGAACACGGACACGCCGATTCGCCGCCGCAGCTGCCGCTAGGTGCTCAGCGATTCCTCCGCCCAGCGCGTCGTCCTCCCAGATGTACATTATCACGTCGATGGTGCACTGGGCCGAATCAATCAGGTGTTCGAGTGCCGCAAGCGCCGTTCCGCCGTCGCGGTACAACTGCACTGCCGCCGGCTGCAATCCCGTCTCGATGGGGGCAGGATCCGGAGCATCCGCACAGCGACACAGTGGAGGCGGGAGGCCATGTAATCGCATACCGATACGCTTGCCGATAATTCCTCGACCCGCCGAGCCGAACCATGCCGCGTCATCGGCAAGCAGCGTGCGGCCGGCGCGCAACGGATGCGAGACGATCTCCGTCCCGGTATCCCTTAGAATTTGTCCTGTGAGAGCGCAATTGCGACTACTATTCGCTGTCGCCGGTGTACAACCCGACGGATGAGCAGGCGAGATTTGGCAACCGCATAGCAACAATGTGGAATGCAGAATGCAGAATGCAGAATGAAAACACTGGCTTCCATTCTGCATTCTGCATTCTGCATTCTGCATTGGCAGCGTCTGGGTCGTCATGGTGCGCATCCTGGTCCAAACGATGCCGAATCCCTTCGGTCTACGTATTTCACAAGTATCGGTTGTTCGGGCACGGTCCGCCAACAAAAATGACCCTGACTCCTACGCCGAACGTGGCAACGAGGTAATCTTTTCGGCGAGAAACATCATGACGTTGACCGGGTGGAAACGGTTAGTAGACGGAGCTCCCTGGTTTCGTAAGGCAGGGAGCTATCCCATTGCCGCCTATTCGGAGTTCATGCCGCCGCCGCGCGAAGTGCGCAAGCCCTACCGAGGCTACGATGTCGATGAGCTGGACGAAGATGATCCCTGGGGCTGGCCGGTCAGCGAATGGGAGGAAAAGCTGCAATTGCGTCCCGGACTGGCGCACGTCGCCGAGGTGATCGTGCATGCCTTGGTGGAACTGGCGCACGGCCGACCAACGCACGGCTTCTCGCGGACCAAGCTGGCCGGCAATCCCGCCTGGCCCATGGCTCTGGTTTCCAAAGGCCCGCTAGCTCACGAGCGCTACGTCACGCTCATGCCGCTGGCGCTGTCGCCCACGCAAGACGATAAGGGACGCGTGCGCTGGACGGTGTTCGGCTCCAGCGAACAAGGCCCGGCTCGCGCCTTTTGGCGCAGCTTCTTCCAAACCCCGCGCCGCCAAGCGCCCGCCCAGCTAGGTGAGGGCTTCCTTCGCCGCCTGCTGCACACCGTCTACAACGTCCCCCTGGAAGACTTGACCGAGCTGCGCAAAGCCGGCTTCCGCATCCTGCCGCTGGAAAATCACCTGGCCTGGCCGCACTGGCGCGAGGAGCCGCTGCCGGACTGGACCAAGCCGTATATGTGGAACAAAAAGCAGTCCTTGTCCGCCGTTCGCTTTCTGCTCACGTTCCGCCCTTTTGCCACGCTGCCGGAGAATGTCCAGCAAGCGTACCTGAGCGAACAGCTGCACCTGCTGCCCTGTCCGGCAAGCCTGTTGTTTTGGAACGTGACCGGCTATCAACAGTTGCAGCACGAATTTCCCTTCGCCGCACAGATCCCCTTGCAGAGTGTTCTGCCGCGCCGCGAGGATTTGTCGGGCATGCGCATTCCGCAATCGGGTTGGCTGCATGAACCGCATCCGGATGAGCCGCCGCCCGATGATCCGCAGCTTGCTCTCCGAAACACCTATCTGCGGACGCATCGCTGGGCCAAGCTGCACCGGCACGAAGATGAGTTGTCCGTACTGGAAGACAAGAAACGCAAAGAGCGCGAGGACAAGCTGGCTCACGTGATCTTCAGCACCGACGAAGACGACCTCGGCTTGTACGGCAAGCCGATGGCCCGCAACGTCCAGATATGGACGCGCGATTATCATTTGCTCCTGGATGGACCCAACGCCAGCCGCGACGACATCGACAAGGCCCTCAAGCGCGTGGAGGAAGGCGGGCTGTTCGGCTATCGTTTTCAGTTTCCGCCGCTGCGTGTGGGCCTGCACGAGATTTACTGGCATCGTCTGTTGGCAGCCTATCTGGACCATTCCCAAAACAAACCGGTCGTGATCCCGGATGCGCCACTCGGCTACTTGACCGCCTATCGCGTGGAGAAACCGGACCTGGCCCGCCCGGTTGAACTGTGGCCGCGGCTACGACACCGCGAGCCGTACCTGGAAGCGCTCGATCTGTTCCAGCACGCGAAGGATCATCATTATCGCCATACCGCCCTTAATGTCCGCCTGCTGCTCGATACCTGGCACCTGCGCGGCCAGCGTCCACTGCCGCGTTCGCTGGCTCGGCAGATACTCTTGCCCGAAGCGGAGCATTCCCTGGAAGCGTGGCTAGAATCGCTGCCGGGACGATCAATCGACCCGCTGCGTGGTCAGCGCCTGGTCGAAACAGTGGAGAGTTGTCTGGAAGCGCCGACCGCAGAGCTGGTCGCCGTTCCTGACGGACGCACCTTCGCCTCCACGGCCCGGCGATCCTACGAGGTTAATTACTGGAAGAAGATCGCTTTTCTCTCCGAAGGTCGCTACATCACCAAATGCAACGCCGATTACATCGATGACGAACCAACAAAGAAGCTGCTCCCTCATCTGTCGCGAGACCTCGATCCCTTGGGCGATTACCTGCTGGCCTATTATCGCCGTGTGGTGACCAAGGCGGGGATGAACGGCAAAGCTCTAGTCGGCGAGCTGCCGTTCCAATGGCAGACGGATTTCGATTTCGAATGGATGCACGGCTGGAAGAAGAATCAAGAGCGCGTGCTGCACGAGCGCGATCTGATCGTCGTCATTCCCGGACGGGATCGCAAGCGAGCGGTCATCTTCGCCGATCACTACGACACCGCCTACATGCTGGATCGCTATGATCCGAATTACGGCGGCACAGGGGCACGTTTGGCGGCTGCGGGAGCGGACGATAATCACTCAGCGACGGCAGCCCTGATGCAAGCGGCCCCGATCTTTTTGGATATGAGCCGCAAAAAGCAGCTCGGCTGCGACGTCTGGCTGATCCACCTGACCGGCGAGGAGTTCCCCGCCGACTGCCTGGGAGCGCGGCATCTGACGCAAATGCTCGTCGAGGAGCGGCTGAAGATGCGTCTTGCAGACGGCCGGTGGCGCGATTTGTCGAAGGTGCGCATCCAGGGCGTATATGTGATGGACATGGTGGCCCACAACAACGATAAGGAGCCGGATGTGTTCCAGATCTCGCCCGGAACAGGCCGGCGTTCCTTGTGGCTGGCGGAACAAGCGCATCTCGCAAACGAAGCGTGGAACGCAGCCTGCGAGCGCTTAAATCAGCGTGCTGGCCGCCGCGGTCTGGGCCGCGGTCAGCGCAGCCGCGACGGCAGCCACATCCCGCCGCCCGCCGCTCATCTGCCGCTGCGCGGCGAAGTGCGTCTGCCGATCAATCCTCGCAGCACACTGTACAACACCGATGGTCAGGTTTTCTCCGATGCTGGCGTGCCAGTGGTCCTGTTTATGGAAAACTACGACATCAATCGCGAGGGCTACCACGACACACACGACACGATGGCGAACATTGATCTCGACTACGGTGCGGCGCTGACGGCCATCGCCATCGAAAGCGTTTTCAGAGCGGCCAATAACGATTATTAGTCTTCGGCAGAAGTTCGGCTTCTCGCCTTTGGTCTGCTCCCGTTCTCGCTCTCTGGATTGTCCTTAGGTAGCCGACCGGCAACTTTGAAAGGAGAGCGGAATATGCTAGACATGAAGACAGAGACAGAGCCAGGATGGAAGGCTGAGTCAGGTTTGTCTGCCAGCGTCAGACGGCTGCTGGCCGGGGAATTCGTCGAAACCGGGAGCATTCGGATGTATAAGCCCAGAAGAATTCTATCGCGAGTGTCCCGCGGGCTTAGGCAAATCCGGTTGGCGACGCTCGTTACTCGCGGTACGTGGTTGATCTTGTTTCTGACGCTGCTGCTGCCGCCTTGGCTTAAGGTGAGATGCCAGCGAAAAGAACTCCTTTATTTCACTCTGCATGTGAAGGACTACGAACGCGCCTTCGTCGGCTATGATTTCCTCTTCGCTGGGGCGAAGTGGGAAGCGCAGGAGCCGCCGAGGTTAACGACACCCGGGGACACGTTCGACGTAACGGAGTACCGCATCTTCTGGCCTGTGCTTCTTGCGGAGTGGGTAGTCATCTGCTTTGCTGCCGTTTCTCTTGTCATCGTGTTATCACGGCGGCGACGAGTCGCTACGAAGCCGGTTGAGGATGATGTCGATCAATCCGCATCACCAGACCGACTGCCGGGAAACGACGCTTCTGCGAAGCGTCGCTAGCCCACGCTCACGTCCTGTTGTCACCTCCTTCGGCGAGTGATTACAATAGAGTAATGTTGGGAGTCAGCGGTGCCTCTCGCCGTTGAGAGATCAACACGTATTCATTTGGTCCTCTTTTGAGAGCCAATCATCCCTGACCGCATCGCGGAGAGGCAGCGAGGTCGGCGTGAATCTATCCATCGTCAAAAAAGGCCTGATTTTGGCCGCCATCCCGTTCTTCACCCAGTTGGTCTTTCTCGCGATGCTGTTCAAAATGCGGCAAGATCAGCTGCAAGCGCAAGAGTTGGCCATTCACGGCAAGGATGTCGTCGTCCAGACGGAAGGGGCCTTTCGGCGCATCATGGAAGCACGGTCCGCGGTTTTCAGCCTGGCTCTGACCGGCGATCCCGTCTTCGTCTCCCTATGGGAAAAATCGCGGAACGAGGCGCCGGCCCAATTGCGCACCCTGCGCACACTTCTGCGGGATGATCCGCCGCAACAGACACGCATTGACCAGATCACGCAGCAGACGGAGGAGGCCCTGACGCGTCTGGGCGCCATCGTTCAGTCGGCCCGGCAGCCGCGAACGCGGAGCGAGGCGGTGGCCGCCCTGGGCGAGCCGTGGGTGTTGCGGTTTGTGGACGATCTACGGGTCCAGGTCAACGAGTTCCTGGGCGAAGAAGCGCGACTCGGTAGCGAGCGACAGAGGAGGCTGGAGCGCGTCCGCGAAGAGGAGACGTGGACGTTGATCGGCGGTGCCGGGCTTACTCTGCTGAGCACGATCCTGCTGGCTCTCGCCTTTCAGCGGAGCATCTCAGGGCGGTTGAACGTCCTGATGGAAAACGTCCGCCATTTAGCCCTCGGCGAGCAATTGGCCACGCCGTTGGGCGGACGCGATGAGCTGGGCAAGCTCGATCAGGTCTTTCACGAGATGGCCGACACGTTGGTCGAAAAAAACCGGGAAAACGAGATGTTCGTCTACAGCGTGTCGCACGATCTACGCTCACCGCTGGTCAATTTGCAAGGATTCAGCCAGGAGTTGGCGCTGGTTTTCCGCGATCTCCATCGCATTGTCATGGAAAGCAACGTCCCGGCCTCCGTTCGCCAACGTGTTACCGACTTGCTCGACCGTGATGCCAATGAGTCGATCCAGTTCATCCAGACGGCGGTGCGGCGATTGGCGACGATCATCGATGCCCTGTTGCGGCTGTCGCGCGTGGGTCGGGTAGTTTATGACTGGCAGCAGGTCGATGTCCGCGCCACGGTGCAGCGCGTGGTTACGGCGTTGGGCAACACTATCGACGAAAGGGGAGCGCGCGTCGTGGTCGGCGAATTGCCGCCGGCTTGGGGCGACCCCACGGCCATTGAGCAGATCTTCGCCAACCTGGTCAGCAACGCTCTCAACTATCTCGATCCGGCCCGACCGGGAGTTATCGAAGTGGGCAGTCAGGAAGATAGGCAGAACGACGACAAGCGCATTTATTACGTCAAGGACAACGGCTTGGGTATTGACGCCGATCATCTGCCGAAGGTCTTTCTCGCCTTCCAGCGTCTGCATCCGACGGTCGCTCCGGGCGAGGGCATTGGTTTGCCGCTGGTCCGCCGCATGGTGGAACGGCACGGCGGACGGATCTGGGTCGAATCGGAAGTGGGGCAGGGCAGCACGTTTTTCGTGAGCTTGCCGGCGCAGCCGCGCGAGGGAGCGACGAACGCTCCGGCGTGGAGCGCGGCAGCGAGAGATGGTTCCGGATCAGGACTTACCGAAGGGGGAGAAACCAACACATGGCAGCAGAGCCGATCAGCATAGTTTTGGCCGAGGATGACGACGGACATGCGACGTTGATCCAGCGCAATCTGCAACGAAGCGGCGTCGTCAACGGGATTTTCCGCGTCAAGGACGGCCAGGAAGCACTGGAGTTGATTCGTGGGGAAGGCAGTTACTCCGATCAACCGTCGCGCGGCAACGTCTTGTTACTGCTGGACATCAATATGCCGCGCGTGGACGGCGTCGAGGTGTTGCGAAGGCTCAAGGCTGATCCGCGCACCAACGCCATCCCCGTCATCATGCTGACAACTACCGACGATCCACGTGAGATCGAACGCTGTTATCAGCTGGGGTGCAGTGTGTACGTCACCAAGCCGGTGGAGTACTCCGACTTCATTGATGCGATCAACCGCTTGGGGTTGTTCTTGCAAGTGGTCCGCGTGCCGTATAGCGGACCGGCCGCCTAAGTAGGCGGCCTGTGGCCCCCGGCTTGCCGGGTGTATAATTCTCCTCCGGCAAGCCGGGGGCTATAGGCTCGGACGGAATGGTGAAACAAATGGATGGCATTCCGCGCGCTACAGTACTGATCGTCGAGGACGACCTGGGGCTGGCTCGGTTGCAACAGAGACGATTGGAGCGCGCGGGCTACGCCGTGCTTGTCTCGACCAACGCCGAGGAGGCTGCCAAGCGCGTCGAGCAGGGGGACATCGATCTGCTCATCCTCGACCAATGCTTGCCCGGCGGCATCAGCGGACTGGAGTTTTATCAACGCATACGGGCGGCCAACTTGGACGTGCCGGCCATCCTCGTGACCGGTCTGCGCCAAGACGAGTTGCTACTTCAAGCGCTCCGCACCGGCGTCCGCGATTTTGTGCTCAAGACGCCGGAATATCTTGACTATCTCTTGCCGGCCGTTGAACGTGTTCTCAAGCAGGTCCGCACCGAACGCCAGCTCGTCGAATCGCGCGCCCTGGCCCGCGAGGCGCTGCGGCGGCAACAGGAGCTAGAAGCGGAAATCGCCCAGCGCAAACGCGTCGAAGAATTGCTGCGAGAGGCGGATCGCCGCAAGGATGAGTTCTTGGCCATGCTCGCTCACGAGCTGCGCAACCCGCTCGCTCCCATCCGCAACTCCATCCACATTCTTCAACAACGAATGCCGAATGACGAGTTGTTGCGCCGCCCTCTGGAAGTGATGGAACGTCAAGTACGGCAGCTGACCGGATTGGTGGATGATCTGCTGGATGTATCGCGCATTACGCGCGGCCAAATCAACCTGCGAAAGCAAACGCTTGAGCTAGCCGATGTGGTGGACCAGGCCGTGGAAGCGAGTCGGCCCCTCCTGGAAGCCCGGCGGCATCGGTTCGAGGTGCAGATTCCAGACGAACCGATTTTCGTCGAGGCGGATGCTACTCGGCTGGCACAGATAGTTCTCAATCTTCTCAACAACGCCGCCAAGTATACCGAGGAGGGCGGATACGTCAGCCTGTCTGTAGAGCGGACCGGCGAGCAAGTCGTCCTCCGAGTCCGGGACAGCGGGATGGGTATCCCTCCCGAAACGCTGCCGAAAGTCTTCGAGTTGTTCGTTCAGGGCGAGCGTACAATCGATCGTGCCCAGGGCGGTCTGGGCATCGGTCTAACGGTGGTGCGCCGCCTGGTAGAGCTTCACGGCGGCACCGTGCAGGCCTTCAGTGAAGGACTCGGCCGCGGCAGCGAGTTCGTGGTTCGTCTGCCCACCGTGCCTGCACCGTCGCCGCTGGCCAGCAACAGACAGGCTGGAAAACCGGACGGTGGAAATGGCCAGACTGGAAAGGCTGCTTTTTGCTGGCGCATTCTCATTGTTGATGACAACCGCGACAGCGCTGAAAGTCTGGCGATGTTGCTGCAGCTGCTCGGCCATGAGGTGAGGGTCGCCTACGATGGCGAAACGGGATTGAGCGTTGCCCAACAGTTCTCGCCGGATATTGTGTTGCTGGACATCGGCTTGCCGCGTCTGAGCGGTTTGGAGACGGCGCAGCGGATTCGTCATGATCTCGGTTTGCTCGATGCGCTCTTGATTGCCATGACCGGTTACGGTCAAGAGGAAGACAAGCGCCGTTCGCGCGAAGCCGGCTTCAATGCGCACCTGGTCAAGCCGGTGGATCTCAGCGAATTGAAAGCGATCTTGGAGCGCTTCGCTTTGCGAAATGCATTCGGCGCGCGGGGTGTGTCAACGCCCCGGTAAATCGAACAAACCGGGGGCTTGACACGCCCCGCTCGCTCATCTCGTATAGTAGAACCATGTTCAATCAACTGGCGACCAGCGCGTTGCGTCGGCTGAGCGGTCCACCCTGCTTTCAAATTCACGGCAAGGCCCGTAGCGAGAGCGCATGGCGCATCATCGGCGTCTATGCCACGCACCGCCGCGACAGCGACAGCCGTTGGCCGCGCTATCTCTTTCGCGGCACCTGCATCACCTGGACAGCGGAAATCATCGCCGTCGGTTGGGATTTTGCCGAAGAGGTGCTGCGCGAACAGATAAGCGAACCGGCTTCGCGCGAGCGTCCTTTGGAAGTCGCCGCCGGCCGCATTCGGGATGCGCATCGCCGCGCCGCTGCCGGAGCAATGCCATTTGCCAGCGCCAGCGAGATATTGGCCCACGAGTGCGGCCACACCTGGCAAATGCTGCGGCTGGGCTTGCTCTATTGGCCCATCGGCGGCGCGTTTACGCTTTTTCGCGAAGGGTCGCACTGGTGGAACCGCTTCGAGAACCAAGCCAGCGAAATTGGCCAGTTCGGCGGCATCGTCAACGGCACGGTCCATCCAGAGCTTCTGAACAAAATCTCAAAAGCCGCACCTAAGAAGGAATAATACTGCCGCGGCAGCGTCCTCCTGGTACCCAATTTGCGGCGAATTGTGCTAGCTGTCACGTCAGGCAGTACAGAGAGAGTGGACCTTCGCGTCCCCTGTCAAGCCTTGCTCTACCCCAGCCTGAAGCCGGGCAATGGATCGCCAGTTCCTCTGGGCCGAAATCGATGTCCGCTTCGTGACCGTATGGAGCGCGACACGCTGTTCCAATCTTTCCTCATCTGAAAGGAGTGTGCTGATGACCGCGCAGCTGAGTTCCTCCGAACCGCGCATCATGGATCCAAAGCCAACCCACGGCGGTGCCCCGTCCCATTCTCCGCCGGACACCCGGTATGTTCCAGGAAACTCTCTTGCCCGTTTCCTCGGATACTTCAGCATCGGCCTGGGAATGGCCGAAGTTCTTGCTCCGCGCGCTGTTGCTCGCCTTAGCGGCGTCCGTCAGGCAGGGCTTTTACAAGCCTACGGTGTGCGAGAAATCGTCAGCGGCATCGGCATCCTCAGCAGCAGCCGGCCGACCAACTGGCTATGGGCGCGCGTCCTCGGCGATATGCTCGACCTCGCGGCCGTCGGGGCAAATTTTGCCGAGGCGGAGCGTGATCAACGTGGCCGGCTCATGGCCACTGCCGCCGCTCTGGTCAGCGTCACGGCCCTCGACATCGTCTGTGCGACGCAGCTCACTGCCGCCGACGCTCTAACGGACGACTAACCGACCGGGGAGACGTGGAGCCTCTCCTTGTTCCTACCCATTTGGAGATCTTTCGATGAAAGCCATTTGCTGGCATGGCACCAGTGACGTCCGGGTCGATACCGTCCCGGACCCGAAAATCGCCGATCCCGGCGACGCCATCGTCCGCATCACCTCCACCGCCATCTGCGGCTCGGACCTGCACCTTTACGACGGCTTGATGCCAACCATGCAGGAGGGCGACGTTCTGGGCCACGAGCCGATGGGCGTTGTGGAGGAGGTCGGCAAGGGCGTCACCAAGCTGAAGAAAGGCGACCGCATCGTCATTCCGTTTACCATCTCCTGCGGCAGCTGCTGGTTCTGTCAGCGGCAGATGTACTCTCTGTGCGACACATCGAACCCCAACGCGGAAATGGCCCGCAAGGTGATGGGCCAGTCGCCGGCGGCCCTGTTCGGCTACTCGCACATGCTCGGCGGGTTTGCCGGCGGCCAGGCCGAGTATCTACGTGTACCCTACGCCGACGTGGGTCCAATCAAGATCGAGAGCGGCCTGTCCGACGAGCAAGTCCTCTTTCTGTCCGACATCTTTCCCACCGGCTACATGGCAGCCGAACAGGCCGAGATTGAGCCGGGGGACACGGTGGCGGTTTGGGGATGCGGCCCGGTCGGGCAGTTCGCCATCCGCAGTGCGTGGATGTTCAAGGCCGGACGAGTGATCGCCATTGACCGGATCCCGGAGCGGTTGCAAATGGCTCGGGACGGCAAGGCCGAGACGATCGACAACTCGAAGCAGGACGTCTACGACGCGTTGATGGAGATGACCAAGGGCCGCGGCCCGGACCGTTGCATCGACGCGGTAGGGGCCGAAGCCCACGGAACCAGCACGCTGACCGCGGTGTACGACAAGGTAAAGTCGGCGACCATGATGGAAAGCGAGCGGCCGCATGTGCTGCGCGAGGCCATCCTGTGCTGCCGCAAGGGCGGCACGCTGTCCATCCCCGGCGTGTACGTCGGCGTCTCCGACAAGTTTCCCATGGGCCCCTTGATGAACAAGGCACTTACGGTCAAGACCGGCCAGACGCATGTGCAGAAGTACCACCACTTGCTGTTAAAGCGTATCGAGGCAGGAGAGATTGATCCGTCCTTCGTCGTCACTCACCGGCGGCCACTCTCAGAAGGCCCGGAGTTGTACAAGACGTTCCGTGACAAGAAAGACCACTGCATCAAGGTTGTATTGAAGCCGGGCATGGCATGAGCCGTCAATTGTTTTTTCCGAGCCTGAAGCGTAAGCGAAGACAGCCCTCACTTGCGCTTCAGGCATGGGCGACCGGCTTCTCCTCGTGACTTCGCTCACCCGGCACATCGATTTGCTGATCTCCCAGAGTGTCCTCGACGTAAAACATTTTCACCAGCACCATGCCGGCCACGGTCAGCGGCGCGGCCACCAACAAACCCATCAGTCCCAGCAGTTGTCCCAGCAGCGCTTGCGCGACAAGAGTCAGGGCAGGCGGCAGATGAACGGCACGCCGCTGGATGAGGGGCAGAAGCACCTAGCCTTCGAGAACGTGCAGGGCCAAGTAAAGCCCCAAGACCATCGCCATGTGCCCAGGGCTTACCGTCAGGGCGATGAGCGCCGCCGGTATCGCCGACAACCACGCTCCGATATAAGGGATGATCTCCAGGATGCCGGCCAGCAGACCCAGTGCCAGCGCGAAGGGAACGCCCATCAGCGCCAACACTACGGCCGTCGTCACGCCCAGTACGACCATGAGGATGGCCTGCCCGACCAGCCAGCCGCGGAGGTTGAACGTCACGGCGTCCACCGCTTCGCCGACACGCGGTCGCAGTCGAGATGGTACAAGGTGGAACAGGCCCGCCTTGTAGATGTCCGGCTCGGCCGCTCCGAAGATACCTACAACCATGATGACGACCACCGCTTCGAGGAAGCCGGCCAAGCTGGTGAAGACATGTCCGCGGCGCAGAACCTCACCGGCCCAACCGGACGCCTGGGCTGACCGGGACCGTTGGAGCAGGTATTCGCCTAAGGGGTGCTGGGACAAGTAATTCTTCACGTTCTCAAACGAGTTGGGCAGATCCTGGATCAGATCCCGCAGCTGGGCGGTGAGACGGCTGGCCAGCATCCAGGCACCCCCGCCAGTTAAGACGCAGAGTGCGATGATGACAAGAGCCAGCGACCAGCCGTAAGACAGTCGCGTCCGCTTGTGCAGCGACTCGGCCAGCCCCGACAGGAACAGACCAAAAAGAATACCGGCGAATGCTTCCAGCAGAATATCGATACCCTGCCAGGCAATAATGGCCAGCGCCGCCAACCCCAAGGTGATGAGTACTGCGATCACGACTTGGCGCGAGAACGTCGGCAGGTCCACACTTGCGGCCGGCTTGTTCTCTGTTCGTCGTTCCGACTGTGTGCCGTGTCCATTTTCTTCTTGCATGCGCTGGGCCATAATGGCTGTCCTTCCGCTTTCGATGCTGAGTCCTACAGAACGGACGTTCCTTTGATTGTTCGCATTTTCCATGCCGGGGTGGGCAGAGTTGTTAGCGAGGGGGATTCCGGTGGCTGTTACTGAGGAGCGTCCTTGCCGAGCCGAATGCCGGAGAACTGCCAGCGGGCATCGGGGGAGAAGAAATTGCGGTACGTCGCGCGCACATGGCCTGCGGGAGTGGCACACGAACCGCCGCGAAGCACCATCTGATTGCACATGAACTTGC
>Ga0070739_10002850_pt1 | contig 22329 bp, 17 predicted proteins | sample Coa_R1_7_FD_66445 | JGI IMG/M metagenome (GOLD analysis project Ga0070739, IMG submission 66445) | Surface soil microbial communities from Centralia Pennsylvania, which are recovering from an underground coalmine fire - Coalmine... | ecosystem: Environmental > Terrestrial > Soil > Unclassified ... | reverse complement strand
GCTGCCTTAAGACCTAACCTAACCTCACCCCTAACCCCTCTCCTTCGTAAGGAGAGGGGAACTCTGTTGCTCTCTCGTGTCTCTGCCTAGAAGCAAGAGGAGCATTCGGAAGAGGAAAGACCTCACCCCCTCTCCAATCGCCATCGGTGCTTGAACCTTCGGAACGGTTCGGCACCCCTCCCCTCTCCTTATGAAGGAGAGGGGGAATTTGGTTTTTCTCACCCGCTCAGTAGTCAGGGCGTATCGCCAATGTGGCCGCGCGGCGGGAGATCGTCGGATGGGGACTCGGTGAGAGTCAGGTCATAAGCGCGAAAGCGGCGGAAGGTAGCATCTCCGGATTCGCCGTTAACGGCCGGGTTGCTCGGCTCGAGCTGAAAATCATAATCGCCCGCCGGCATCTGAATGCTGGCCGTCTGGTCCGCCTCTATTCTCAGTCGGTAGGTATGCCCGGTGAGATCTTGGAAGACGCAGTCGGTCTCTTCGGGAACGGTACTATGGATGGTGATGGTCGGCGTCTCCATCGGACTGGGGCGCTCCCGGAAGGGGCCGGAAGACTGAACGAGGGAGCCTGCTCTATCCGGGGCCTCCGGCGTCTGCAGGGATCTCTGCATGGAGACGCGAGCGGCGGCGAGAAGGAGGGCGAGCAGAACCCCGATGAGCACCCAGGCAGGACTCCAGCGTCGGGGGCTGCTCCCTGCGGGAGGTGGAAATGGGCTCGCTCCCGGTAGGAAGGGTGGCTGGGCTGGTCCGGGAGCGGAGGGTGGGGGATAGGGAGCGCCGCATCGGCCACAGGCGGGCATGGAGAGAACGGCAGGCTGTCCGCAAACGGGACAGGTTTTGTAGTAGACCGGGATAGCCTCCGGGAGGGTCGGGGGCGGCTGTGGCGAGGCAGGGATAGAGACCGTCTGCTCCGGTCGCGTCTGCGCGGTCGGCCGGCGTTGATCGGCCCCACAATACCTGCAGAAGGTATCGGCCCTGTCGAGAGGCTGCTTGCAACGGATACAATAGACCGGATCGATCATTTCTCTGCCATGAAAACGGATCTGCTAGGCCGGATCGTCTCCTCATCAGCCTTATTATACTACGTGAGTCCAGCCGCCGTGGAACTCCCTGTTGCAGGGAGCCGTTTCATGATTTCTCTGGTCATTGCCTATCGGAGAAGCAATTTTTGCCCGTCTGCTTGACAATAAAAAAAGGAGGTGGCAGCGTTCCGGCACCACCCCTCCAAATGAAACCGAACACTCCAAGATGAAGACAGCACACGGAGATAGTGTAATGGAAAAAGCCTTTCGTGTCAATAGCTTATCCCCCAAAAAGGTTTGATTAGAAGCTAAAAGGGTCTACTAATCCTGCGATCAGTACCACTGAGCCTGCTGAATCCATGGATTTTCTGCGCCTAACTGGATGAAAGGCACCGGGGTGGGAAGATTCTTATGGATGAGGCGAGGCACAAAAATAGCGACTATGAGTTGAAATCTCATACTCGCTATGGACTGACAAAAATAGCGGAGCCCAGACTCGAACTGGGGACACTACGGGTATGAACCGTATGCTCTGACCAACTGAGCTACTCCGCCGCAAGCAAACAGATTCTACCACAGGCGTGGTGCCTTGTCAAATGGCGGAAGGCTCTTTTGAGAGGTTCCAGCAGTCCTGCTCATTGGCTACGTCCGCAGGGAGGGACTGTTATCGGTGAGGGGAACCAGGGATGACTTCAAACGTCCGCCCGTTTCTCATGCGGTAGGCATAGAAATGGCTATCAATGGTAAAGATACGCCGTAAATCCATGGCTTCCGCGACCGCGACCAGGGAGGCATCTGCCATATCCATAGGGGCATCTTGATACAGCTGCATGAGTATTGGCAGACGGGCCAACACTTCGCCTTCGACAGGAGCGATTTCCAACTCTCCGCTGGTAACCAGCTTCCAGAGTAGTTCCTGGCTCCTCCATCCAAACTGCTCGCCCAGGAAATACATAGCCTCGGTAAGGGCTGGAAGCGTAGTGAGCAAAGGTTTTGATAAGTTAAGCACCGCCTCAGAACACGGGTTGTGATACGGATCGTCGCGGTCTAAAAGGGCTACGAGTGGGCCACTGTCCGTTAGCGTCATAGATGGCCGGTCCTGCGCTTCTTTTCAAGGATTTTTCCAAACACCGCTTTGATCTTACGGGAGTCGCTTTTACCTCCGCTTGAGAAGGCGCCGATATACTCTGCGAGTGCCTCCCCGAGGGGTTCCTGCTGCAGCACCCTGTCGCAATGCTCTTCGACGGCGTCTTTGATGACACGGGATTTGGTCTTTCCCGTGATCTTGGCGACACGCTCCAGGCGGGCTTCCAGGGCGGAATCAAAACGTACGCTTGCCATGGTAGAACTCCTTCCGGACCTATTGTATCACAAATCATGCCAAATTGTAGTACAAAGAGGCATCAGTCCGGTACGTTGCGGCGCAGTTCTTCGAGCCAGACGATAGCGTAGGAGTCGCTGGGGGCGCGCCAGTCGCCGCGAGGGGAGAGCGAGCCGCCGGAGCCGACTTTGGGACCATTGGGAAGAGCGGAGCGCTTGAACTGGCTGATCTGGAAGAAGCGATAGAGGAACACCTCCAGCCACTTCTTGATGGCGGCCAGATCGTACTCGTGGTGCAGCTCGGGCGGGAGCAGGTCCGGAAAGCTGCCGTGCGTCTTGTCGCCCCACGCATGATGGCAAAGATAGGCGACCTTGCTGGGCCGGAAGCCGTAGCGGGAGATGTAGTAAAGATTGAAGTCCTGCAGCTCGTACGGGCCGACCTGCTTCTGAGTGCTCTGCGCTGGCTCGTCCGAATCGCCTTTGGCGGGGACGAGCTCCGGGGAGATTTCGGTGTCCAGAATCGAGCGCAGGGTATTGGAGGTGGACGCGTCGAACTCGCCGGAGCCGGCCACCCAGCGGATCAGGTGCTGGATGAGCGTCTTGGGCACGGAGGCGTTGACGTTGTAGTGGGACATCTGGTCGCCGACGCCGTAGGTGTTCCAGCCCAGCGCGATCTCGCTCAAGTCCCCGGTGCCGAGCACGAGGGCACCGTGCAGGTTGGCGAGGCGGAAGAGATGGGAGGTACGCTCACCCGCCTGGACGTTCTCGAAGGTGATGTCATAGACCGGCTTGCCCTCCGCATAGGGATGGCCGATGTCCTTGAGCATCTGCCGGCAGGCGGGGCGGATGTCGATCTCTTCGGCGGTGACGCCCATCGCCTTCATGAGACGGCGCGCGTTTTTCAGGGTGTGAGCGCTGGTAGCAAAACCGGGCATGGTACAGGCCAGGATGTTCGTGCGCGGCAGGCGCATGTGGTCCATCGTCTTGGCCGCGACGAGGAGGGCCTGGGTGGAGTCGAGTCCGCCGGAGACGCCGATAACGACCTTCTTAATTCCCGTGTTCGTCAGGCGCGTCACCAGGCCGTGGACCTGGATGTTATAGATCTCGTAGCAGCGCTCATCGCGCACGCGCGGGTCGCTGGGCACGTAGGGAAAGCGCTCCACGCGGCGTCTTAACGTAGTTTCGCCCTGCGGCGTCTCGAAGGTAAAGGGAATGCGGCGCAGCCGCTCCAACTGCGCGCGATAGTCCCCGACCGTGTCGTTGAAGCTGGTCAGCCGCATGCGCTCCTGCAGGAGGCGCTCCAGGTCTATATCGGCGGCGATGACCTGCTCGTGCTCGGCAAACCGTTCCGAACGCGCCAGCAGGTCTCCATTCTCGTAGATGAGGGCCTGCCCGTCCCAGGCGAGATCGGTGGTCGACTCGCCGGGTCCGGCGGCGGAGTAGAGATAGGCCGCCAGGCACTTGGCGGACTGCATCGCGCAGAGGCCGCGCCGGTAGTCGGCCTTTCCGACGGTGATGTTGCTGGCGGAGAGATTCGCCAGCACGGTCGCGCCGGCCAGCGCGGCGTAGGTGCTGGGCGGCAACGGCGTCCACACGTCCTCGCAAATCTCGACGGCCAGCGCGAAGTCTTTCCAGTTTTCGGCGGCGAAGATCAGGTCGTTGCCGAAGGGGATCGTGGCGCCCAGGAAGTCCACTTCGCGGCAGACGGCGTCGCGCGCCGAGGTGAACTGCCGCTTCTCGTAGAACTCGCGGTAGTTGGGCAGGTAGGTCTTGGGCACGATCCCCAGCACCCGGCCGCGATAGATGACGACGGCACAGTTGAACAGCTTGCCCTCGAAGCGGAGCGGCGCGCCCACGAGCAGAACAGGGGAAAGCCCCCCGCTCTCCTCGACGATACGCGCCAGGGCCTCTTTGGCGTTCTCTAAAAGGGCGTCCTGATGAAACAGGTCCTCGTTCGTATAGGCGGAGATGCCCAATTCGGGGAAGAGGGCGACGGCGGCACCGAGATCGGAGGCGCGGCGGGCCAGTTCTAGCGTGCGCTCCGCGTTATAGGCAGGATCGGTCACGCGGACGAACGGCACGCAGACCGCCGCGCGAACAAAGCCATGCGTATAGATGGAATAAAATGGATCAGGCATGAGTTCGATTCGAACTGGATATGATAGTTCATTCTACCTCACTCTGACCTCAGCCCCATCCAATCGCCATCGGTGCTTGAACCTTCGGAATGGTTGCTCGCGACGCGGACGCCTGCGGCTGCTGCTCGCGTCGGCACCCCCCAATCGCCTAGCCCACCCCTTGCCCCATTCCCCTCTCCTTCGTAAGGAGAGGGGAATTAAGGGGCTGAGGTCTTAAGGGGACGCCAGGCCGGGATCGATGAGGTGCGTGAAGGGGCGGGCTTGCTCCCGAACCTGCGCATCGGTCGGCAAGGCGATGGGACCCTCGAAGCCCTCGCCTCCGGTCACGAAGGGCAACAGGGCGCCCACCGCCGTGCCGTCGGTCATGTTCGGATTGCCCACGCACTCGAAGGGCGCACGTTGGAAGATCAGGTTGTTGGGCGGCGTCATGCCTCCGGCATCGCGGCCCAGCGCCCGATGCTCGGCTTCCACCCCCAGGATCTGCGCGGCGATCTTAGCCAACTGCGCCGGCGTAAAGCCCCCGGTGCTATTGACCGCGTTGGCCGAATCGCCGGCCCATTCTCCGATAGCCGCCGTATACGCTCCGATGAACGCGGTCTCCAGGGCATCCAGCACGTGCAGGAATTTACGGTCGTTCTCGAAGGCATTGCGTGGGAAGTAGAATTGCGGGTTCGATCCGGCCAGGCTCACCGCGCCGACGCTGGTAAGCAAGGCGGCGTGCGAAAACTCCTCCCAAAGCGCGGCCTTGAAATAGTGATTGTGGTCCGGATCGGCGACCGCCGGCAAATCCCCGAGCTGTGCGGCCAGGAGTCCCGAATAGTAAAAGGTGACGGCCAACTGCTCCGCCGTCAGAGCGCCATTGAGAATGTCGGCGGTGGTATCGGTGCAGGAGCTCGAATCGGCAGCAGCCTTCGCGAGGCCCGTCAGCCCTCCAAAAGAGAGCATAGCCGCGCTGCCGGTGATCAAGCCTGCCTTGCGGAGAAAGGCGCGTCGGGTGGTCGGTTCCTCTTTCATCTCTTTTCTCCATGCGACCTTGGGTGGGAGTGTGTCGCGGTGCAAGACGGAGGAAGGTCGCGGTCTAAGGTTGCCTCCGTCGCTTCCAGTGTAGGGGAGAAAAGGTTACATCCAGTTTACAAGGGGATTAGCGCGAGATTACTTCTTTCCAACGGCTTGCGCGGAGGCCCTGGCAAGAAAGGGGCGTTAGACATTGGGAACCGATAATCCGCAAACGGATACGGCAGCACGAAGAATTTGGGGAATTATATACCTGAGTAAGTAAATTTGGGTACTTATATACTTATCTCAGAAGAGTTGGAAGCAGACTAAACCGACCATACTACTGTCAACTATGGGTACATAAGGCTTCTGGTGTCCCGGCCATTAGCTCTCAGATGCCAGGTAACAAAATAGGAACCGGAACCGTCGCTTCCTGCGCCCTCTAGGGTCATGCGCTTACCGTCTTTGGATAGCCGAACGTGGACATAACGAAACGAGTCGGAAGGGTGTGGCGCATCAAGATTGGGGTTATAACAGTCACGCCATAGGCGAGAAGGTACATGCCAGCGTTTACCATCTACCCAAACACCAAAGGCAGACAATTCACTTCCGGGAAGATGTTTGCCGTCTGCTCCCTCTCCGATATACTCTCTACCGTCTATGAGATACTGGCCTTGAGAGCCTTTAGTTATTCTGTGGCCTTTACGTTGGAAGGGGGCGAGATTCCAGCCGTACTTTGTAGGTATGACCATGAGCACGACCCTGTAATACTTCTATGTCAGCAGAAGCATCTGTCAACAATAAGCAGGCAAAGATAATTCCACTTGCAAGAATGTAGGGCGTTCGGGTAGTCATCTCGGCATTTATATACCTATGTAAACTAGGGGGCTTTCATGCCCTTATAGGGGCGCAGAAAGGGGTCGCGGTCGTGAAACCCTATCATGGAATTGGGAGGAGGATATGAAGCAGGTATTGGGGATGGAGGATTAGGCGAAGGCATGAAACGAGCGGCTAAAACCGGTACAAGTAAGTAAACAGCTACGAATGAGCCGCATAGTAAGCAGGCTAGGATAATTCCGCTCCCACTTATGGAGTGTGTTCGATCAGTCATCTTAATTCTGCTTGACCGTCTGTCTCTTCTTCCGTGCAGCTTTCTCAGTATTCATGCTCTCGTCAAGTTCCTCCTTCTTCATGGAGAATGCCTTCTTGACGATGGCTTCAAAGGTCTGGTATTCTTCGGACTTACGGGGACCGTCGCAACGACGATCATCCTCCTGGTTCATGTCAGTCCCTCCTAGCGGTATGCTTCCTTATCAAAAAGTATACCTTCAAGCCATCCGGTACTACGCGGATAAAGACGTTTGCCGGAACCTGCTTGCTTCCCTCCGTTGGCCGGACGGCGTTACCTGCCCTCACTGTGGGCATAAGGAAGTTAGGCAGGGCCGGTGCCCCGTTCACTTCTTGCCGTACTTACTCAGGTATATAATTACCGAAATTTGCAGTTGACGAGGACGCCAAGAGTTCTGTATAGTGGAGGCATGACACCCCGAATGCAGGAAGTCCTCTATCGGATCAGCCTTTGCTACGACCCGAAGCCGGACGCGGTCTTCGAGAGGGTCGTGCAGGAGATCAGCGCCTATTACGGCGGGACGATGGCGATGGTCAATCTCACGGAGGGCGACCGCCAGGTTTTCCGCACGGTGGCGTGTCCGCACCGGATCTTGAAGCGCGTCTCGTCTCTTCCGCTAGAGGATACCTACTGACTGTTCTCGATGCGGGCCGTGAGTCCGCTGCTCATTCAGAACGCCCGCGCAAGCGCCGAGTTCGCCGATATGCCGGGAGCGCGGTTGGGGTTTACGCGCTATCTCGGCGTTCCCATCTGCAACCCGCAGGGAGATGCTATCGGCACGCTCTGTTTTCTGGATAGCCGGTCGGACGACGTTCTTGGAGAGGAGGATATCCGCTTTCTCTCGCTGCTGGCGATGCGCGTCAGCGCGGAGGTGGAGCGCGAGCGGAGCGTGCAGGCGCGTGTCGAGGAGGTCTCTCGAATGGCCGAGCGTCTTGCGGAAGCGAACGCCCGCCTGGAGGCCACCGTGGAGCAGCGGCGGCGCTTCGTAGCGATGATCCTCCACGACCTGCGCCAGCCGCTCACGGGTCTGCAGACGCTGCTCTATCTCTTGCAGAACGACCCGGACCCTGTCCAACAGGCGGCTTACGGCCAGGGGCTGCAGAACCGGATTCAGGCGCTGTCCCGCCTGCTGGACGGGCTGCTGCAGTACAGCGAGATCGAGGCGGGCTGCTTTCGTCTGCGAAGGGAGTCTGTTCCTCTCACCGCGCTTATCCAGGAGTGCATCGAGATCGCCGCGCCTCTCGCTCCGAACGACGCGGTCCAGGTCGCGTGCGAGGTCGATTCCGATCTGGAGACCGTGCCGACGGACCGGGATAAGCTGACCCACATCCTGTTGAATCTGCTTTCCAACGCCCTCAAGTTTACGCCGCAGGGATCGGTGCGGGTGCGGGCGTGCCGCAACGGGACGGAGCGATGGCTGCTGGAGGTTGCGGATACGGGCATTGGAATGAACGAGGCGGTCCAGGAAAGAGCCTTCGAGGAGTTCTATCGGGCGGAAGGGGATACCGGGCGCTCCGGTCACGGCCTCGGCCTGGCGATCGTCCGGCAGCTCTGCCTGGCGATGGGAGCAGAGCTTTCCCTGGAGAGCGCGCCGGGCGCCGGAACGCGTTATACCATTCTTTTTCCTTTCAACGCGGAGGCGTGGCGATAGTCTCTGCCGGAAGTGTAATAGGTGGGCAAGCGCTTTGTAACCATCCTGTAACCCGGTGGCGATATAATGCATTCTAAATCATTCCGAAGATGGTCTGAGAACAGGTTGCCATCTTTCTCCTGTCGCCCGCGATGGAAGGAATTCCAGGATGCATGAAGAGAAGGCAGATGTCAGGCAGAGCAGATCGCAGTAGCAATTTCTGGTCGGGTATTGCGCTCAGTCCGCTGGTGGCCGGAAGCGAGGCGTCCATCATTCAGGCGCTTCTGGGCGCCACCGATCACGGCATCCTGATGACCGACCTGCGCGGTATGGACGTGGTCTGCAATCCCCGGTTCGGCGAGCTGTTCGGCCTCGACCCGCAGATCGTCGTCCGCTCCACGCGCGACGAGGTCCGGCGAATGGCCCTCCAGCGGGTGAAGGATCCGGAGGGATTTACGACGGTGATGGAGCGCCTCTACGCCGATCCGCTGCGGGAGCATGAGGACGAGATCGAGCTCAACAGCGTGCCGCCGCGCATCCTGCGACGCTACAGCGGTCCTGTCTTCGACGCGCAGGGGCAGAATATCGGGCGCGTCTGGACCTTCAAGGATATTACCGAGACCCGGCGGCTGCAGGAGGAGGTGCAGTCCTACGCGGCGCGCCTGGAAGCGCAGTACCAGAAGCAGACCCGCGATCTCTGGGAGACCAACGAGATTTTAACGGCGATGACGGCCATCTCGGCGGCCATTGCGACCGATCCCGATCTGCCTTCGCTGATGTGGGAGATCGTTCGAGCGGTGGGCGCCTTGCTGGGAAACGCGTGCGCGGGGCTGCTGCTGAAAAATCCGGAGGACCGGCTGGAGGGCATCGTTTACCGGGCGAACGGCGAGGGGGAGCGCGCCGCGATCTGCATCCAGGAGGACGCGATCCTGGCAGATGTGTTTCAGAATCGCAGCGCCGGCGAGGGGGCCTTCTTAATGATCCACCCGCAGGCAGAAGGACTTTTCGCGCATCTGCTGGGATGCCGAAGCCTGATATTGGCGGCTCTGCGGCGTGAGGGGCAGGTTATGGGTGTGCTGGCCTGGGGCGCCGCACGGGCTGACTCGTCGATCGAGCCGCTGCGGGCGGTCCATCTGCAGGCGGTCGCCGATCAGGTCGCCCTGGCGCTGCAGATTCACGGTCTGCAGCAGGATCTGCGGGCCGCGCAGGAGAGGACCGTCGAGACGGCCAAGATCGCGGCAGCCGGGACGCTGGCCGTCAGCATCGCGCAGGAGATCCGCAACTTGATGACGCCGCTGCAGATGGAGTTGGGCCTGGCGCGGCGGTCCGCCGCGCTCTCCGCCGCTCGCGTGCAGCTCAATCGACTCTGCGCTCTGACGCACCGGCTGCTGGCGCTGCGGGATGTGCCGGTGCTCTATCCGGTCCCGGTCGCGATCAAGCCGCTCGTGAGTGGTCTGCTGCCGCTGGTCCGCCCGCAGGCGGAGATCGACGGCGTGACGATCCGCACGCGCTTCGCCCGCTCCCTGCCGGATGTCTGCGGAGATGCCGGCAGGCTGGAGCATCTGTTCATCATTCTGTTTCTCAACGCGCTGCATGCGATGGCGGAGCGGGGCGGGCGGCTGCTGGTAACGTGCGCGGAGGAAGGGGAATGGGTGCGGATAGACGTGAAGGATACCGGCAAGGGAATCCCGCCGGAGCAGCTCTCCCGGCTGTTCGATCCTTTTTACAGTACGCGCACCGATGACCCCGGATTGGGGCTGTTCAGCGCCAAACGGATCGTGGACGAGCATGAGGGCCGCATTCGAATAACGTCCCCGGCTGGGGGCGGGACGTGCGTCTCAGTGTGGCTGCCCACACCTCACCCCCTGTCTCACCACGGGCCTAGCGGCCCTGCCTCTCCTTCGTAAGGAGAGGGGGAGTTTTGGGTAGAAAGCCAACCGCCCTCAAGGGCGGATTTTAAGCGAAGGGGAGTTTGGCTCGCCGTCGAAGGAGGAAGACATGCCCGGAAAGCTGCTGCTTGTGGAGGACGACCGCTTCATCCTGAACCCGCTGGGAAGGTTGCTCGGCTTGCAGGGGTATCACTGCACGCTGGTGGTGACCGCGGAGGAGGCCTGGCGCGCTCTGGAGAGCGAAGCGTTCGATCTGATGCTGCTGGACATCGGGCTGCCGGACCTGGACGGCGTCTCGCTCTGCCGGCGCATCCGCACCAAGCACCGGCTGCCGATCATCATGCTGACCGCCCGCGACGCGGCGATGGATAAGATGATCGGCCTGGAGGTCGGCGCCGATGACTATATCACCAAGCCGTTCGATCCGCAGGAGGTCGTGGCGCGCGTGCGGGCGCAGCTGCGCCGCAGCCGCGAGTACAGCGCAGAGGCCGGGACCAAAAATCAGATCGCGCTCGGGCGGCTCGTGGTAGATGCCGACGCGCATGACGCCTTTCTCGATGGGCAGCCGGCGCATCTGACGGCGCGAGAGTTCGATCTGCTCTCTCTTCTGGCGCGGCACCGTGGACGGTCGCTGGAACGCGGCTGGCTGTTCGAGCAGGTCTGGGGGTATGATGCCGAGCTGGGAATCAAGACCCTGGCGGTCACCATCCGCCGTCTGCGCTGCAAGATCGAGGATAATCCGGACGATCCTAAATACCTGCTCACGGTCCGGGGCTATGGCTACAAGCTGGTCGGTGCCTCCGAATAGCGTTTTTCTTTTGTTGGAGGGCGCCCCTTGCGTTTCCTCTTGAGAACGAAGTGGAAAGAGGATTTGCGTGAGTTTATGAGCTTGCTCGATAGAATCGACGATGATGCAGGGGAAACGGCGTCCGTTGAGTAACATGTTGCTGTAGGTCCGTGTTCGTGCTGAAGGGCAGGTAAGGAGACGGCCATGGGCAGATTGAGGAAGTTCGTACGCAAGAGCCCGTACATCTTCGGCAAAATCCTCGCGGAGATGTGGCAGATGTTCGTGGGGTACCTGGTGGGTCTTACGCTGGAGATGCTGTTTCTCCTGCTGGTGGGGCTTGCTGTGGTGACGTTTATCGTTTTACCCATTCCGGCACTTCTCTTCTCTCTCGCCAGCGGTGGCGTGTATGCGCACCAACGGGCACAGCAGCGCAGGCGCGTTTCGAAGCCGCCGGTCTGCGAGGAACCGGAAGAGCGTGTGCTTTTGCGTGCCGCCGACAGATCAGCGCGGGACCGCGCGACTCTGCTGCGCTCCATCGCCGCCGCAACTTCTGGCGGCAGGGATGAACTGTTGCGCGCCGGCATGCTGGATCTGCCCTTGAATATTCCGGCGCAAAGAGGGAAGAGGGGTTCGTGTAAACCCGCCCTGGCGCTCCTCGGATTCTTGTTGGCTGCCTTTGCTCTTGGGACCGGGATGGGCTATGTGTCCTCGCCTCAAATGGTTACGCCCGTTACCTTGCCGGCGTATCATCGCATTCCCCACCATGCTTATCAGGGAAAGCTCATTCAGGATGTGGGCGCAGAGCATACCAAAACGTCGAGAGGCGCGCCTTCAACTGGGAAAAGATAGCTGTTTCAATCCAATAGCGATCGCAAATAAAGCGCTCGAGATGTTTTCGGGATAGAGCGTCAAATCTTCTTGACTAGATCCGAATCCAGCCAGGGCTGCGAAAAAAATTTTGCAGCAAGTCAGAATTCACCCATCTTACGTTTTTCCTTACGCTAGACTAACCGGCTACCCGTAGAATCCTGCTCATAGACGCATGCTTACTTCAAGAGCCTGACATCCGTTCCTAATAGGTCATAGAGGAGACTATAGCCAGGCTGGGATGTTATCTTGAATGCGCTAAGGAGAGATCAGGATGAGACATCGCGCTAGGACATGGGGGATTGTTATACTTGGAGGCATGGTTTTGTGGATCGCCGCGCATTATTGGCTCCGCAAGCCCTACAGGCTTATCGACCTAGGAACTCTGGGAGGTCCGGGCAGCACAGCTTACGCCCTCAACGATAAGGGCCAGGTCGTCGGCATGGCGGACACGCTCGATGGACACACGCATGCCTTTCTCTGGAAGGAGGGGCGCATGATCGACCTAGGCACGCTGGGAGGAGCGGGGAGTTGCGCCTTCGGCGTCAACAGCTTGGGCCTGGTCGTCGGCAGCGCAGAGTTCCTCGGTCACCAGGCACACGCCTTCCTCTGGCAACAAGGCCGAATGCAGGACCTGGGTACATTGGGCGGAGAGGAGAGCACAGCCTTTGCCATCGATGAGGCTGGCCAGATCGTGGGTTCGGCTCAACTTCCCAATGGGGAGACGCATGCCTGTTTGTGGGAACGAGGTCACATCCACAATCTAGGGACCCTGGGAGGAAATTACAGCGTTGCCAGAGCCATCAATCCCTATGGGCATATCGTGGGCTGGTCAAAGACCTGGCGAGGAGAGACCCATGCTTTTTTGTATGTGGGGGGACGACTGCGGGATTTAGGCACCCTGGGAGGTAAAGACAGTGAGGCGTGCGCCATCAATGCCGGCGATGAGATCGTGGGGGCAGCCGATACTCCGAATGGGAGTCGACATGCCTTTCGCTATACCAGGGGCAGGATGGAGGATAGCCACCCTGCCCAGGCTCTCAGCAGTGCGGCTTGGGCCATCAATGATGCCGGGGTTGTGGTGGGCACGAGCCAGAACCTTTATATTGAAGATGGAGTCTGGCTTGCCGGTGGCAAAACCCAGCGTATGAGCTCTTTGCTCACAGAACGCCGGATAGATGCAGAAACACCGCTCGCCATTAATAACAACAATGCGATCGTCGCTACAAGCTATACGCGCGATCAGACATCCGCTCTATTGCTGACCTGGAGGTAGGGTGTCTACAGAGAATGCAAACGCTGGATCTGCGGGGTCAGAGCGCCTTCCTGGCAGGACAACTGCCCCAAAATGCCGAATATGCTGGTACTCAGATCGGACGAATATATGTGGCAGTGCAAGTCACACATTCGTAACAAGTAACGCGATGAAAACGACATGCCGCATTGAGATGTTTGGAGGGCTGAGGGTCCTTCGTGACGGCCAGGTGGTTGCGCGCTTTAATACTCCCAAGACCGGCTCGCTTCTCGCCTACATGGCCTGCTGTCCGAACCGAAATCATCCCCGTGAGGAGCTCATAGAGCTCCTCTGGCCGGAGGTCGAGCCGGTCACTGGCCGCAATCGGCTCAAACAGATGCTCTCCTCACTGCGCGCCCAATTGGAAGCGGCGGGCCTTCCGGACGATGCTCTCTTCCTGACGGATCGCGCGACCGTGCGCATGGATTCCGAGCGAGTCCTTACCGATGTCTCGGAGTTCGAGAGCGCGCTGCAAATGGCTGCCCTGACGCCCGATGCGGGCGGGCAAGCATCCGCTCTGGCGCATGCGATTGCGCTCTATCGGGGAGGATTCCTGCCCGGCTTCTATGACGACTGGATCTTGATGGAGCGGGAGCGGCTGGCTGAGGCTTATGTGAAGGCGTTGCTTCAATGGGCGCGCGTTCTGGAACAGGCAGGGGATTTGGAGGCAGCCCTGGAGCCGGCCCGCCGCGCAGTGGCTGCGGATTCGCTGCGCGAGGAGGCCCATTGCGCTCTCATGCGGCTGTTCGCGGGGACGGGCCGTCCCCAAGAAGCCTTGCGCCAATATAAAGAACTGGAGCGCGTTTTGAAAGAACTTGGAGCGCAGCCTTCCCTGCCGGCCCAAACCCTACTGCGTGAGATAAAGGAGGGCTGTCACGTGCCTGTTTCGGGCCCAAATGCTTTCTCACCCTCCCTGCAACCTATCCTGCTTCCATTAAGACTGGAGTCGGTGGGGGGCGCGGTACCTCTGCCTTCGCGGTTCTATATTGCCCGGCCTGCCGACCAGGAATTTGAAGCGGCGATTACTGATCGGGACAGCATCGTGCTCGTGAAAGGCCCGCGTCAGATCGGTAAGACCTCGCTGCTGGTGCGCGGCTTGCAGAAGGCACGCGAGGCCGGGTGTAAGGTAGTCCTGACGGATTTCCAGCGGCTTACCGCAGAGCAGATGCGATCGGCGGATGTCGTCTTCTTTACGCTGGCCGAATCGATGGTGGAACAGCTCGACTTGGATGTTTCTGTACAGGCGTTCTGGAATCCAGATCGCGCCTGGAATGTAAATCTGGAGCGTTTCCTGCGCCGCGAGATCCTGGGAAAGCTGGAGGCGCCGCTCGTCTGGGGGCTGGACGAGGTGGACCGGCTCTTCTCGTTCGAGTTCGGAACGGATATGTTCAGCTTGTTTCGCTCCTGGCATAATGAGCGCTCCTTCCATCCCACCGGGCCGTGGGGCCATCTTACTCTTGCTATGGCCCATGCTACGGAAGCGCATCTGTTCATCTCCGACCTGGACCAGTCGCCGTTCAATGTCGGGACGCGGCTGACGCTGACCGATTTCACCATCAAGCATGTCGCCGAGCTGAATCGCCGCTATGGCTCTCCTCTGCGCGACCCGGTGGAGGTTTCCCGCTACTTTGCTTTCGTTGGCGGCAGTCCCTATCTGGTGCGCCGGGGGCTGCACGAGATGGTCACACAGCGGTTGGACCTGCCTGCCTTCGAAACGCAGACCTGGCAGGAAGACGGTCCCTTCCACGACCATCTGCACCGCCTGCGGTGGCTTCTTTCCCGGCAGGAGGGTCTCGCGGAGGCCGTGCGCACCGTCCTGCGGGGAGAAGCCTGCCCTGCTGTGGAGACTTTTTATCGCCTGCGTAGCGCCGGAGTGTTGCTCGGCGAGTCGCCAGAGACAGCGCGTCCACGCTGCCAGTTATATGTGGACTATCTTGGGAGACATCTGCTATGAGCGCCCAGAGACGATTCTATATCGCCGGCGGCACGCTGCCCTATGATGCCGCTTCCTATGTGGCGAGGAAGGCAGATGCCGATCTGCTCGAAGGGCTGCTGGCCGGAGAGTTCTGCTACGTGCTCAACACCCGGCAGATGGGCAAGTCTTCCCTGATGGTTCGGACCGCCGCGCGGCTGCGGGAGGCCGGGGTAACGGTGGCGCTGCTGGATCTGACGGCCCTGGGCCGAAATCTTACGGCAGATCAATGGTACGATGGGCTGCTCAACCTCCTCGGGCGGGAGCTGGACCTGGAAGAGGAGCTGGAAGCGTTCTGGCTATCCGCAAAGCGGCTCGGCCCGCTACAGCGCTGGATGACTGCGCTGCGTGAGGTGGCGCTGCCCCGCTGTCAGGGACCGTTAATCGTCTTTGTGGATGAGATCGACATCGTCCGCAGCCTGCCCTTCTCCACCGATGAGTTCTTCGCCAGCATCCGCGAGTGCTACAATCTGCGGGCGCAGTGTCCGGAACTGAGCAGCCTTACCTTCTGCTTGATCGGCGTCGCTACGCCTGCCGAGCTGATCCGGGATAGACGCCTGACTCCCTTCAATATCGGGCGACGAATCGAGCTGGGTGACTTTACCGAAGAGGAAGCGGCGCCTTTGGCACGAGGGCTGGATTATGAGGAGGGGAAGGATCAAGCTGCTATGGCTTCCTCTTCCGGGATACCGCTGCTCCGCCGCGTCCTCTACTGGACGGGCGGGCATCCCTACCTGACCCAGCGGCTCTGCCAGGCCGTGTCCCAGGAGGAGACCGCCAGCTCCCCGTGTGACGTAGACCGTCTCTGCGCCGAGATATTTCTTTGCCGGCGGGCGCAGGAACGAGATGACAATATCCTGTTTGTGCGCGACCGCATGCTTCACAGCGACGCCGATACGGCGGCCGTCCTGGATCTCTATAGCCGGATCGCTGTCGGCAGGCGCGTCCCGAATGACGATACAAACCCGCTGATAAATATGCTCCTGCTCTCCGGGATAGTAAGAGCCGTTGGAGAGCGCCTGCAGGTCCGCAACGGTATCTACCGGCGCGTGTTCGACGCCCGATGGGTGAAAGATCGCATGCCCGACGCGGAGCAGCGCCGGCAGCGGGCGGCTTTTCGACGTGGGGTCCTGCGCGCCGCCAGTGTTGGAGCGGGCATCGTTATCGTGATGGCCGTGCTGGCGCTGACGGCCATCAGTTACGCGCAGCGAGCGGAACGGAACCGGAAGGAGTCGGTCCGCCAGACCAATGAGGTAAAACGCCTGGCAACTTCCCTGCAGGTTGCGTTAGACGCAAAAAAAGCGGCGCTGAATGAAAAGGAGGCGCTGCTTGTAAGGCTGCAGGCCGCGCTTAGCAGCGCGGCCGCCCGGCGCCGACAGGCGCTCCATGAGGCGCGGCGCGCGCGGGAGCAGGAAGCGCAGGCGAATACGGCGCGCCACTCTGCGGTCCAGCAGCGGCAGCTTGCCGAGCAGAAAACGGAGGAGAGCCGGCAGAGCCTGGTGCGCCTGCACGTCGGAACGGCCCTGCAATTGCAGCGAGAAGGGGACCCGTTCGGCTCTTTGCTCTGGATGGCGGAGGCAAAACGGCTGGACGGTCGGGATACCGCGCGCGCGCGAATACACGGGCTTCGCTTTGAGATGGCGCTGCGGCAAGTCCCGCGCCTCGTGCAGACGTGGTGGTGGCATAAGTGGCAGCATGGTGGATGGGTAGAATCGACCAATGTCCCCGAAAGGTGGCTGCCGGATTTTCTCCCCAATGACAGGGGCGTTGTTACCCGGACCGATCGCCAGCAAGCGCAGATATGGAGCGCGGCGACAGGCCGAACGACCTCCTTTCCCCCCGGCGGCCCTGACGCGGAGGCGCTGGCCCTCTCTCCGGGCGGGCGCTATCTTCTTACGGGAGCAGGCAACGGGAAGGCGCGCCTGTGGGATACTTCGACCGGCAGACCCGTATCGCTGTTCCTCAAGCTGCCGGCTTCCCTGATCCTGGCACGGGTGAGCGCCAACGGCAGACGGGTCTGTGCGGTCAGCAGCGACAGAAAGATAAGTGTCTGGAATGCGGCGAGCGGCAGGAAGGTCGTTCTTGGTGTGACGGCAACATTGGATGACCTGCAACTAGACGTCAGTCCGGACGGACGTTATATCGTCACGGGAGTGGGCGTGCCTTTCCGCAGGGCAGAAGCGCAGGTGTGGGATGCCGTGACCGGCCAGCCCGTCGGCGCTTCCTATAAGCTGCTCGGCACCGGGCTTGTGAACCTGTTTTTCAGTCCCGATGGGAGCCGGATCGCGGTCGCCCCGCAAGTGGCGAACGTAGCGATCTGGTCGGTCGGATCGTCCCCACCGGCTGCGGTTTCGATACCCGTTAGCTTTGCCTTTACCATCGCCTTCAGCCCGGACGGCCGCCGGGTCGTGACAACGGACATCAGCGGCAGGGCGCGTGTATGGGACGCGGCTACAGGGCGGCCGCTGAGCCCGCCTTTGTCCCATCCATCCCACGTTGCCGTAGCCGCCTTCAGCCCGGATGGGACGCGGATCGCCACTGGCTGCGCCGACGGTACCGTGCGCGTCTGGGATGCGGCTTCGGGCCGGACGGTCTCCCCGCCGCTCAAACACTCCGGCTTCGTCATCAGGGTCGGGTTCAGCGCCGACGGGCGCTATCTGCTGGCAACCTGCCTGGACGGCACGACGCGCCTGTGGGATTTGGCCGGAATCCCTCAAGAGGGCTTTTCGCTGCCGAGCACGAACTGGAGATGGGTCCATTTCAACCCGGATGGCCGCCGCATCCTTACTATCGGCAACGCCAATACCGACGCTGAAGCGCAAGTCTGGGATGCAGCGACCGGTCGGGCGGTGACTCCGGCGCTCCGGCATCGGGCTATGGTGTATGACGCCCGCTTCAGCCCGGATGGGCGGCGTGTGGTGACATGCTCGGATGATGGCACGGCACAGATCTGGAATGCCATCACCGGGCAGCGGATCGGCCCGCCGCTCCGGCACGGCGGCCAGGTGTTTCAAGCGGTCTTCAGCCCGAACGGGAAAACTCTCCTGACGGGAGGCGCGAACGGTCGCGTGCAGCTATGGGACGCCCTCCGTTTCCGCAAAAGCGGCCCGCCCCTCCAACCTGCCGCACCTATCTATAAAGCTGCCTTTAGCCCTGATGGGCGGTACGTGGCTGCGCTGGAGGGCGACGGCTGGGTAGCGGATTTTGGCCGGCTGCATCTCTGGGACCTGTTCACAGGCCGGCATGTAGTTCTGCCGCCACCGCCTATCTGGTCGTTCGCCTTCAGCCCGGATAGCCGCCGGCTTCTGACCACCGCGAACACCAATCAGGCGACCGTCTGGGATATTCGCACGGGCAAGGTCCTGCTGCATACGCTGCCGCAGAACGCTCCGGTGATCTATGCGGTTTTCAGCCCGAATGGCCGCCGGATCGCGACCGGGAACTATGGCGGCGCCGCGCAGATTTGGGACGCCGCCACCGGCCGGCCTGTCTCTTCGCTGCTGCAGCACGAACGGGGAGTATGGGGCGTGCAGTTCAGCCCCGATGGAAGGCTGCTGGCGACGGCGAGCGATGATGGAACGGCGCGTCTATGGGATGTGGCTACAGGCGCGCGGATAGCGACCCTGCAAGCGCCCGGCTGCCGGTATGTCGAGTTTAGCCAGGATGGTCGCCGGATCGCGGCGTCTCCCTTTAGTGGGGGAGACGCGCATGTATGGAATCTTCCGCTTGATCGACGGCCTGCGGGCGATACTCTGCGTCTGGCCGAGCTTCTGTCCTGCCAGCAGATGGATCCTCACTTCGGCCCGGTCCCCGCGCAGAGGGAGCGCGAGCGAGATTCCTGGCGGCGGCTCCACCAAGCCTATCCGGCGGACTTCCAACCATCGAAGCTGCCAGCGCTCGCCTGGCAGCAGAAGCAGGCGGATGCCGCTCTGCCGGCCAGCCTGAATGCCGGCGATTGGAAGACAGCCCGGCAATATCTCGAACGGCAGATCATCGCCGAACGCCAAAAACCAGGGACAAGCGCCACGGGATTATGGTATCAGTACGCGCTGGTCCAATTGGCGCTGGGCGATACCGAGGGCTATCATAAGACCTGTGCCGAAACGATCGCTCGATTTGGCGCGACGCAGGATGTAGGAACCGCCAATATGGTGGCATGGGTCTGTGCCATAGGGCCGGCTGCCGTTTCTGATGCATCCCGCGCTGCAGAGATTCTGGCGAAAGCCCTGGCGACCACGAAGAACGCTGACTACTTCAACACTCTGGGGGCCGTTCTCTATCGCGCAAGGCGCTATGAGGCGGCGGCCCGATGGCTGCAAGCATCCATTGCCGCCAGCCATGGCGAGGGGGTCTATGAGGATTGGCTCTTTCTGGGTCTGGCGCATCACCGCCTTGGCCATGCCGAGGAGGCGCGCCGCTGGCTCGAAAAGGCTGTCCAATGGATCGAATGGAGCGACCAGAAGAAGATCGTGGGCACTGAGGAGTTATCCTGGAACGGCCGCCTGGAGCAACAGCTCTTCCGCCGCGAGGCAGAGGCCGCTCTGCACTCCGCTAGCCCGTGATAGAACGGGATGGCATGCTCTCTAGAATGGCGAGCAGGAGAAAGTATCGGCTCTCGCGAAGCAATCCGGGAGAAAGAAACGTTCGACCGGGAGAGCAAGTATGCGTATTTTCACGCCGGAGCAGGTAGAGAAGTTCCATCGCGACGGCTATCTGAAGTTCGGCCGTGTGATCGAAACGGCAGAGGTGGAGCGGCTGCGCGAGGCGCTGGATCGGGTCATGGCGGAAGAGCGGACGCGCGAGGACTATTCCAGCCTGCCTCCGGAGTTCGCGTATGGTCACGACCGCAGAGGGGAAGATCGTCAGGACGTGCGGGCGATCCATCAGTTCGTCAATATGTGGAAGGTGGACTCCGAGTACCGGCAGGTCATTCATAACGCCAGGATCACCGGGGCCATTCGCGAACTGATGGGCGTGGAGCGCATCCGGCTGTGGCACGATCAGGTCATCTCGAAGCCGCCCGGCGATAACGCCCACTTTAGCTGCCACCACGACTTCTACTTCTGGCCGCTGGACCGCCCGACGATGATCACCTGCTGGCTGGCCCTCGACGATGCCACGGTCGAAAACGGCTGCATGCACGTCATTCCCGGCAGCCATCGAGACCCCCGTTTCCAGCCGGTGGACTGCGATCTTTCCGAGGATATACATCTCTCGCCTGCGCCGATGGGGCCGGGAGAGCCGGGCAGCCTCTATCAGGAAGTGCGCGCCTGGATGCCGGAGAAGGCGGTCCCGGTCGAGCTGAGAGCGGGCGAATGTATGTTTCATCACTGTCTCAACTACCACATGACGCCCCGAAACACCACCGACCGCCAGCGGCGCGCTTTCGTCATGATCTACATGCCCGACGGCACCCGCTACAAGCACGCCCAATCGCCCAACCACGTCTGCACCAGCTACCTCCATCTGCAAGACGGCGCGGTCATGGATAGAGACGAGTTCCCCATCTGCGGGTAAAATCCGCAAAACGATCCCTTATTTCGGAGCAGAGAGACCATGCCTGATGCCACTATCGACGTGCGGCTGGACGAGCCGATCGCGACCATCAACCCCCATGTCTACGGCCACTTCATGGAGCATCTGGGCGGCTGCATCGACGAAGGCTGCTGGGTCGGGGAGGACGCGCTGATCGCCAATACCGGCGGAATCCGGGACGACGTGGTCGCGGCCTTGAAAGCGGTCGGGGCGCCGGTCATCCGGTGGCCGGGCGGCTGCTTCGCGGATGACTATCACTGGCAGGACGGCATCGGGCCGCGCGAGAGCCGGCCCCGGCGGGTCAACATGCACTGGGGCCAGACCATTGAGAACAACCATTTCGGCACGCACGAGTTCCTCGCGTTCTGCCGGGCCGTCGGCGCGGATCCTTACCTCTGCGGCAACGTGGGCAGCGGCACCCCGCAGGAGCTCCGGGACTGGGCCGAGTACTGCAACTTTACCGGCGACAGCACGCTCGCGCGGATGCGGACGGCGAACGGCTCTCCGGAACCCCTGCGCGTCCGCTACTGGGGGGTGGGCAACGAGAACTGGGGCTGTGGAGGCCACTTCACGCCGGAAGACTACGCCGCCGAGTACCGCCGCTTTGCGACGTACCTGTGCGATTGGGGCAGCGGGCCGCCGTTCCTGATCGCCTGCGGCCCCAACGGCAACGACACGGAGTGGACGCGCCGCTTCTTCACTAAGCTGCGCAGAGACTACGGGTCCGGGCCGCCGCTGCACGGCTTTTCCGCCCACTACTACACCTGGAGCCGCGAGGGCCAGTACGGCACGGCGACCGAATACACGCCGGAGCAGTTCTACGGCATGCTCGGCAAGGCGGTCCGGATGGAGCCGCTGATCGTGGAGCAGCGTGATCTGATGGACGAGTTCGACCCGCAGCGCAAGATCGGCCTCATCGTGGACGAGTGGGGGACCTGGCATCCGCCCACGCCGGGCCGCAACCAGGCGTTTCAATGGCAGCAGAGCTCGGTACGGGACGCGCTGGTGGCGGCGCTGACGCTGGACATCTTCAACCGGCATGCGGACAAGGTCATTATGGCGAATATCGCCCAGACCATCAACGTCCTGCAGGCGCTGCTGCTCACCGACGGCGACCGGATGCTCAAGACGCCCACCTACCACGTCTACGCGCTTTACCGGCCGCATCAGGGCGGACAGGCCGTTCGGATCGCCGTCGATACGCCGGAGACGGACGCCTCCGAGAAAGGCGCGGCGCGCCGCTTGCCGCTGCTCTCCGGCTCGGCCTCGCTGCAGGGAAAGACGCTCACGCTGACGGTCGTCAACGCGAGCGCGACCGAATCGCTTGCGGCGGAAATTCGGCTTTCGGAGGGAGCGGCGACTTCGGTACAGGCGCAGGGATTGCGCTATCCGGCCGGGGATATTCGCGCGCACAATACGCACGACGCTCCGGACACTGTTAGTCTGGAGGAGAAAGAAGCGCCACAATCAAGCGGCTCCCGCCTGGCCTATACGTTCCCGCCGGCTTCCGCGACCCGGTTGACCGTTGGACTATGACGGATTGTGGGTGTCAGGCGCTGGGTATTGAATCTTGAAACCTGACACCTAACACCCACTCCCAAGGGCCTGTAGAGCCTGTACGGAAACCTGCAGGCTTCTTAGCCGGGCATTGAAACGCTTGCTGTGAAATATAAGCAGGCGTGGAAGGCATCGCTGCCGTAGAGTTAGTTATCTTTCTTTGGCTGGAAAGGAGCTAACTCATGGTCGACAT
>Ga0070739_10002849_pt1 | contig 22335 bp, 19 predicted proteins | sample Coa_R1_7_FD_66445 | JGI IMG/M metagenome (GOLD analysis project Ga0070739, IMG submission 66445) | Surface soil microbial communities from Centralia Pennsylvania, which are recovering from an underground coalmine fire - Coalmine... | ecosystem: Environmental > Terrestrial > Soil > Unclassified ... | reverse complement strand
AAGTTTAGCGGTCTGGTGATTGAGGGCCAACCGCAACTGTCAATGCGCACGATCACGGCTGGTATATAGTTTAGCGGTCTGGTGATTGAGGGCCAACCGCAACATCGCCGACGTGCTCTCGGAATATGGCGATAGTTTAGCGGTCTGGTGATTGAGGGCCAACCGCAACAGGGGCGCCAAAACCGGAAAATGCTCCGGGAGTTTAGCGGTCTGGTGATTGAGGGCCAACCGCAACCATGCCCGTGAACTGGGTAATCAACTGCTGAGTTTAGCGGTCTGGTGATTGAGGGCCAACCGCAACCTGTTGTATCGGCTGGAACGTCAGCGAATTAGTTTAGCGGTCTGGTGATTGAGGGCCAACCGCAACTCCCGCAACGAGCTTGTCCGCGGCGCCGGCAGTTTAGCGGTCTGGTGATTGAGGGCCAACCGCAACGACAATCGTGGCATCGCGCATCTTCTCGGGAGTTTAGCGGTCTGGTGATTGAGGGCCAACCGCAACTGAGCGCCGGAGCGGCAGCCCGGATGGGGCTGCCAGTCCGGCGCTGCGCTTCGCGCCAGTGTCGTGCGAGATGATTCGCGCTAGGCAGCGAACAGGCCGCATTTTGCAGCATCTCGTCCCACCCGGCCTGGCGCAGGGCGGGCGTGATGAACTTGGTGCAAATGTCGCGTTCGCTGAGTGAGCGCTTGTCCATCGGGATCAGTCGCCCTGCTCCAACACCGCCACGATTTCGTGCAGCTCATCAGCCAACTGGCCGGGCCATCTTTTCCGGAACTTGTCGGCAAGACCACGATAGTACCAAAGCGTTTTCTCGCGCGGCTGGCTGAAACGGGACCAGATGCTTTCGCCCACGTCCGGCTTCCGCAGATCGCGAAGGATCGCCCGGGCATTATGAACCTTGTCCGCCAGCGAGACGCGCAGAACGTCGTCGTCAGCGGTATCGAGATGCGAAAGATACGCTTCCTTCCGTTTCTGCCAGTCCGCCTTGCGCTCGCCTTTGACCGTGTCCGCAAGACTATCCGAGCACGCCGCCACCACACGGGCCACGCGATCGCCGAAGCGGTTTCGGACATCCTCCAGACGCGCCTGGCCGCCTTGATCTTCGACGCTGTCGTGAAGAAGCGCCGCGATCGCCAAGTCTTCGTCGCCGCCGTATTCCAGGACCGTTGCCGACACCGCGAGCAAGTGTGCGACGTACGGGGTCGAGGTCCCCTTGCGAACCTGGCCTCCATGTACATGCGTCGCGTACAGAAGCGCGCGGTCAAATCGATCTGTCAAAATGGTTGCGCGGTCCATTGCGCACGGCCCCCCCGAGCACGCGACTTATTGAGTTTATTGGGCAAACTATAGCCGCGAGGCGACCGGATGCGCACCCCCGTGCGCAGGGCGGTGCGCGCCCCAAGTCGGCTCCATCCCGAGCGAAGTCCCGCGGCTTCGCCGCCCGCACACGTGAACCCTGCGCGTCACCCCTAAGCCGGCTTCATCGGGTCCTTGACGTTCGGATAGGTCTCGAACTCGGTATTCCAGAGCTGGCCGTCGATTTTTTCCACCTTGCGGATATAAATGTTGCTGACGATGTCGCGGGTGTTCGGATCGATGGAAATCGGGCCGCGCGGACTTTCCCAGGCCATGCCCTTCATCGCCGTCACCAGTGTCTCGCCGTCGGCGTTGCCGTCCGTCTTCTTCAGCGCTTCGTAGATAAGGTGCATGCCGTCATAGCCGCCGACCGACACGAAGTCCGGGCGGAAATGGCCGGCCTTCTCGATCCCCGCCACATAGGCCTTGTTCAGCGCCGAATTGTGCGAGGCCGAGTACGGCCCGGCAGTGATCATGCCGAGCATCTGGTCGCCCATATTGTTGAGATCGTCGTCGTCGGTGAGATCGCCCGGTCCGACGATCTTAATGCCGGATTTCGCCAGGCCGCGCTCGGCGAATTGCTGGGCGAAGATCGGCGCCTGCGTGCCGGGAAAATAAATGAAGGCGGTGTCGGGCTTGATGTCGCCGATGCGCTGCAGATACGGCGAGAAGTCGGGATTGGCGAGCGGAATGCGGATCGACTCGAGAATCTGGCCGCCGACCTGAAGGAAGCGCGTCTTGAACGCGGTCTCGGCCTCGACGCCGGGCGCCCAGTCGTTGACCAGCGTGACCACGCGCTTCGAGCCGTTCTTGAACGCCCATTCGGCCATGATCCAGGCCTGGGGGCTCAAGATGAATCCGGCGCGCACGAAGTACGGCGATTTGGTCGTCGTGACGGAGGCGCCCGACGTCATCACAAGCGTCATCTTCTTGGCCTCGGTGACGAGCGGCGCAATCGCGAGCGCAGTCGGGGTGATGCCGATGCCGAGAATGTCGACCTTATCGTTGACGATCATCTCCTGGATGATGCGGCGCGCATTGTCGGCGATGCCGCCATCGTCGCGCATGGTAAGCTCTATCTTGCGCCCAGCCGCGGTATCACCGTGCTGCTGCATGTAGAGCGTGATCGCGGCCTTCAGCTGGCGGCCCACCGCGTTGAAGCCGGCGCCGGTCATCGGCATGCTCATGCCGATTTTCAGCGGCCGCGCCTGAGCGATCGCCGGGCGCGCGATAAGACCGCCGGCGACGGTCGCCGCCATGCCTTTGAGGACTGTTCTGCGCAGCATTTTCGTTCCTCCCTGATATGCCGGTCGTTTGTTCCAAAACCGCCATCGCGAGCGACTATAGCAAAGCGGTCCAGAGGTCCCCTGCCTTCCCTGCCCGCTTGCGCGGTCAGGGATTTCTCGCCCGTCGCTCTACCGAAGAAGCGCCATCATGCCGGCTCGAGATGCGGAATCTGCGGCCGGGCGCCTTCGGCTTTGCCGGTGATCGGCGGCCGCGGCAGCCGCGCGGTGCCACGCTCCATCACGAAGGTATGTTCGAGCGAAAACCACGGCGGGACGACATCGGCCGCCTCCGGATGCGGCGCGTCGTGGCCCACGTAATTGCCGATGAGGTGCCGCGTCACGCCGAACTGCACGTCGGTCTCGATGTGCTTGTCGGTCGGATCGTAGACTTGCGAGATCAGCGTTTTGAATCCTGGCTTGTAGGCAAGGAAGTGCAAATGGGCAGGCCGCATGTTATGGCGGCCTTGCGCGCGCAATAAATCGCCGACCGGACCGTCGATCGGGATCGGATAGCCGGCCGGCTTGACGCTGCGAAAGCTGATCCGTCCATCGATGTCGGTGAGGAACTTGCCGCGCAGGTTCATGTTGGCCTGCACCGGATCCTGATTCTCGTAAAAGCCTTCCGGCGAAGATTGCCAGACATCGACCTCGGCGGCCTCGACCGGATTGCCGTCGACATCTCTGAATCGCGCTTTGACGAACAGCGCCGGCCCCGGCGTCGGCGAACGCACGATGGAGCCGCCATTCGGGGTACGAGGCGAATCCATCCGCCAGAACGGACCGAGCAGATTGGCGTCAGTCTCCGTCTGTCCGCGATTGCCGTTGTTGAGGAGGCAGATCAGCGTGGAGAAGCCAAGCGAGCCGGACATCAGCACGGCTTCGTTGTGAGTTTCGGTGGTGTGCTTGCCCAGCGCGACAATGTAGGCGATTGCCGCCTGGAATTCCTCCTCGGTCAGCTTCACCTCGCGCGCGAAATCGTGCAGATGTCGCACGAACGCCGACATGATCTCGCGAAATCGCGGATTTGGCGCGCGCGCAAGTTCGCTCAGCACCGCGGTGGTGACATCTTTCTCATTGCCGATAATCATGGCCTGCTCCGCGCATCCATTGCTTTCTCTCGATGCCGATTTTACGGAATTGCCGCGGACTGCGCCATGCGCAAGAGGCACTCCTGCGCGGATGCCTCACATCAGGCCAAGCTCGCGCAGCTCGCGCCGCAGCTTTTCCGGCATGGCGGCGGCGCCGGGCGCCGCCTTGTCGAGATCGCGCGGGGCGTCGGCGGCGGCAAGATAGCGCCAGCCCTGGAAGGCGCGATACGGCCGCGGCGCAACCAGAACGACCTTGCGGTCGAGCACGATGCCGCAGCGGCCGACGCCGTCCTTGTCGCGGAACGGCCGAACGGCGCGAATACGCTGGCGACACATGATCTCGCCCCGGATCACCCAATAGAGCGAGCCGCCGTCGGTCAATTCGGCGGCGCGTTTGGGCACCATGCGGGTGCGATGAATGTGCTCGAGCTTTTCACCGCGCTTGCGCTTTTCGGCAAGCTTCTGCTTGATCCAATCCTCAAGGTCGCGGACGGAATCGCAACCGACGCAGAGCTTGATGAGATGAAGAGGCATGATGCCGCTACTATAATGGGCCTGCGGGCTCGATCACCATGATCTCGGCGCCTTCCACAACTTGCGCGCCCGGCGCGGCCATAATCTGTCGCACCGTTCCGGCAACCGGCGCCCGCAATGTGTGCTCCATCTTCATCGCCTCGATGACGGCAACACGTTGACCGGCGTCGACGCGATCGCCCGGCTTGACCGCCACCTCCAGCAGGCGCCCATGCATGGGCGACCTTACGGTTCCATCGCCCCGACCGGCCGCCTTGCCGGGCTGCGCAAAATCCGGAAAGCGCACGCGGGTCTGACGGCCGCTCCGCAAGACATAAGCTTCGGTGCCGGCGACGAACACCGCGGCGTCTCCAGCGGGTTCGGCGCCGTCGATGCGCAGGTGCATGCCGTGCGGACCGTAGGTGATCACGACGGTGCGATCCGTGCCGTCGACCACGACCGGAACAGCATGGATGCGCGCGCCGCCGAGCTGGAAGCCGTCGGTCGCGGCCCACGGCGAAAGCACCCTTCTCGTCTCTATGGTGCCAGCCTGCGCGCCGCCGGTCGGCCCGGCCATACCGTGCTTTAGCAAGTGAACGGCGCCCGCCGCCGCGGCCGCAGTATCGACGCCGCGGGGCACCGCGCCAAGCGCGGCCAAATTGCGGTCGATGAAGCCCGTATCCACGCTGCCGCGTTGAAATTCGCCGGAGCGGCACAAGGCGGCGAGAAAGCCGAGGTTCGTGCGTGGTCCCGCCACAAGCGTACGGTCGAGAGCGCCGGCCAGTCGATCAAGCGCAACCTGCCGCGTCGGCTCGTGCGCGATCAGCTTGGCGATCATCGGATCGTAGAACGGGCTGACTTCGCCGCCAGCTTCAACGCCACAATCGACCCGCAGGTCGCCGGGCAGGGTCAGGGCAATGATGCGGCCCGTGGACGGCAAAAACTCGCGTTCGACATCTTCCGCGTAAAGCCGCGCCTCGATGGCGTGGCCCGTCAATGCGATCTGGTCCTGGGTCAGCGGCAGCGGCTCGCCGGCAGCGACCCGGAACTGCCATTCGACCAGATCCAGCCCGGTGATCGCTTCGGTCACTGGATGTTCGACTTGAAGCCGCGTGTTCATTTCGATGAACCACACCGCGTCGGGGCGCAGCCCGCGCGTCGAGTCAGCGATGAATTCGACCGTTCCGGCACCGACATAACCAACGGCCCTCGCGGCCCTGACGGCGACCGCGCCCAATTCCTCGCGCAGCTCCGGGCTCATGCCGGGCGCCGGCGCTTCCTCGATCACCTTTTGATGTCGGCGCTGCAGCGAGCAATCGCGCTCGCCAAGGTGAATGACATTGCCGTGGCGGTCGGCGAAAACCTGAATCTCGATGTGCCGCGGCGCTGCGACGTACTTCTCGATCAATACGCGGCTAGACCCGAAGGCGGCCTCGGCTTCGCGGATGGCCGCGCCGAGCGCGGCGTCGAAATCGGCGTGCTTGTCGACGCGGCGCAGGCCGCGCCCGCCGCCGCCGCCGGCCGGTTTGATCAGCACCGGATAGCCGATCTCGTAGGCCTTTTCCTTGAGGAATTTCGGATCTTGGCGCTCGCCGTGGTAGCCCGGCACGACCGGCACGCCCGCCTTGTCCATCAGCGCCTTCGCGCGGTCTTTCAGTCCCATGGCGCGGATGGCTTCGGCCGGCGGACCCACGAAGGTGATATTGGCGCGCGCGCAAGCGTCTGCGAAATCGGCGTTCTCTGACAAAAAGCCGTAGCCGGGATGAATGCACGCGGCTTGCCGCTCGCAGGCGACATCGATCAGGCGCTCGATCGCGAGATAGCTCCGTTGCGGCTCGGATGGGCCTATGCTGTGCGCTTCATCGCAGATGCGCGTATGCAGCGCCTCGGCGTCGGCTGCCGAATAAACAGCGATGGTCCGCAGGCCCAGCCGTTTCGCGGTTCGGGCGATGCGGCAGGCGATCTCGCCGCGGTTGGCGATAAGGACCGAGCCGAACATGCTCCGCGAACCTAGCCTGCGAACCGCCGCTCGTCAGCGGCGCCGCGCCGGCAATGCGCCCCGCCTCACTGCGGCGCAAACGGCGAGAGCGGGACGGGAGCGCCAGCCGAGGACCCGACCGGCGCGCTTGCCGCAGCTTGGGCCGGAGGCGCCGAGGGGGCCGGTGTCCATACCGGGTCGACCTGCGCCTCTGCGGGCGCGGCGCTCTTGGCCGCGTCCTTGCGCGGCTTACGGAATGGCGGCGACGCGCTAGGGGCAGTAGCGTGCGCAGCGACGGCGCTCGGCTTGGTGCCCGGCTCCGGATTCATGATGCTGATCGGCGGAATCGAGGCGGCGCTCGGAAAATCGATATTGACGAGCTTGTGCGGCGCCTCGGTCGACGGCGAAGCGGCGGCCTGGCCAGCGGCGGGTTCCGCGCTCGCTGCATCGGAGGCTTGCGCCCAGAGCGGCAAATAATGATCGAGGTAGTGATCGAGAGTACCGCCGCTCAAATGGGCGCGAACTTGATGCGAATCATCGAGCACGTCGAGCGCCGGACATTTTTCGCCGGTGCAGCCGTCTCGCACCGCCAGCGCATGAGCAAGAAAGCCGAAGTGGTCGGTCGCGACGGATTTGCGCAACCGCCGCAACGTTGCGTCAATGCCCGCGCCGCCTGCCCGCTCGTAAGTGACCATGTCGGCAACGAGCGCAAGCCGCGCCGCCGAGTAAGATGTCGCGGCGGCGACAGCCGCCGGCGACGCGAACAGGGCCTTTTCGCATGCAGCTTCGAGGCTCGCGCCCGCGACGCCATCGAGGCACGCAAGCGCCGAACCCGGCGCGAGCGCCCGCATCGCCAATTCTTGCGCCCGATTTTGCAGCGCCTGGCGCTCGGCGTCGCTATCGCGCGCCGCCGGTCGCGCGATGAGAGCCCAGGCCGTCAGCGCGCCCAACGCGGCCGCCGCTGCGGTCCCGCCCACGCGCTGCAGCGCCGTCGCGGCGCTCGCGCGCGCGTGCACCGCCGCGCGCGCCGCCATCGCCACCAGAAGCGCGGCAGCCCCGGCTGCAATCCAAACGCGCAGCCCGGCGGACGTGACCTCCGGATCGACGCCTACCATCAAGGACCCCGAGCCGCCTGCACGCACGCTTCCCCACGTCGCATGCAGGAGTATGGCGCACGGATTGCGGCAAAACCAGCATCAAGCACGCCGGGGAAGGAATCGCAAAGGGCGCGCAAAGGGCGCGGCAGTGCGAAGGCGCCGGCGAGCACCGCGATCAGTGATCGTGATCGAGCTGACTTTCCTTGGCGACACGCTCGAACGCCTCGCCCGGATTCTTGATACGATACTGGTAATCGTCACCGTCGGACGGCAGCAGTCGAACCACCTTGTAGCTGCCGCTGGCGCCGGGACGGCTGATCGGGCTCGACGTAAAAGATACCGTCTGACCGACGCGATATTTGTGCGTGCCCAGTGCCGGAGCGCGCGACATGACGTCCGCGACGCTGACCGTTGCGGTGGCGGGTGCGGCGCTAGAGTGTTGCGGCGGCTTGGCCGAGGCGCGTTGCGCTGAGGACTTGCGACCCGATGCCTTTCGGGCGGTATTCCGGCTCGATTTCGGGTGAGACTTTTTTACTGAACGCTTATTCATGGAACCAACTATAGCACTCCAAAACAACAGCGAGCAAAAGGTATTGCTTTCAGGAATGCAGTTTGCGAAGACCACCTCAGCGATGGCTTATGGATGGCGAAATTATAAGCTTACACAAGTTCTTATTAGATCATATTAATCTGGATTGATAAGCCGGCAGAGTTAACTCTGACGCTGCCAACGGCCGTTCTCGTCGGCCTGCCAGTAGGTGATATCAAAGCCTTTCGCCTTGGCTTCGCTCCAGCGCGCGCGCGCCGCATCGACGGCATCCGGATCGTCACCGTTGAACACCACAACGAGGCGGTCGTAGCTGACCGCATCTGCTGGCAATCCGGCGCCGTCCACGATGAAGCGCACGCTCGCGCCATTGGGATTTTCGTCATTGATGGTGAGCACGATGGGGTTTTGGGCCGCCTCGCTGTCGCGCCACGTGCCGTGCGGCAGAAACGAATCGTCGCGCCATGTCCACAAATGAGCATCGAGGCCATCGACGCGCTCGTCCGACGAGGCCTGCACCACCACTTTCCAGCCCCGTTCCAGCGATTTCTGCAGAAGCGACGGCAGCACCTGCTCCAGCGTCTGGCCCTTCATGTGGTAGAAAACAACCTCAGTCATGGCGATCGTCTCTTTCGCCGGCTGACGAACTCGAATTCAGCGCTCGTAGTGATCCTCGACCAAGCGGTCGAGCAGCCGCACGCCCCAACCCGACCCCCAGCTCTTGTTAATATCGGTTTGCGGCGAACCCATCCCGGTTCCGGCAATGTCGAGATGCGCCCACGGCGTCTTGCCGACAAAGCGCTGCAGCACTTGCGCCGCCGTGATGGCGCCGGCCCAACGGCCGCCGGTGTTCTTCATATCGGCGAATTTGGAATCGATCAGCTTGTCATATTCAGCGCCGAGCGGCATGCGCCAGACCCGTTCGCCGGTCGCCCCCCCGGCCTTGGTCAGTCGCTCGACGAGTTTGTCGTCGTTTGAGAACATTCCCGCATATTCCTGACCCAGGGCGACGATGATGGCGCCCGTCAGCGTCGCCAGATTGATCATGAACCGTGGCTTGAAGCGGTCATTGACGTAATGCAGCACGTCGGCGAGCACGAGCCGACCTTCGGCGTCGGTGTTGATGATCTCAATCGTCTGCCCCGACATCGTCGTGACGATGTCGCCGGGCCGCTGCGCTTTGCCGCCCGGCATGTTTTCGACCAGCCCGACAGCGCCGACCGCATTGATCTTGGCTTTGCGCGCTGCAAGGGCGTGCATGAGGCCTACAACGCAAGCCGCTCCGGCCATATCGCCTTTCATGTCCTCCATACCCTGGGCCGGCTTGATGGAAATGCCGCCGGTGTCGAAGCAGACCCCCTTGCCGATGAACGCCACGGGAGGTGCGCCGCGCTTGCCTCCATTCCAGCGCATTACCACCAGCCTTGACTCATGGTCAGAGCCCTGGCCGACGCCGAGCAGCGCTCCCATGCCGAGCTTTTTCATCGCTGCCACGTCAAGAATCTCGACGGAGACACCGAGCTTGCCCAAGCTCGATGCCCTGCGGGCGAATTCGACCGGATAGAGCACGTTGGCAGGTTCGTTCACGAGATCCCGCGCCAAGACCACGCCGTCGGCGACGGGAGATGCCTCTCGCCAGGACTTTTCCGCTGCGGCGGGATTGGCGCAGGCAAAATCGACGGCAACTTTTTCGGGCCGCTCGTCCTCCTCCTTGCGCTTGGTTTTGTAGCGATCGAACCGATAAGCGCGCAGCCGCGCGCCAAGCACCAGGTCGGCGATTTGCTCGCCCTTGAGAGCGCCCGAACCAAACTCCGCCACGATCGTGGCCTCCGTCGCCTTGTTCGGCACTTGTCCCATGGCAATACCGCCGAGCTTGACCACATCGCGCCGCTTCAGCTCGCTCTCTTTGCCAGTACCGATCACGATTAGACGCGGGAGCTTGAGACCGGCGGGAGCCACGACGTCGAGAATCCCGCCGTTTTTGCCGGTGAAGTGATCCGCGTTCGCAGCGCGCCGCACCAGATCGCCGGTTTCGGCCAAGATCTTCTGGGTGGCGGGTCCGAATTTGAGGTTCTCGCCGCAGAACACAATGAGAACGCCGCGCAATCTGGAAAAAGTCGTGAAGCCGAGCTTCGGGGCATCGGGCATTGTGCGGTCCTTCCTGGCCGGCTGAAACTTCGCTGCGGACATATGAACCGCCCCGGCATTTCATGCAAAGTGGCATTCCGGGGCCGGCGCCACCGCCTTCGGCGGGTTTTTCACGGCGCTGTTAACCGGCTGGTATTCATGTCCAACAGGGCTGCCTTGGGCCAGCCATTTTGTGAACGCATGAAAGGACTTGCATTGGGGAGATCGGCGCGCGCCGCGGCCTGGCGCGACCGGCCGATGCGGCTTCCGGGGGGAGGCCGTCAGCGGGGATGTTGGGCGCAATGGGGTCGATTGGCTGGTACGTGTTTCGCACCACGATGGTTGCGTTTGCGATCATCCTCGCCAGCTTGACCGTCGTGATCTGGTTCACCCAAGCGATGCGCGACTTCGACCTGATCACGAGCCAGCGGCAGACGCTGTTCGTGTTCGTCGGCATCACGGGGCTCATCATTCCGCTCCTGGTGATGATGCTGGCGCCGATCGCATTGGTGATGGCAGCCGCGCACGTCCTTAACAAGCTGAGCGCCGATTCCGAGATCATCGTGATGAATGCGGCCGGCATGTCGCCGTGGCGCCTGCTCTGGCCGTTCCTAGCGGCCGGTTTGATGGTTTCGCTTCTGGTCGGCGCTATTGCGGCCTACATTTCGCCGATCAGTCTACGGGAGCTGCGCGGCTGGGGCGCGCAAGTTCGCGCCGACATCCTCACCAACATCGTTCAGCCCGGCCGCTTCACCACGGTCAGCGGCAATCTGACATTCCACATCGCCGATCGGCGGCCGAACGGGCTTTTAGTCGGCATCTTCGTCGACGACGGCCGCGATCCAAAGGAACGTTCCACCTATCTCGCCGAGCAGGGCGAGATCGTGAAGAACGAGCACGGCTCGTTTCTGGTGATGCAGGGCGGCAGCATCCAGCGCATCGAGGCCGGCGAGCGTGACCCGCGGATGGTGACCTTCGACCGCTACGCATTTGACCTGTCGAAATTCACCGCGGGACCGTTGAACACGGTCTATACCGTGCGCGAGAAATATCTTTGGGAACTTCTGTGGCCGCGGGCCAATGACGCCCTTTACGTCGCGCAGCCCGATCAGTATCGATCCGAATTGTGCGATCGCCTCGCCGCTCCGCTCTATCCGCTGACTTTTATCATCTTGGCTTACGCTTTTCTCGGCCCGCCGCAGACCACGCGGCAAAGCCGCACCCTGGCGCTGCTCGCCATGACCGGCGCGGTGGCGCTGCTCCGCCTGGTGGGCTTCGTCAGCGTCATTGTCGGCGTGCGGGTGCCCGCCGTTCTCAGCGTGCAATTCATCGCGCTGTTCGGCGCGATGGCCGCGGGCCTGTGGCAAATCTCGCGCGGCCAAGCGATCGAGCCAGCCGATGCGGTGTCGAGGATCGCGACCGCCGTCGGCGAGCGGGTCGCCCGCGCGATGGCGAGTTGAAGGAGCGCCTGATGATCACGGGCACGCTGTCGCGCTATTTCGGCATGCGGTTCCTTAGCGCCGTCGTCGGCACCTTCGTGGGCGTCGTGCTGCTCGCCGGCATGATCGACTATGTCGAATTGATGCGCCGCGGCGCCGACTGGCCACATGCGTCGCCCTGGCTGCTGGCGAAAATTTCGTTTTTCCGGGTGCCGCAACTGACCGAGCGGATCATGCCGTTTTCGGTTCTGGTGGGGGCGATGTCCTGCTATCTGACGCTGTCGCGGCGACTGGAACTTGTGGTCGCCCGCTCGGCCGGCGTCTCGGCGTGGCAATTTGTGATGCCGGCGATCATCGCCGCCTTCCTGTTCGGCGTGATCGCGACCACCATCTACAATCCGATTTCCGCGATGTTGCAGGAGCGTTCCAAGCGGCTCGAGGCCGAGGTGATCGGCGACGTTCCCTCGGCGCTGCAGGAGAGCACCAGCGGGTTTTGGGTGCGCCAGAAAAGTGCGGACGGCACCGCCATTATCAATGCCAAAACCAGCCGCGAGCAGGGTACGACGCTTGGCACCGTGAGTGTATTCACCTTCGATAGCGCCGGACACTTTCAACAGCGCATCGAGGCCAAAAGCGCCACGATCGAGAACGGCTATTGGCGGCTTGAGGACGTTCGCGTCTATGCCAGCGGCAGCCCGCTGGTGATCACCGACACCTACCGGCTGCCCACCAATCTGACACTGGAGCAGGTGCGCGAGAGCTTCGCGACCCCTGAAACCGTGCCGTTCTGGCAGTTGCCCTCGTACATTGAGCTCGCCGATCGCGCCGGGCTCGGCGCCGCCGGCTACCGGCTGCAATACCAGCAGCTATTGGCGCGTCCTTTCCTGCTTGCCGCCATGGTGCTGCTCGCAGCCTCGGTTAGTCTGCGCTTCTTCCGATTCGGCGGCGTGCAGAAGATGGTCCTAAGCGGTATATCCGCCGGCTTTCTCTTGTTCGTGCTCTCGAAGATCACCGAGGACATGAGCAAATCGGAGCTAATGTCGCCGATCGCGGCGGCATGGACGCCGGTGCTCGTCGGCGGCTTGACCGGATTTGTGGCGTTGCTGTTCCAGGAGGACGGATAGTGACGCGTTCCGTCGGCCCTGCCCGTCCGGCTCTCGGCCTCGGCCTCCGACTGGGCGCGATGGCGCTTGCCGTCCTGGTTGTTGCGGCGTTATGCGCCGCGCCGCGCCGCGTTGCGGCGCAGGCCGTCGGCAATCTGCTGCACTTTCCCCAGCGACCGCCACAGCCGAAGCCGCCGGCGACCCCGCCTGGCAGCCCGATGCTCGTTCAGGCGACCGAAATCCGCTACGATTACACGAACAACACGGTCTCGGCAGTCGGCAACGTCCAGATCTACTACAACGGTGCCACCATCGAAGCCGACGAGGTGACCTACGACCAAAAGAGCAAGCGCCTGCGCGCGCAAGGCAACGTCCGGCTGACCGAGCCGGACGGCAAGATCACCTATGGGCAGGTCATCGATCTAACCGACGATTACCGGGACGGCTTCGTCGATTCGCTGCGGCTAGAGACGGTGGACGACACGCGCTTTGCCGCCACGCGCGCCGACCGCTCGCAGGGCAATATCACCGTCATGCAGAACGGCGTCTACACGGCATGCGAGCCGTGCGCGAACGATCCGAAAAAGCCGCCGCTGTGGCAGGTCCAGGCCGCCCGCATCATTCACGATCAAAGCGAGAAGATGCTCTATTTCGAGGATGCGCGCGTCGAATTTTTCGGCGTGCCGCTCGCCTGGGTGCCGTTCATGTCGTCACCGGATCCCACCGTCAAGCGCAAGAGCGGATTCCTGTTTCCGACCGTATCGGACACGACACAGTATGGCGTCGGCGTCGAGATCCCTTATTACTGGGCGCTGGCGCCGAATTACGATTTGACTTTCTCTACGCTCGCCACCACGCGGCAGGGCGTCCTGGTGCAAGGGCAGTGGCGGCACCGGCTGCTCAACGGCGCCTACTCCATTCAGGCGGCCGGCATCTTCCAGCAGGATCCCGGCTATTTCGCCGCTCGCGACGGTATCGGCAGCCCGACCGCCAACAGTTTCCGCGGCTCGGTTCAGAGCTCAGGCCAATTCGCGCTCTCCGACAAATGGCTATGGGGCTGGAACGGACTGCTCGTCACCGATCCGCTGTTCTTCCAAGACTACAAGCGCAGCCAGTTCACCCAAGCTTACGATCCGTTCCTGACCGGCGTTGCCTCCGAAGGCGTGTCGCAGCTCTATCTGACCGGCATCGGCGCCCGCAGCTACTTCGACATCCGCTCCATCTACTTCTACGGTTTCTCGACGCAGGACGTTCAGAGCCAATTGCCCATCATCCACCCGGTGCTGGACTACTCGAACGTGCTGGCGCAACAGGTGATGGGGGGCGAGCTCAGCTACAAGCTGAACATGACCAGTCTGACGCGCCAGCAGGCGGCATTCGATGCGATCAGTCAGGCGGCCGTGCTCGGCGGCTTCTGCAACGTCGGCACCGCCGACACGGCGATCCTCAACCGCACCAACTGCCTGCTGCGCGGCATACCGGGAGATTACAACCGCCTCTCGGGCGAGACCGATTGGCGTCGCACGCTGATCACAAGTAATGGCCAGGAATTCACGCCGTTCGTGCATCTGCGCGGCGATTTCGCCTCGCTCTTTGTCGACAATCAGCCCGGCGTCTCGACCTATATCGCACCAGGCCATAGCGAGCTTGCGCGCGTCATGCCCACCGCCGGCGTGGAGTACCGTTATCCGTTTGTCGACGTGCAACCATGGGGCACGCAGACAATTGAGCCCATCGCGCAGCTCATCTTGCGCCCCAACGAGACGGATATCGGCAAGTTTCCCAACGAGGATGCCCAAAGCCTCGTCTTCGACGACAGCGACCTGTTCAAGATCGACAAGTTCTCCGGCTGGGATCGTGTCGAAGGCGGCAGCCGCGTGAATGCCGGCATTCAGTACACCGCCCAGGTCAATCAGGCCGGATCGGTGAACATGCTGTTCGGCCAGTCCTATCAACTGTTCGGCACCAATTCCTTTGCCGCCGGCGATATTACCAACACCGGGCTCGACAGCGGTCTCGACAAGCCCGTCTCCGACTACGTGGGCCGCGTCACCTACCAGCCCAACCAGGTCTATTCGTTCACGGCCCGCGGCCGCTTCGATGAACAAACCTTCGCTGTGCAAAGGGTCGAATTGGAGAGCCGCGCCAATTTCGATCGCTGGACCCTGCAGGTGCTGTATGGGAATTACGCGCCGCAGCCGGAGCTCGGCTTCTTGTTCCGGCGTCAGGGCGTCCTGACCGGCGGCTCATTCAAGCTTACAGAGAACTGGGTCGTGCTCGGTTCCGCCCGGTATGATCTCTATGCCCATGAGTTCGATCAGTCGCGCCTCGGCTTTGGCTACACCGACGACTGCTTCCTGCTCTCATTCAATTGGCTCACGGGCTATACTTATAATGGAACGACGAGTCCGACCAAGGACAACACCTTCGTGCTGCAGCTCAGCTTGCGCACGCTCGGGCCGGATACGTTAACGCCGGTGGGCGCAGCATTCTAAATTTTGCCGCGAGTGAATAGGATGTGTTCTGCAACAGAGCCTCAGTGGCGCCGCCGCGGGCGGCCGCTGGAGCACAGGAACGAGACCATGTCGCAAATGCCGATGCGCCGGCCATGGCGAATTTTCGCAGCCGCGGTCTTGGCTGTCGCCGCCGTGGCGATCACGAGCCCGCGAAGTGCGCTCGCCCAGGAGGTGGTGGTGCTCGTCGACGGCGACCCGATCACGACGATCGACATTGCCCAGCGCAGCAAGTTCATTCAAATGAGCACCAACAAGGCGCCGAGCCGGCAAGAGGTGATCAACGGGCTGATTGACGAGGTTTTGGAGATCAAGGAAGCGCACCGCTTCGGCATCGATGTTCCCGATACGGAGGTCAACAACGCCTTCGCCAATGTCGGCAACCGCATGGGCGCGGACCCGAAGAAGCTCACGGAAATACTCGAAAAGGGCGGCGCCAGTGCGGCGACGCTCAAGCACCGGCTGCGGGCGCAACTGGCCTGGGACGCGCTGGTGCGCGGCCGCTACAAGGCGAGCCTTGAAATCGCCGACAGCGACGTCGAAGCCGCGCTCGACCTTCACAAGTCGCAGGATCAAAGCCAGGTCGGCTTCGAATATGTTCTGCGGCCGATCGTTCTGGTGGTGCCGCGCGGATCGCCCGATGCCGCGTTCGAGGCGCGCAAGCGCGATGCCGATGCCTTGCGGGCGCGCTTCCAAAATTGCGCCGAAGGCATTCCGTTCGCCCGCGCGCTGCACGAGGTGGCGGTCCGCGACCAGGTGATGAAATACTCCGCCGACCTGCCGCAGCCGCTGCGCGACTTGCTCGACAAGACCGAGATCGGTCACCTGACGCCGCCGGAGCAGACCGCGGAAGGTGTGCAAATGTTCGCGCTCTGCGCCAGGAGAGAAACCAAGGGCGATTCGCCGGACAAAAAGCAGGTGCGTGACCAGATCTTTCAGCAGAGGTTCACGAAAGAATCGAACCGCTATCTCGCCGAACTGCGGCGCGAAGCCATGATCGAATACAAACAGAAATAAGCCGCCCGATCGCGCGTCCCGCGAAATGCCGAATTCCAATCGGCGGGACCGTGCTGTAGAAGCGGTGACCGTGCAACCCTTGGCGCTGACGCTTGGCGAGCCGGCCGGGATCGGGCCGGACCTCGCGCTGATGGTCTGGCGTCGGCGCGCCGAACTCGGCGTTCCGACCTTCTATCTCATTGCCGACGTTGCGTTCATGCGCCGCCGCGCGGCTCGGCTCGGCATCGACACGCCGATCACCGCCGTTGAACCGGGATCGGCCGCGGCAGCCTTCGCGTCCGCGCTTCCGGTCGTCGGTAACGACGCCTCGGCGACCGCCGAACCGGGGCGTCCGGACGAATCCAGCGCCCCGGCGGCGGTGGCTTCGATCCGCCGCGGCGTGGCCGACGTGATGGCCGGAACGGCAGCCGCGATCGTCACCAATCCAGTCGCCAAGAACGTGCTGTACGATTGGGGCTTTCCCGAACCGGGACATACCGAATTTTTGGCGCGATTGGTGCAGGAGAAAACCGGCCGATCGCTGCGACCGGTCATGATGTTATGGTCGCCCGAGCTGGCGGTCGTGCCGGTCACCATTCACCTGCCGCTGAGGCAGATTTTTGGGCAGCTTTCCACCGAACTGATCGTCGAGACCGGCCGCATCGTTGCCCGCGATCTGTCGCGTCGCTTCGCAGTGCTGCGACCGCGTCTTGCTGTCGCCGGCCTCAATCCGCACGCCGGCGAAGCCGGTACGTTGGGCGATGAAGATGAGGCGATTGTCGCGCCGGCGGTCGCGCAGCTTGCCGCGGAGGGGATCACCGTGCGCGGACCATTGCCCGCCGACTCGATGTTCCACGACAGCGCGCGCGCGTCGTATGACGCTGCGCTCTGCATGTATCACGATCAAGCGCTCATCCCGATCAAGACGCTGGCTTTCGATCACGCGGTCAACGTCACGCTCGGTCTGCCATTCGTGCGCACCTCTCCGGACCATGGCACGGCCTTCGACATCGCCGGTACCGAGCGGGCCGATCCGGCCAGCCTGGTCGCCGCATTGAAGCTTGCGGCGCGATTGGCGGCCGCGCCCGCGCTTTCGCCACTTGCCGCGCCGTGACGGGCGCGCGGGATGGCTTGCCGGCGCTGCGCGATGTTATCCGCCGTCATGAACTCGTTGCCCGCAAATCGCTTGGCCAAAATTTTCTGCTTGACCTTAATCTCACCGAACGCATTGCGCGCGCCGCCGGCCCCTTGGCCGGCGTCTGTGTCGTCGAAGTGGGACCGGGACCAGGCGGACTGACGCGCGCCCTCCTTTCCGGCGGCGCGGACCGCGTCATCGCCGTCGAACGCGATGCGCGCGCAATCGCCGCGCTCGAAGAGATTGCGGCGCATTATCCGGGACGGCTCGAGATCGTCGCCGGCGATGCGTTGACGTTCGATCTGCGACCGCGGCTCGGCCAAGGACCGGCGCGGATCGTCGCCAACCTGCCCTACAACATCGCCACCGCGCTGTTGATCGGCTGGGTCTGCGCGGAACCGTGGCCGCCCTGGTACGACGGCGCGGTCTTGATGTTTCAACGCGAAGTCGCCGAGCGCATCGTCGCGGCGGCGGGCACCAAGAGCTATGGACGGCTTTCGGTACTGGTGCAGTGGCGCTGCGAGGCACGCATTCTTTTTGACGTGAACGCGTCGGCTTTCGTGCCGCCGCCGAAGGTCACGAGCTCGGTGGTGCGCATTGTGCCGCGCCCGAGGCCGGCGCCTTGCGAGCGCCGCGCCCTGGAAGCCATCACCCAGGCGGCATTCGGCCAGCGCCGCAAAATGTTGCGGCAAAGCCTGCGGATGCTGGGTGCCGACGTGCCGGCGCTGCTCGCTGCGGCCGATCTTGACCCGACCGCGCGCGCCGAGGACATTGCGGTGGATGGGTTTGTCGCGCTGGCGCGCGCACTCGCGGCTCAGCGTGAGGATTCAGCGTAAAATGCCCGCCGCGAGCGGGTCCGTTCGAGATGCCATGCCAACAGTCCGCCGCCAGTCACTCGTCGCTTACGGTCAGCCGCTCTGCGAGACGGTCGTTGATGTGCCGCCGCCGCACGGCAGCGAAGTTCTGGTGCGCGTTGAGCGCTGCGGCGTCTGCCATTCCGACCTGCACCTGCAAGACGGCTATTTCTCGCTCGGCACCGATAAGCGCCTCGACATTACCAAGGACCGCCCGCTGCCCTTCACGCTGGGGCACGAGATCGCCGGCGTCGTCGAAGCGGCCGGCGAAAATGTCGACGCCGCGATGATCGGCCGGCATGTTGCCGTCTATCCGTGGATCGGCTGCGGTGCCTGCGCTGCGTGCCAGGCCGGCGAAGAAAACCTGTGTTCCGCGCACCACCATCTCGGCATTGCCGCCGACGGCGGCTTCGCCAGCCACGTGCGGGTGCCACACCCGCGCTATCTCCTCGATTATGCGCCGCTGTCGGCGTCATTGGCGGGCCCGCTGATGTGCTCGGGCCTCACCGCCTATTCGGCGCTCAAACATCTGGGCAGCCGTGCCGAGGGCGGGCCGGTTCTGCTCATCGGACTTGGCGGTGTCGGCAGCATGGGGCTGAGCATTGCCCGCGCGCTGTTCCGCGAACCGCCGATTGTCGCCGATATCGACGCCGATAAGCGCGCCGCGGCGCTCGCCGCCGGCGCGGCCGCCGCCTACGATCCGGCCGATGCGCAAACGCGGCGCGCCATTTTGACGGCAACGGGCGGCGTGCGCGCGGCGTGCGACTTTGTCGGCTCGGACAAATCATTGCAGTTTGCGACCGGCGTGCTCGCCCGCGGCGGCAAGGTCGTGGTGACGGGTCTCTTGGGCGGCAACTTTTCCATCGCCGCTGCCATGTTCGCCATCAAGGCCATGACTATCGAGGGTACGTTGACCGGCACGCCTGCCGAGGCGCAGGAGCTTCTCGCCTTGGCCCGCTCCGGCAAGCTCGCGCCGATTCCGACCCATGAACGGCCGCTCCACGATGCGCAGGCCGCCTTGGACGATCTGCGCGCCGGGCGGGTCGTCGGCCGCACCGTGCTGTGCGGCTAAGCGGGCCTATTCCGCGTTCTGCGCCTGCACCAACCAGCTCGTCCCAACGCTGCCCAGGCTGGCGACAGAGGCGACGCGCCCGCCTCTCATGAACCACACCGCGACCTGACCGCTGCTGTTCACCCAGAATACATCGCTCATGCCGTCGCCGTCGTAATCGCCGGTCTGGGCGATCGACCAGTCGGATGTGACCGTCGCGACGCTTGCGACCGACTGAACCTGAGTGCCGTTCATGAACCAGATCGCCACCGCGCCGCTACTGCTATCGCGCCAGAGAATGTCGGTCGCGCCGTTGCCATCGAAGTCGCCGAGGCCGGCGATCACCCAATTCGTGGGCACGTTGCCGAGCAGCACGCTGTTGACGACGCGCGAGCCGTTGACCTGCCAAATGGCGACATTGCCGCCGCTATCCCGCCAAAAGACGTTGCCTTTGTCATCATCGCCGACGATCGTCCAGGTGAGCGGTACCGTGCCCAGATTGGCGACCGAGGAGACTTGCGTTCCGTTCATGAGCCAGATCGCCACCGCTCCGCTATTGCCGTCGCGCCACAGGATGTCGCTGTTGCCATCGCCGTTGAGATCGCCAGTCCCATAGACGCTCCAGTTCGTCGGCACGTTGCCGAGATTGGCCGTGCCGGCAAGTGACTCGCCGTGCATCAGCCAAAGATCAAGGTTGCCGAGATTGTCACGCCACAGGATGTCGGCGTCGCCATCGGCATTGAAGTCGCGTTGCCCAACAACGGACCAGTTGGTTGCGACACTGCCGATCACACTTGATGCCGCGATCTGATTGCCGCTCATGAACCACATCGCGAGATCGCCGCCCGAATCGCGCCACAGCACGTCGCTCTTGCCGCTGCCATCGAAGTCGTGACTGCCCGGCAAGTGCACGGACCAGAGCGCCGGATTGCCATTGAGCGTGCCGCGGCCGACCACCATGTGACCGTCCGCCGATATGCCGGTCGCCGCGGTGAGCACCCAGCCGCTCAGATCGATGCCGTGCGCCGTCAGACGTGTTGTCAACGATTGCGCCGCGCCGCCGGTCCACAGGTAGGCATCCGTCTCATCGCCTGAGCTGTCCATGATGGCGCCGACCGCGATATTGCCGGCGGCATTCACCGCGAAGCCCTCGCCGTTGAAGCCGAGGCCTACCAATCCCGTCGCCGCTGTCCAGCGGAACGGCTGGCAACCTTGCACATTCGTGGCATTGCAGGCCGAGCCGACGATCACGGAGCCATCGGCGCTCACGTCAGACGCTTCGGTAACGAAATAGCCGGAGAGCGAGCCCAGCCCGTTCATCGTGCCCTGCTGATTGTTGATGGCGGACGTTGTCCATTTGAACGGCTGACACACGAACGTCGGCCCGGTGTCGGAGCAACTGCCGCCGACAACGGTTAAGCCGTCGGCGCTCACGGCCAGCGCTTCGCTCTGGTCATCGCCGGCGAGGAAGCCAAGGCCAAATATGCCGGTCGCCGCTGTCCACCGAAACGCTTCGGTGGTCGTCCCGCCGGCGTCGGAGGAACGGTGGCGTCGGCCGAGCCGACGACGACTGCCCCGCCCGGCACCGTTACGGATTGATCGACGCTGTTCCAAACTCCAGCATTGAGGCCGAAGCCGCTGCTGCCGCCACCTTCGGCTCCCCATCCCGGCAAAAAGCCAAGGCCGCGCATGCCGCCGGCTGCCGTCCAGGCGAATGCCTCGTTCGTCTCATTGCCTGGGAACGGCGGCTGATAAACCGAAGCTCGGCCGGCAACGACAAATGCACTGGCATTTGGATCGCTAACGCCGGCAGGAACGACCCACGGCGGTTGGCCGGACGTATCGAGGGTATTTGGAATTTGAGCGGTGGCGCCGAATTGGTCGGTGGTCCGGTTGTACGGCAACACAAAGCCATTGTGTACAACCTGGCCATTGATGAGCTCGTCGTCGGTGCCGACGATCACGGCGCCGTTGGCGCTGATGTGGGGGTTGAACAGGCCGCTTGCCGTCATCCCGGGCAGCGTCGGCAGCGTCTGAAACACCTGCGCATGCGCGCACACGACTGGCAGAGCCACAACCGAAGCCGCCATTGCCGATGCAAACTTGAGGAGTTTCCCTGTCACTGCGTTCCTCCCAACAGCGCCGTGGGCGATGATCGGCACAGCCCGCTTGGCATTCCACATTTCTCAGTTGTGCAACGCTCGGCGAAGTTCCCCCGTGACGTGCGTTCAACACTCATATTCAACACAATCGACTTCTTTCAGACAATAAGAGAGGTCGCAGCTCACAAATGGATCCGTGCAAGGGCGTACCCGACCCACCATCGAACCGGTAGCGCCGACAGCGATACTTGTGCCAAAACGGAGCGCCTCATTCGATCGCCGGAGGTAACGCAATGAAGGCAGCCGCGGCCGGCGCCGCCATCCTGCTTGTCCTGGGCGTGGCGGACGCGTTCGCCACGATGCGCATTCACGGCGATCGTGGCGGCCGGATCGGCGATTATCTGGCGCGCTATACCGCGTTGCGTGCCTCCGGCGAGCGCGTGGAAATCGACGGGCTTTGCGCCTCGGCGTGCACGCTTGTGCTCGGCACTGTTCCGCGCCAGCAGATTTGCGTCACGCCGCGCGCCGTCCTGGAATTTCATACCGCTTGGGATCCGGCGCCGGATGGCGGTCAGATTGCGGACAGCGCCGGCAACAGAATCTTGTGGTCCCACTACCCGACCGCGATCCGCAGGTGGATCAGTCGGCACGGCGGATTACGATCGCAGACCATTTATCTGCGCGGTCCCGAACTCGCGGCAATGTATCCATCCTGCCGCCTATGAATGCAAACAGGGCGGCGGTCATGCAGTCGGCGGGCGAAGCATTCTTTCTCGGCGTCCAACAGCCTCTCAGAAAGCTTTGGCGCGCGATGAGATCAGATCGATTGGCGCGGTTGCCTTCATTGCGAGAAGCGCAGGGGACGACGCAATCCCGAACCGGCGACGCCGGCTGGATTGCTTCGCGTCGCTCGCATGACGCGTTCATTACACCGACTTGAAAACATCTCGCTGTCATCTTCTTCATTGGCCGCTGTGATGTTGAGCACCTCTGGGCGGTGACGCGCGGCACAGTCGCGGTCGCCGCCGCGGGCGTATCTCCTGCGCATCGGACGACATGAGCATCCCGCTCCGTCGGTCCGCGACCAGGAGAAGGACCATGATCAATACCTCGAAGCTCGCGCTGATCGCCGCGATTGCGATCATGGGCATT
>Ga0070739_10002846_pt1 | contig 22354 bp, 18 predicted proteins | sample Coa_R1_7_FD_66445 | JGI IMG/M metagenome (GOLD analysis project Ga0070739, IMG submission 66445) | Surface soil microbial communities from Centralia Pennsylvania, which are recovering from an underground coalmine fire - Coalmine... | ecosystem: Environmental > Terrestrial > Soil > Unclassified ... | reverse complement strand
ATTTCTCCGCGTTGAGGGAAACCTCCGTGAAGGCGACCGGCTGGAAGTAACCCTGCGTCCCTGCCGGTTTCAAGCCGGCGTGTTCGAATTGACCGGCAACGTAGGCGGCAGCTTTTTCAAATCCGGGTGAGCCGACGTTGCGGCCTTCGAGCTCGTCGCTTGCCAGATACTCGACATGCTTCCACCAGGCTTTGCCGGCTGATTCCCAATCGGTGGCGGCAACGGCAGCGGATAATGCGACTAATGCGAACGTTGCAAGTAATTTACTCATCTAGTCTCCTGCATTCGCGAGAGCGGGGTGATGCGCTGATTCGAGTGTAACGGCAGGCTCAATTTTCCAACGCTGCATCCAGAGATGCAACGTGAGCAGGCCCCACAGGTGATAGCCAAGATTCTCTTTCCTGCTGAAATGGCGTTGAAGAAGATTACCGATGGCGGCGGGAGAAAGCAATCCGGCCCGCCGCACGGAATCGGGGCTGAGGTTTTTTTCGAGCAGCGGGCGCAGCGGGCCGCGCAGCCACTCGTGCGCCGGAATATCCAGTCCTTCCTTCGGGCGGCGCAGAATCGCTTGCGGCAATTGATTCTGCACCAGCTTGCGAAGAATGTATTTGGTGGTGCGGCCGCGAATCTTCAGACCGGCCGGGAGCGTACCGGCAAATTCGACGATTCGGTGATCCAAAAACGGCGGCCGGACTTCGAGCGAATGCGCCATGCTCATGCGGTCACACTTATACAGAATGTCGTCCGGTAAGTAATAATGCTGATCGACGAAGAGATAGCGGTTGATCAGGTCGTCTGCCGGTGGAATGCCGGGGAGGCGTTCGGCGAGCCCGGCCACCGGTTGGGGCGTAATTGCCGGGCCGAGATCATGTACTTCGCGGCTCGAGAAAGTTCCGTTCCAGTAGAAATGCGCCTCATCGGCCGGCAATAGAGCGCCGGCCAGAAAGCGCTTTACCTTGTAATCGAGACCGATCTTTTCATCCGAAGCGGGAATGCGATTTGCTGCTTTTGCGGCCGCGCGAAGGATCGCTTTCGGAAGCCGCCGCGCGAAGTTTGCGTATTTATCGGCCACATAGGTTTGATATCCGCCGAAGATCTCATCCGCGCCTTCACCGCTCAACGCAACCGTCACGTGTGCGGCGGACATGCGCGACAGAAACCAGACGGGAAGCGCTCCCGCATCCGCGCTCGGCTCGTCGGAATAGTATGCGATCTCTTCGATGGCGGCCGGCAGATCCAGACCGGCGCTCAGATCGAGTTCCTGATGCGACGTTTTATAGCGGGCGGCGAGCAGCCGGAAGTATTCGCTTTCGTCGAATCGCCGCCCTGTGAAGGAGATGGAAAAAGTCTTCAGCTTGCGGCTGGACACCTGCGATGCGTAATGCAGAATCGTCGAGGAATCGAGACCGCCGCTTGCCCAGATGCCGAGCGGAACGTCGGAGATCAGATGCTCGCTGATCGATTTTTTCAGCAGCTCATCGAGTTGCCGGCAGGCGTCCTCGATGCTGACCGCCTCGGGGTTAAACCTGTTCTGCCAATAGCTTTCTTTACGAATGCGGCCACGCTGAAATTCGAGCCATGTGCCCGGTTGCACTTTTTCGATTGCATCTACCAGCGTGTGAGGCGTGGGGACGTAATTCAGCGAAAGAAAATAGCCGAGACCAGTTTGCGAAATTTTCCGGGGGATCGCGGGGTGCTCGAAAAACGCCTTCAGCTCCGATCCGAAATGGAGATTGCCGGCAAGAAGCGCGTAATAGAGCGGCTTGATTCCGAGCCGGTCGCGGCCGAGCACGAGGCGCTGGCTGGAGCGCTGCCAATACGCGACGGCGAACATGCCGCGAAAGCGGCGGAAACAATTCGTATCCCACTGCGCGAAGGCCCGCAGAGCGACTTCGGTGTCGCAGTGGGAAGCGAAGCGATGCCCCAAAGCTTCGAGTTCGCCGCGTAATTCGGCGTGATTATAGATTTCGCCATTGAAGACGACGACGTATTCTCCGTCTTCTGTCTCGATGGGTTGATCGCCACCGGCGAGATCGATAATTTTGAGCCGCACGGCTCCCATGGAGATATCCAGGGCTTCAAATACGCCCTGCTGGTTGGGACCGCGATGCCTCAGCCCATCGAGCGCGCGGCGCAACACTCCGGGCGCGGGTGGGCGTCCGAAATGTGTGAATCCTGCAATGCCGCACATGCTCTCTACATCATCCCAAGAGAGACCGGGTTCTGAGAATGCGCTTTGCAGCGAGCCAGGATTTGCTCCAGAATCGGCGGGATTTCATAAACCGCTCTATTGTTTAGCTGTCTGATGCGCGCCCGCATCTCCTCCATCCTGCCGCCACTTAGTAACTCGTCGACGGCCTGTGAGATCCGGCGGAAGCTGCGCAGGACGACGCCGAATCCGTGATCGCGAATCCACTCGGCATTGAAACGCTCCTGCGGCAGCGTCCAGGCATTCGATTCCACAATCACCGGCAGCCCCAGGCTGAGCGCTTCCGAAATACTTCCCGGACCGGGCTTGCCGATAAAAAAATCGGACAGAGACATGTAGTAGGGAATCTCTTTGGTAAACCCCTCGACGAAAATTCGATTGCGCGTCTGGAGCGCCTGCAGGCGTTCCTTTAAGCGCGTGTTGCGGCCACAGATCATAATGAGTTGCAAATCCCGGGCTGAGTTTCCAAGCTGCCTGGCAATTTGTAACATGACCTTCGACCCTTCGCCACCGAACAGTACAATCCCGGTTGGCAACTCGGGATGAAGACCGAGATGTATGCGTTCTTCGGCTCTGGCCAAATTGCGCGATTCATAAAACGCAGGCCGCAGAATCATGCCGCTGGTTTGAAAGACACGCTCGCCGGGATGTCCGAGAGAGAGCGCCTGTTGTTTAGCTTTTTCAGTTCCGCAGATGAAGTACTGCCTATGAGCTTCCGAACTACTGGCATGCGCTTCGATCCAGAAATGCGGAGGATAGTCGGCCAAATCGGTGAGGATGGTTACGAATGGAGTGCCGGGCAGAGCTTTTTGCAGGCTCTCGAATAAGGCGCGATTTAGGTTCGGCACGAGCGAGACCACTATGTCCGGCCGGCGTTGTTTCCAGAAGTCCGTCAGTAGCTTGACTGCAGGGCGGTGATAAATGCGGATGACCGCCTGCATGATGGGCAGCAGATACGCCGAACAGAGCGTCCAGCCCTTCGCCAGCATACGGTTGTAGATATCTTGCAGCCGCACGCGCGTCAGCTTGCGGAAGATATCGAGCGGGTCCAGCACTTCCTGCAGATTGACCAGCCGGATGTTCCAGTCATAACCTTCGGCTGCGATGACGGCTTCGAGCGCCAATGCGGCGCTCTTATGGCCGCCGCCGGCCTCGAAATAAATGAAATCCAGTGTCGGGTTGGACAAGTGTCTATTTACCAATTTCGTACACTGCTGTTTTCAAGGCAGTTCCGATGACGGCGCGTCACACTATGCTTCACCTCATCACCAGCGGCGATCACAAGCTGATGCGGAAGGTAAATAAGTGGCCGGCGCCGCAATGGATTCGCCTGTGTTCTATCGCGGCGACGCGAGCAGGCGATGGCTGGCTGTGGTATCTGCTCGGGTTACTCGTTCTGATTTTTGGCGGTGACGGGCGGCTCACGGCCATTGCGGCAGCGGGCTCGGCCGCTATCGCAGGCATCGGTCTGTTTGTCTCGATCAAGAAAATCTCAGGCCGCAAGCGGCCGTGCGAGATTGAACCGCATGTCTGGGCCAATCTGCTTCCTCCGGATCGCTTCTCGTTTCCATCCGGCCATACGATTACGGCGTTTGCGGTCGCAGTCACGATGGGAATGTTTTATCCGGTGCTGCTGGGGCCACTACTGTTTTGTGCGCTGGCGATCGCAGCTTCGCGAATTCTTTTGGGAATGCATTTTTTGAGCGACGTACTTGCTGCCGCACTCATCGGAAGCGGGCTGGCCGTGACAAGCCACGCGCTGTTCGCGTAAAGATCGTCATTGAATGTGCGCGCAGCGAATTGAGACAGTTTTCACCCGCACGTCTATAGTGGAAGAGGGCCAAGCACCATCGCCGCCGGCTTGCTGTACACCGGGCAATACAGCTATTCATGCTGCGCCAAGCGCTTCTTTATTTATCCGGAAACAAATTCCTGCGCCATTGGATGGAGAATTCGCCGCTATCGCGACGGATGACGGCGCGTTTTATTGCGGGCAGAACGCTCGCTGACGGCATACGCGTCCTCGAAGATTTGTCGCGGCAGCACATTCTCGGCACGCTCGATTTTCTGGGCGAGAACGTGACTTCGCTTGAAGAAGCGACCGAGTCACTCAAAAGCTATCTGGCGGCGCTGTGTGCTATTCAGCACGCCGGTTTAGGTGCGACAGTCTCCATCAAGCTGACGCAGTTCGGCCTCGATTTTTCAGAAGAAGCCTGCCTCAGCAATGTCCAGGAACTGGTCGAGCGCGCCCGCGCCGTGAACAGCCGCGTCGAAATCGACATGGAATCGAGCGAGTACACGGACCGGACGCTTGCGGTGGTCAAACGGCTGCAGGATCAATTCCCCGGCTCCATTCGCGCCGTGATTCAGGCCTATCTTTATCGCAGTGAGTCGGATATTCGAATGCTCTCGGAGCGGCAGATTCCGGTACGGCTCTGTAAAGGCGCTTACCGGGAACCTCCTGAGGTAGCGTTTCCGCGTAAAGACCAGGTGGATGCCAACTACGTCCAATTGATGAGACTTCTGCTCGACCACGGCACTTATCCGGCAATTGCCAGTCACGATGAGAGGATCGTCGGGGAAGCGCTACGTCACGTAAAGGAACAAAACCTTGGGCAGGATCGTTTTGAATTTCAGATGCTCTATGGAATCCGGCGAGACTTGCAGCGGAATCTGGTCGCCCAAGGCTACCGCCTGCGATTGTACGTTCCTTACGGCGACGCCTGGTACCCGTATTTCATGCGCCGCCTGGCCGAACGCCCCGCGAATCTTTTGTTCCTGGCCCGAAACTTGCTTCGGAAATAACGGACCCTGGTCAAGGAACTGTTGCCGCCCGGAAGGAGTCTAATGAAAGTAATGAAGTACTGGCTGTATCTGGTCGCCAAACTGGCGATCGCGGCCGGAATTGTGTACGGACTACAGGCCGCGCTGGCGTGGAAATATCCGAAGCCTCATATTGATCCCAGGCAGCTTGGGGATTTTGGGCCACCGCCACCACTTTTCCTGCACGATATGCTTTACACCTTCCTGACGCTGGGAATCTGGCTGATCGGGGCGGGACTGCTCTCGCTCATTTTGCGCGATCAGCGGCGGCGCTGCCGGACCTGCCTTCGCCGGTTGATCATGCCGGTGAACTCCGGGAGTTGGGGCCATCTGGTCACTTTTGGGCCGCCTCGCACCGAACTGATCTGCCCCTTCGGGCATGGGACACTCAGCATCGAGGAACTCCAGATCACGGGCCGTCAACCGCCGGATTGGCAACCGCACGATGAGGATATCTGGAAAGAGCTAGAATCGTATTATCAAGCGCCAAAGTAACCTAGGCATTTTGACGGCATCCAAGGAATAGGAAAGCATACCTATTGCCTGTTCGCATCCGAGTTCCCGGGAAGCCCGGTTCACCCCGCAAAGCAGCTCCCAGGGCCCCCTCCGTTTTAGCGCGGTTTCTGCTATTCGGCGGAATCGCTGTTGCGATTATCGGGCTCATCGTGGTGTTTGCGTACTACATGAAGTACGCGCGGCTCACGGATGAGAAGCTGGCGCAAGGTCCTTTTCCCAATTCTTCCCTGCTTTATGCCGCACCCAGAATTGTCGGCGTGGGCGATCCAGGCACGCCGCTACAATTCGCAGCCAAACTTCGCGACGCGGGCTATGTGGAGGATGGCAGAGCCAATGGACCCGGCTGGTATCACCTCCGCCCGGATGCCCTCGAGATTTTTCCCGGCGACCATTCTTATCCCGGCTCCGAAGCCGGTGTTCTGCGCTTCAACGACGGTAAGATCACGTCCATTATCTCGCTGAGCGACAATACGGCGCGCACGGAATATACGTTCGCTCCGCAACTGCTCAGCAGCCTCTATGACAAGAACCGCGAAAAACGCCGGCTGGTGAAGTATGACGATATCCCGCCGGTGCTTGTGCAGGCGGTGATCTCGATTGAAGACAAGCGCTTCTTTCAACACTCCGGATTTGACCCGATCCGCATCATGAAGGCTGTTTTCGTCGACTTGCGCGAGCATCGGAACGCGCAGGGCGCATCGACGCTAACGCAGCAACTGGCGCGCAATTTATGGCTCGACAGCCGCAAGACCTGGACGCGCAAGTTCGACGAGCTGTTAATCACTATCCATCTGGAACGGAAGCTGACGAAGCAGAAGATTTTTGAATATTACGCCAATCAGGTGGACCTTGGGCGCCGCGGCTCCTTTGCTATCCGCGGCTTTGGTGAGGCTTCGGAGGCTTATTTCGGTAAGGACATCCGGCAGCTCACGTTGCCCGAAGCTGCCACGCTTGCCGGATTGATTCAGGAGCCGAGTTTCCGGAATCCCGTGCGCTGGCCGGAGCGCGCCCGCCTGCGGCGAAACGTGGTGCTGGCGCGGATGCTTGAAAACGGCTACATCACGCAGGCGCAGTATGACCAGGCAGTGGCCGCGCCCATGGTGGTTGCTAAACAGGGAATCGAATCGGCCGATGCGCCGTACTTTGTCGATCTGGTGAATGAAAAGCTGGCCGATCAATTCCAGGATCGCGATTTCCAGGAGTCAGGCTCGAAGATATATACGACTCTTGATCTGGATCTGCAGCGGGATGCCGCCGAAGCGGTGGCGACCGGGATGCGCGAAGTCGACCAGATGATTGCCAAGCACCGGAAAGCGGGCGGCCCTGCTGAAGAGCCGCAGGTAGCCTTGATCTGTCTCGATCCGCACACCGGCGAGGTGAAGGCGTTGATCGGGGGCAGAAATTACGGCATGAGCCAGCTCAATCACGTACTGGCAAAGCGGCCCTCAGGCAGCGTGTTTAAACCTTTTGTATATGCCGCTGCTTTGACTACCGGACTTTGGGACCATCCCGACCCGATCACCCAGTCCACGATTTTTCACGATGAGCCGGAGACCTTTGCGTTCGCGGGGCAAACCTACGCGCCCACAGATTTTCATAAGGGCGAGTGGCTAGGGGATGTTACTCTGCGGACCGCGCTGGCGAAATCCTTGAATGTGCCGACGGTGGAAGTAGCGCAGGCGGTCGGCTACGGAACGGTGGCGGATCTGGCACACAAAGCCGGGCTGGAAGATATTCGTGCCACGCCGGCAATGGCGCTGGGCGCCTACGATGTCACGCCCCTCGAGATTGCGCGCGCGTACACGATTTTCGCGAATCGCGGCGTCATGGTAGAGCCGCGCCTGATCGAGCGGATTATGGACAAATCCGGCGGCGATTCCTGGGCTTCGCAGCCGGAAACCAAAAAGGTTCTCGACCCGCGGGTGAATTTCCTGATGGTCAATCTTTTAGAAGAAGTGCTGCGCACGGGTACCGGCGCAGGCGTGAGAGGCCGCGGGTTCACCCTGATTGCTGCCGGGAAGACCGGAACCTCCCATGATGCCTGGTTCGCCGGCTTCACTACCAAGCTTTTGTGCGTGGTCTGGGTGGGACTTGATGATTATCAGGACCTAAAGACGATTTTGGGAAGCGTGGACAGCCAAGGCGCCAAGGTGGCGCTGCCCATCTGGACCGAATTCATGAAACACGCGCACAAGCATCGGGCTTACCGAGATGTGGGCGATTTTGAAGTTCCCGAAGGCGTAGTTAGCGCGCAGATCGATCCGGAAAGCGGAGCTTTGGCTACCAGCGCCTGTCCGCAGGTGACAACCGATTACTACCTGCTCGGCACACAGCCGGTACAGTTTTGCCCGCTTCATCAGGGTGGCTCAACCGAAATAGCCGGTTGGGAAACTCCGGCCCCCGGGCAAAGCACACTGCCCAATGTTCCTGCGCCCTCTACCAGCCTGCCGCCCCCACCGGCGCCGGGTACCACCCCAAATCCGCCGGATAAGCAGGGGGCAGCGAAACGCGGGCTGCTGGATAAGCTCAAGAGCATTTTTCATTAAGCGCGGCGCCCGAGTCACTGCAAAAGGTATATAGTAGGCACAAAGGGGGATCGCAAGATGATCTCTTTTTCGCCGTCACTTTTATCTCGCTGGGTTTTCTCCATCTTTGCCGCTGCCACTGTTCTGGCGGCGCAGCAAACATCGATTCCCGCCAATAATTTCCGCGCCGCAGCCGCCACAAACACACCATCTCTGGGGCCGTCGGCATCTACGAGCATCACGCCCGAGCTGCGCGGCGACATCTATATGGCTCGCAAGATGTATCGCGAAGCTATCGACATGTATCGCGAGGGCCCGGCCGATTCACCCGTGCTTGCCAATAAGATCGGCATCGCTTTCCATCAGATGTTGCAGCTTGATCTGGCTAAGAAGTATTACGAACGAGCGATCAAGCTGGATCCGAAATACAGCGAGGCGATCAACAACCTGGGCACGATTTACTATGCCAGGAAGAGTTACCGGCGGGCCATCGGGCTGTACAAGCGATCGCTGCGCTATTCACAGCCGTCGGCGTCTGTTTATGCGAACTTAGGCGCTGCCTACTTCGCCCGCAAAGATTTCAAAGATGCTATGAAGTGGTATGAATCCGCGCTCCAGCTTGATCCGGATGTGTTCGAACACCACAGCACGTTCGGCACTTTGATGCAGGAACGCACGGTGGAGGAGCGCGCAACGTTTCACCTCTATCTGGCCAAAATGTATGCGAAATCCGGAGCCGTAGATCGCGCGCTGATGTATCTGCGGAAGGCTCTTGAAGAAGGCGTCAAGGATCGCGAAAAGATTCCGTCGATGCCGGAGTTTGCGGCTTTGAAGACGAATCCGGCGTTCAAAGAGCTGATGCTCGAAAATCCTAAACCTCTATAATTAAGACGCTCTGCGTTCCGGTTTCCGTTGTGTTCCTCTGCTTCTACTCCTGATGGGGGGTTGCGCACGCGCACCTGAAGCTCCCGCGCGCATCGCGATACTGCCGGGAAATATTCTTGTCGAAGACGCCTCCTCGAATTGGATGGCTGCCGCCGTGCAGGTCGTGCTCCAGGCAGATCTTGCTACTTCCCAAGCGATTGTTCCGGTGCTGGCAAACGACGATTCAGGTGCTTATCAGGCCGCCGCTAAAAGCGTGGTGCGCGCAACCGTTACACAGCGCGACGGGCGAATCTCGCTGAATACGGCCATTACGGACAACGGAACCCAGCAGAACCAGCGAGTGATCGATCTGAAAGGCGCAAGCTCTTCGGGCATTTTGCCGCTGCTCAATGAACTGGCAAAGCAGATCGATAACCGCGCGGCGTCTTTTTCAACGAAAAGTAACCGGGCGCTGGAGGCCTATGTCAATGGGGCGTCCACAACGGTTCCACAGCAACGCCTGGCCGCGCTGGCTGATGCCATCCACATCGACCCCTCGTTCGGCCTTGCTTACCTGGCGCTTGCGGATGCAGATGCGCAAAGCGCTCCGCAAGCCCTGCCGGCGCTGCTCCAGGCCGCCGCGGGCCACACTGCTCAATTTACGCCGCTGGACCGGGCGCGCTTCAATGCCTATCTGGCGCGCTATTCGCACGCGCCGCTCGCAAAACAGGAAGCGGCATTTCGCGCCGTACTGCAGGTTGCGCCGAATGAAAGCGACGCGCTGGTGACGGCGGGATCGCTCAGTTTTTTGCGCGGTAATGCGGCGGACGGAACTCGCTATTTGCAACGCGCGCTGGAACTGAATCCCGGCAACGTGAGTGTGCGGAAGGCGCTGGCCGACGGGCTATTTGAGACACGGCGATTCGCCGAGGCGGAAAAGCTGCTCGTGGGCATGGATAACAACCAGGCCGTGCTGCCGGAGCTTGCCGTTTGCGTTTTGCTTGAAGGCGATGCGGCGCGCGCGAACACGATTGCGGAACGCCTGTTTGCATCCATTGCGAATCCTGATGCGAAGACGCTGGTCCATGCAGCCTGGTTGGAGTTCTCCGGGCAATCGCAAAAAGCGGTTGAATTGTTGAGCAGCGCAAAGTTCGCTCAACCGGCCGCGCAGTCCTTCGCGTATGGCGAGTTGAGCGTCTGGCAAATGATCGCAAACGATTTCGCGGGAGCGAAACAGTGGGCATCCAAAGCACAGCAACTTGATCCCAGACCCGGCTCCGCCGGCAGCATCGTCGCCATGCTGGCGAAAGCGAACGAACCTGCGGACATGTGGAAGCAGGAAATAGAATCTTCGTTTATCGCGAGCAATGAACAACTGAAAACCGCGGTCTTGGGATACGGCTTTTTTTTGGGCGCTCATTATTCGGAAGCAGCGCAGGTCTGGAATGCGGCCCTGCAGCAAAGCGGCGATTCGGACTTGCGGGCGCGCGCGATGCTAGCCGCGTCGCTGTCCCGCGAAGGCAAAGCCGATCAGGCGAAACAGATCAAAGTAGAACCATTCGTTCCCGAGTTCGGCGATCTATACGCCGCCATCTCCTTTCTCGAGATCACCCGGTACCTGGGCATAGGCGTGCGCTGATTCTTTGGTGTCAGGCGGCACAAAGCGATTATTCTTTGTGAGCCACGGTTTCGGTTGTTGACCGGTATCGCGCTTGTACACGCGATCGTACATATGCTTCGGCGTCGTCGTGCCGAGGGAGGTGTTGTACAGGCTCTCCAGACCGAGCGCTTCTTTAACGTCTTCTTCGAATTCGTGCAGAGCCTTCAGTTCTTCGGCGGTGGCAGGAATGCGTTTGCCATCAGGCGTTTCGAGGAACATTTGATAACCGGCGCTGAGCAACGTTGCGATTTGCGAGCCGACGAGCACGCCGGCCTTTTCGATCGCCGGCTGATTCTTACCTTCATCCCCAACGATTGCCGCGACGCCGTGTTTCGATATTTTGACGCGTCCGTCCGGCAGGTTTTCGGTGGCGAACCCCGCTTGGCGCAGAAGGTCGATACGCTCGGAAAAGGTCGGAATTTTCGGCCGGCCGCGTCGAAAGAACATGTCTTAAGTATAGAGACGCTAGCGCAAAGCTTCCTGCGTTTTCATGCGCGGTTCTGACGCCTCGTCGCCCAGGTGCCGGTGAGGAAGCAGGTAATTAACTACGTAATCCCGCACGGCTTCGGGCAGCGGCGTCATAGGAGCCGTAAAGCCGGCTTCGCGCAGCCTGGTAATGTCAGCGCAGGTGTAGTACTGATATTTATCACGCAAGTGCTCCGGCATTTCGATGAACTTAATATTCGGCGGCTGGCCGAGCGCCGAAAAGATCGCTTTCACCAACGTAAGCCACGTGTTGGGCTGGCCAGAGCCGATATTGAATAATCCGCCGCCATCCACATGCTCGGCTAAGTAAAGAGTTGCGGCAATGGCGTCTTTGACGTATAAGAAGTCGCGCTGCTGCTCTCCATCACGAAAGTCGGGCCGGTAACTCCTAAAAAGTGAGACCTGGCCGGTTTCCGAAATCTCATGAAAGGCCTTGTGCACCACGCTGCGCATGTCTCCCTTATGGGCCTCATTCGGCCCGAAGATATTGAAGTACTTCAGGCCCGTGATGCGGGGCAGGATGCGGTGGTGTTCAGCGTAGCAATCGAACAGATGTTTCGAGTAGCCATACATGTTCATAGGCCGGAGTTCGGCAAGTGGAATGGATTCGGATACGCGCGATTCCAGGCAGCCGTATGTCGCAGCCGAGGACGCGTAGACGAAGCGCGCATCCGATTCGAGCGCGAAACGGGCCAGTGTTTTTGTGTACTCGAAATTATTGCGAATCAGATAGGCGGCATTCGTCTCAGTTGTCGACGAACAAGCGCCCAAATGGAAGATGGCCGTAATATCTGCAAACAAATGCGGCGAAACGTCGAGCCGCATGAGTAAGTCATCGGCTTCCATGTAATCTGCAAAGCGCAGCGGAACGAGATTGCGCCACTTCTCCTTCTGGCGCAGGAAATCGGCGACGAGGATGTTCACAATGCCTCTGCGATTGAGTTCCCAAATGACGGCGCTGCCGATGAATCCGGCGCCGCCCGTTACCAGAATCCTGCCTTTAGAGAGATCGGTCATTCTTATGCCCGCCGCTGACGATGAGGAGCGGCGCCTTGATGCGGTGCCTCACAGCATTGATGGTGGTGCCGAAAATCAGATCTTTGATGCCGCGATGCCCGTGCGAAGCCATCACCACGACGTCCGGCTGCACTTCCGCCACGGCTGCGGCAATCTCTTTCGCGGGACTCTTGCCGTGTCGCACAAGCACTTCAACATCTACGTTCTGATCGTTTAAAGATTCTACGAGGGCAGCGAGGTACTGCTGGCCCTCGGCTATTTCCGCAGTGGACGATTGCGATCCAAAAAGCTGGCTGGTTACACCTTCTTCCACGTGCAGTAGGACCATACGGGCGTGATGAAGCTTGGCTAAAGAAAGCGCGTTGGCAACCGCATCGCGGTCCGATTCGCTGTGATCCAGCGGAACCAGAATCGTCGAATAGGAGCGCGGCGTCCAGACCGGCGCGGCCGATTCCTCGAGCGTTACCGCAACCGGTTCGGCCGGCGGGGCAGCGCGGCGAGTGTGAGGCCAGAACGTAATGTAGCCGAGCAATGTGCAGAACACTATCCCTACAATCACGGCACAGGCAATGAACAGCAGGCGATAGCGGCCGGTTTGAGCGCTCCAATCCGCGGCCTGATTCCACAGCAGCCAGACATTCAACACCAGAATAAAGGCGGCGCAAAACCAGGAGCCGAGTTTCAGCCATGTGCCATTTGCAAATTCACCCATACGCCTGCGATCCGAAGTCAGATGCACGAGCGGGATTACGGCAAACGGCAGTTGCAGGCTAAGTATCACCTGGCTCAGAATAAGCAGCCGGTAACTGCCCGTTTCGCCCGCGAAGTAGATGGTCAACGCGGCCGGAGTGATGGCGAGAAAGCGCGTCACGGCGCGACGCAGCCACGGCTGCATGCGGAAGCGGAGGAAGCCTTCCATGACGATCTGGCCCGCCATCGTTCCGGTCAGAGTGGAAGATTGGCCGGAGCAGAGCAGGGCCGCGCCGAACAGTACACTGGCGGCCGTGGTACCCAGCAGCGGGGCCAGAAGTTGATGCGCCTGCTGGATTTCGGTAACGACAATATGCCGCGTGAAGAAAACGGCAGCCGACATCACCAGAATGGCGGCGTTAACGAATAGCGCCCCATTTAGTGCCAAGGCGGAATCGGCCAAGTTGTACCGGCATGCGATGCGCTTCTCCTGAGCAGTGCTACCCAGGCGGCGTGTTTGGACCAGGGCGGAATGAAGATATAAGTTGTGCGGCATCACGGTGGCGCCAAAGATGCCAACGGCAATGTACAGCGTGCTGGAATCGATGCGAGGGACGAGCCCTGCGAACAGCGCGCCCGCATCAGGCCGCGACAGAAAAATTTCAAAGGCGAAGCAACCCGCGATGGTGGCGATTAAAACAAGCACGAAGGCTTCGACCATGCGTATGCCGACATGCGTAAACCAGAGGATAAGTAATGTATCCGCTGCGGTCACGAGAACGCCTATCAAAAGCGGCAGATGAAATAACAGGTTCAGGCCGATCGCCGCGCCCAGCACTTCAGCCAGGTCACAAGCGACAATGGCGATTTCCGACAGGACCCAGAGAATGTAGCTGATGGGCCGGGGGTATTCGTCGCGGCACGCCTGGGCCAAATCCCGGCCGGCCACAATTCCCAGACGCGCGCTCAGTGTTTGGAGCAATAAGGCGATGGCGTTTGAGACCACCAGCACCCAGAGCAGCCGGTATCCGAAACGCGCTCCGGCTTCGAGGTCGGTAGCCCAATTCCCCGGATCCATGTAGCCGACGCTGACCAGGTAGGCCGGCCCGGCGAAGGCAAAGAGGCGTCTCCAGGTTTGGGCATGCGAGGTCGCAATTGTGCCGTGAACTTCCGGCAAAGAATAGCCATGCGATTCGGCAGATTGACCTCCCCACATCATTTCCAGTATGGCGTGGCGGGGTAAAATAAAAATTCGACTACACTAAAGATCTGTCGGTCGAGCTTAGTCCCGCCGATTGTCCTTTAGAAGTTTCCTGCAGGAGATTCCGCAGTAATTTATGTTTGACCTGTTTCGCAGCCGCGAGAAAAGTGTGCGCATTCTGCTTGGCGTACTGCTGGGCTTAGTGTCCATTTCGATGTTGCTCTATCTAATCCCCGGCGGGCCGGGTGGTGGTGGGCCAACGGGGAACAACGTGCTTGCAACGGTTGGCGACCAGCAGATCACAACCACGGATGTGGATCGGATGGTGCAGAATATCACCCGGGGCCAGGCGAATATCCCGCGCAACGTGCTGGCCATGTATGTACCTTCCATCGTGAACCAGTTGATCGAAGAAAAGGCAATGGCCTACAAGGCGCGCCAGCTGGGGCTGCATATTAGCGACCAGGAACTCGCGGATGCTATTGCCGCCGAATTTGCGGGCGCTACCGGCGGGAACTTCGATATGCGCACGTATCAAATGATACTGGCGCAGCAGGGAATGACGGTGGGCGAGTTCGAAACGCAGCAGCGCGATGCGATGCTCGAAAGCCGTTTACAAAATCTGGAAGCACAGGCGCTGGTCGTATCGGACCAGGAGGCGCGCGCCGAGTACCAGCGCAAGAACCTGAAGGTAGGTCTGAAGTACATTGATTTCGAGCCCAAAGATTTCGCCTCGAAGGTGAACAAAGATCCGGCTGCGATAAAGGCTTATTTCGACAGCCACCGCAGCCAGTTTCAGATTCCGGAGAAGCGCGACGTCGACCTGATCGTCGGCAACACGGCCGATTTCGTGCAGAACGTCAAAGTCTCCGATGCTGAATTGCGGCAGGAATATCAGGAAAACATCGACAACTATCGCACTCCCGACCGTGTGAAGGTACGTCACATTCTGATCAAAACGCAGGGCAAGCCGAAAGAAGATGTGCCGAAACTTAAGGCGAAAGCCGAAGATCTGCTGAATCAGTTACATCATGGCGCTGACTTCGCCGAATTAGCAAAAAAGAATTCGGAAGATCCTGGTTCGGCCGAAAAGGGCGGTGAGCTGGGTTGGATCGTAAAAGGGCAGACCGTACCGGCCTTCGAAAAAGCTGCTTTCAGCCTCAAGCCGGGAGAAACGAGCGGACTGATAGAGACCGAATACGGCTATCACATCATTCAGGTGGAGGACAAGCAAGCGGCGCACACCCAGAGCTTTGACGAAGTGCGCCCGCTGTTGCTCGCCGATGCACAGAAACAGGGAGCGGCCGATCTTTTGAAGAAAGCGATGGATGCCGCGCGCGCCGAGATCATAAAGAACCCCAGCCAGGCCGAGGCTATCGCCAAGAAATACAATCTTCACTTTTTCCGAGCCAGCAATCTCACCCGGAACGATTCTCTGCCGGATGTCAATAACGCCCCTGAGTTGACGAATGCGCTGTTCAGTCTCACAAAGGGCGCGACAACAGATGTAGTGGATCTGCAGAACGGTAGCAAAGAAGCATTCGGTGTCGTCACCAATATTAATCCGCCACGAAATGCCGAGTTCGCCGAAGTGGAAAACGACGTGAAGCAAAAGTATGTGGATGCGGAATCGGCGCAGCTAGCTCAAAAAGCGGCCGCGGCGGCAGCCGCCGAAGCGAAGCAGGGCAAGAGCCTGGAGGCGATTGCGAAGGAATACGGGCTGGCCGTTAAGACCGCGGCACCCTTTACCATCGACGGCGCAGCGGAAGGCATCGGATCCGGCAGTCTTTTGGCGCCAGCATTTAAAGCCAACGTGGGCGCTGTGATTGGCCCGGTTTCGGCTCAGACAGGGCAGTTTGTTTGCGAGGTGTCGCAGAAAATTCCGGCCGATATGAGCCAGTTCGCGCAAAACAAAGATGCAATCGTGCAGGAAATTACGCAGCAACGGTTGTCAATCGAGCAGCCATTGTTCCGGCAGAGCGTCGTTGATGAGCTGAAGCGCCGGCGCAAAATCAAGATGAACGATGCGGCGCTATCGCGGCTGCTGTCCTCTTACCAGAGCTAGGCGCCACTGTGATTCAACAGTTCATCGGATTTCTGCATAGCCTCACGAATCCGGACAAGCTGATTGCGCTCCTGTCCACCAACATGACGGGGTGGGCCGGCTATCTCCTGTTGTTTCTGGTCGTATTTGCCGAGAGCGGCATGCTGGTTGGCTTTTTCCTGCCCGGTGATTCGCTGCTGTTTACGGTGGGCATCGTTGCCGGCGCAGGCAAGTTGAAGATCGGGACGATTATCGTGATGCTGGCCATTGCGTCCATCGCTGGCGACGGCATTGGATTTCTTCTCGGCACCACGTTCGGCTACCGGCTGTTCAAGAATCCGAAGTCGAAGATCTTTCGCCGCGAATACCTGGACCGCACCCACGAGTTCTATGAACGCCACGGCGGCAAAACGATTATTTACGCCAAGTTCGTGCCAATTATCCGCACTTTTGCAGCGTTCATTGCGGGCGTGGGAAAGATGAGGTATTCCCGTTTTGCCGCTTTCAACGTAATCGGCGCCTGCGGCTGGGTGACCCTGATGGTTACCCTTGGTTACAATCTAGGCGGCATCGCCTTCATTCGCGCCAATTTCGAAAAAGTGGTGTTGCTGATTATTGCGCTGTCATTGGTGCCGGTTGCCCTACAGCTTGTGAAGCGCAAGCGCGCGCCCGAAGCGGTCGAGGCCGAGCGCCTCTAAAACAACAGCATCTGCGAGCCGGGCGGCGGCTCCGGCACGAAATTCTGCCGGTCGCGGCGGGCAATACCAGCACGCTCACGAATCGCATTGACCAGTTTTTCAATTCGCTCGGGATAGGCGCCGCGCAGGTAAGCTCCCGATTGATAACTAGCTTCGTAGCGGCGCAAGTGCTGCGGAAACTTCTCGGCGAGAAATGGAAAAAAGACACGCTGGGCGCACGGCTGCAGAAACAGCACATGAGCTCCGAACTCACAGGCACCGGCTTTCTTTGCCGCCTGCGCAACGGATTCGAGGTTTGCTTCCGAATCAGTAATCAATGGCAGCACCGGATTCGCGATGACGCCGGTTCTGACGCCCGCCTCGGCCAGCTCGGCAACCGCGCGCATGCGTAGATCCGGGCGCGGCGCATACGGCTCCGTCAGGCGAGCCAAGCCGGCATCCATGGTGGTCACTGTAATCGTCACACCGAACTGGTTGCGTTCGGATAACTGCTTCAGCAGTTTCTTGTCGCGCGCGACCAGATTCGATTTTGTCGTGATGAAGATCGTCAGGCCTTCCAGCACCAGCAATTCGGACAACACCGATTTCGTGAGCCGCAGGCGCCGCTCGACGGGCTGATACGGATCGGTTGCCGTGCCGATACCGATGACCTGGCCGGGTTTTGCCGACCGCAGCTCTTCGTGGAACGATGCCGGATTCCAGTCCTTGGCATATATTTGGGTCTCAAAAGCTGCCGGATCGCGCAGCTCCATGAATTCGTGCGTGAAGCGCGCATAGCAGTATTTGCAGCCGTACTCGCAGCCGCGGTATGGATTAATGGTCCAATCGAATGGGACACGAGCGGACTGGCACCGGTTTAGCCAGCGGCGTGCCGGCAGAGTGCGGTACTCGATCCGGCGCTTTTCGCTGATGACGGTGCTTTGCGCCGCCAAGCGGGCGATGCCGATAAGTGGAGCTGCCTGCTGCATGAGAGTTAACCTCTCAGCAGCTATATTCTCCTTTTATTCGCCTGATGTCAAGCGCCGGTGCGTAATCGGGTTTTCAGGAGGCCAGGAGCGAGATCACGCCTTTTTGGCGAAGCCCGTTCAAAGCCAATCCGTGCCGGCCGCGAACCCCGGTTTTCTCAAAGATATGTTTGAGGTGTATCTTGACCGTGCCGGGCCGGATGCCGAGTTCCTGAGCGATTTCGCGATTCTTGAAGCCTTGCTCGACTAGCTCCATCACTTGGTGCTCACGCGGCGTGAGATCTGTGCGGATATGGGCATCTGTGGGAGCGGAGTCACGGAACACAGAATCCTGCATCCAACTGCGGCCTTGGGCCGCGGCGCGCAAGCACGCCAGGATCTTGTCTGTGTCGGCCGATTTGCGCAGAATTCCTTTGGCGCCTGCTTGTAAAAACTTGAGAGCCTCTGCCTCAGTGATCGACATACCCCACACCACAACCGCCGGAACAGTCGATTTCGTCATTCCGTGCTCGGCCGGGAGCTGGTTTAGAGCCTCCAGCACCGTCTTAGCGCCCAGTCCTTTATCAATGACCAACACATCGGTGTTGTTCGCGCCGGCACTGAGCATCCATTCGGCCGGGCTAGCGTGCGAAGCCCCGAACTCGAGGTCGTCGGTGGCCTCGAGTAGGTGCATCAGCCCTTTCACCATCAGCGGCTGCGTCTCGCAAATTGAAACGGTTTTCTGTGTTTTGGTTGCGTAAGCTTCCATGTTCCTGCCTAGGCTACATATCGGCTAGCCTATTCATTCACATGAGTGGGAGCCTAGTGCAAAAGATCTCCGAAGTGCGCGGATAAAACAGTTTTAGGCCTAAGAATTTCCCGGGATGCGTAACCGCCGCACCTATTCCGGTGTCGAACGCGCAGAGGCTATGCTGCGACCGATCGCACTTACGTGTTCCGCACTTACGTGTTCCTTGGTTCTGCTATTCCTTCTCGCGGCCTGCAGCCAATCGAGCCAGCAGACTGCCAAAGAACGCGGGGCCGAAGCCAAGGAAAGGGCGCGGCACGCCGGAGAGCGCCTGAATCAGGATGCCAGGACCCTCGGCCATGAGATCAAACAGGAGGCCCATTCTTTCGGCCAGAAATTCGGAGCCGCACTCAACAGCACGGGTCCTGCAGCTTCCGGGACATCACAGCCGGCCGAAAAGGTGGAGCAGGGCGGCCGTGACTTGCGCGTCGAGGCGGGCAAGGCAGGAGTGAAGCTGGATCGCGCCGCGATCATCGCCAAAGTGAAAGCGAAACTGGCCGCCGACGTGGGCCTTTCCACCGTCACCAGCATCGATGTAGATACGACCGGGCAAGTCGTGACCCTGCGTGGGACAGTCAATTCCGTTCAGCAGAAGCAATTAGCCGAACAGGCGGCTTTGCAGGTCAACGGCGTCAATAAGGTCATCGACGATCTGCAAGTCAATCCAGGACATTGATGGTGCCGCGGCACTGCGGAGCGCCGCAGCGGCAAACGACACGCTCCACCTTTTTATCGAACCGGTAATCGATGGTTAGTTCTTCACCGGGTTGGATGTCGCGCAGGCTTATATAAAGGATGTGGCCCTTGACGATTCTCGAGGTCAGGTTCGGCTGGCACGAGTGATTGATGTACTCGGCGCCCGACCCCCCGACTGCGCCATCGATGGTCCAATAGGAATCCAGCGTAAAAAGGTACGTCAGTTCGCGCTCGTTGGCGCGCCGCTTGGTTTCCCGCCGGCTGATTTTTTCGCCGGTATACTCGATGACCTTCCGGCGGGCGGGTATAAATTCGGTGGCGAACACACCCCAACGATGGATCTTGGAGCGCGCCAGCCGCATACCGAAGCAGGCCAGCTTTTCGTCGATTTGCGGCTGACCATTTTGGCGTGCCATCCTCGACAGATTAGCTGAACTGGCGGTCCAACCGCTATTCCCACAATTACTAAATCCTGCTCTTTATTACTTCGACCAGCTCGCGCACGGCATCCGCGCTTTTCTGCAAGGCAGCCCGTTCCTGCTGATCGAGCTTGATCTCATAGATCTTTTCGACACCCTTGCTGCCGAGCTTGACAGGGACGCCGACAAACAGCTCGCGAATGCCGTATTCGCCACCGAGATATACCGCGCAAGGCAGAACCTTCTTTTTATCCTTCAGAATCGATTCCACCATTTCTACGGTCGAAGCGGCTGGGGCATAATAGGCGCTGCCGGTTTTCAGATACTTCACGATTTCTGCCCCGCCGTCGCGGGTTCGCTGGACCATACGGTCGATGGTTGCCTGATCGGTCAGTTCGCTGAGAGGGATTCCACTGATATTGGTAAACCGGACCAGCGGCACCATGGTGTCGCCGTGCCCGCCCAGCACCATGGCCGTGACGTTCTCAAACGAAACATCGAGTTCCTCGGCGATGAAGGTGCGGAAACGAGCCGTGTCGAGCACGCCCGCCATTCCAATGACGCGCTCGCGCGGAAAACCGGAGACCTTGAGCGCTGTCCAGCACATCGCGTCCAGCGGATTCGTTACCAGGATCAGAATGGCGTTGGGGGATTTCCGGACTGCCTGCTCGGTCGCGCTCTTGACCACTTCGTAGTTTGCGAGCAGCAGGTCATCGCGGCTCATGCCCGGCTTGCGCGGAAAGCCCGCGGTGATCACCACGATATCGGAATCCGCGGTCTCCTCATAGCCATTGCTGCCGGCGATCCGGACATCATAGCCTTCGACAGGCGCCGACTCCAGCATGTCGAGTCCTTTGCCTTGCGGCACGCCCTCGACAACGTCCACCAGCACAACATCGGCAAGCTCCTTCTGGGCAATTTTCTGAGCGGTATTGGCCCCGACATTGCCTGCTCCGACTACGGTTACTTTGCGTCTCATCAGCTTCGAAGAGGCAAGTATACCAGCCGGGAAGAGGCCGAGCCGGAAGCTAGAAGTTTAGTTTGAAGCCTAGTTGGACATCGCGTGGGAAGTTGACCTGGCTGTTTCCCACAAAACCAAAGTTCAGGCTGGTGGCGCTGTTGTTGGGCGCGCCCAGTATGGGCGTATTGAAGACGTTGAAGGCTTCCAGCCGAAATTGGAAATTGACCCGTTCCGTGAAGTCGAAGCTTTTGTTTAACGACATGTCCCATTGCGGGCGCCACGGGCTCCGCAGCACGGGGCTGTTGAACGGAATGCTTTGCAGCGTGTTAGCCGGGCGGATTTGCCAGGCAGGGTTGGTACAAGATACAAAGGCCGTGCGCGATGCGTTCGGCGCCAGGCTGGTTCCATTCACCTGCATCACGCAGTCGTTGAAGTACAGGGCGTAAGTGGCATTCGGAAGACTTGGATTCGCAATCTGATTGACATTGGTCGGATTGCTGAACGGAGTCCCCGACTGCAAAATACCGAGGAAATTGTACTCCCAGCCGCCGATCAGCAGTTCCTCGGCGCGGTTGATGTGGCTTGCGAATTTGCGCCCTTTTCCGAAGGGAAGTTGATAGACGCCGCTGAGGACGAGCCGGTTCGGACGGTCGCTCGAGGAAAGCATCTTGCTCGGAGACGGGTCCTGCGGGTTGAAGAAGTTGGTCCCGTCGAGGGATTTCGAGAACGTATAAGCGAGAGCTAAGACCAGATGCGAGCTGTAGCGTTTAACGGCATTGATCTGCAGCGAGTCATACCATAGGCGGCCGACCGATTCGAAAGCTTCCTGAACGGAGGTGAATTGGGGCCAGGGCAACAGTAGCTGCTGGCGCGAGACGGTTGCGCCGTTCAGGCCGGGATTGGTCGGAATCAGGCCCGCAAACGGATTCGGTACAGCCTGAGTGAAATAGCTGGGATTGGCGAAGGCTTGCTGGATTTGCACAACGGTATTGGCGTTCAAATTTCGAGCGCCACCGGCCTGGTTGTCACCCGTATTGATGTTGTAAGAACGGCTGCCGACGTACTCGACATCGAGCTTCGTTTCCCAAGGAAGCTGCCGCTCAACTCCGAAAGAGTATTGATACACGTGCGGGATCAGCCGGTTGGGATTGGCAAAAATGACGGCGCTGCCGAGGGCGGTGTTGAGTCCCAGAGAATTGCCGGTCGGTTGCACAATTCCAGCCGGAAAAGGATTGCCGCTGGCGAAATAGGGCGTTGGAATGAAGTTGTTGATGCCGCCGCCGGGAACGTTCGCGACGTAATTTGTATCTGCAGAGTATCCCAGCGATCCTCCATATTCGGCCTCGGGCAGATAGAAGACTCCGAATCCGCCACGAATGACGGTCAATGGCGTGACGGCGTAGGCAAAGCCGATGCGCGGCTGAATATCGTGATCCCGGATGTTGAACGCTCTTCGCGGCTGGCCAGGAGTGCCTGCGAACAGCAAGCCGCCGGTGAGGTTTGCGCAAGCCGGGCAGTTGGCCGGATTCGCATTGGCGACGGCTGCCGCAAGCGGGCTGGGTGATGCAAAATTCCAGCCGCGGTTCATGCGGTTGTAGCGCTCGGTAGGCGAACCTTCGACATCGTAACGTATGCCGGCATTGATGGTGAACTTGGGAGTGACTTTGATGTCATCCTGAATGTAGCCGGCGTAGTAGCCCCAGCGGAACGCCAGAGGCGGCGTATAGCTCATAATGCCGCTCGATGGATCGCCCAGAATTAGCGAGGCCATTGTTGAACCGGAAGCTGAACTG
>Ga0070739_10002838_pt1 | contig 22409 bp, 25 predicted proteins | sample Coa_R1_7_FD_66445 | JGI IMG/M metagenome (GOLD analysis project Ga0070739, IMG submission 66445) | Surface soil microbial communities from Centralia Pennsylvania, which are recovering from an underground coalmine fire - Coalmine... | ecosystem: Environmental > Terrestrial > Soil > Unclassified ... | reverse complement strand
CTCGGCGGCCGACATCGCCTTCAGGCGGTTGGCCACGGGCAGGAAGACGACGTTGGCGGACCCCACGCCCATCAGCGTGGCCAGGAAGGCCGAGGAGATGCTGGGCCCCAGCGTGGAGGGGGCGGCCAGGTTCTGGAGCACGTGGACGAGCCCCATGACCGTGCCGATGATGCCCAGCGTGGGGGCGAAGCCGCCCGCCTTCTCGAACACGCCGGCGCCCACCGCGTGGCGGGCCGCCATGCCGTCGATCTCGGCCTCGAGCACCTCGCGCACGAGATCGGGATCGCTGCCGTCGACCACCAGCTGAAGCCCCTTGCGGGTGAACTGGTCGTCGATCTCGGCCACCTTGGCGTCGAGGGCCAGCAGGCCCTCCCGGCGCGCCTGCTCGGCCAGCGAGACCAGCAGCTCGACCTGGCCCTGGATGTCCGGCGGCTCGGCGTTCGCGATGAGCTTGAACAGCCCGGGGATGCGCTTCATGTTCTCCATCCCCACGCTGGCCAGCGTCACGCCGCCGGTGCCGCCCATGATGATGATGAAGGCGGGGATGTTGATGAACGAGGCCGGCGAGGTCCCGTCCATCATCGCGCTGAAGAGGATCGCCACCGCCGCAGCGACGATCCCTATGAGGGTGGCAGCCTTCATGACCTGGTCATCGACACCGGGCGGCAAACATCAAGCGCCCCGAGGCGCTCATGGCCGCTGGTCGGCGTCCGCTCAGTGGCCCGGCTCCGGGGCGGCCAGCCGCAGCGTGGGCGGCGCCTCGGCGAGCTGCTCGGCCGCGCCGTCGCGGCGCAGGCGCAGGGCCCCGGCCAGCACGTCGACGCGGTAGTCGCGCACCTCGGCCGCCACCTGGGCGGGGTTCTCGGCCACCACGAGCTTGCTGCCGTTGGCCAGCGTGATGACCGTGTCCGGATTGGCCTCGATGCTGACGATGAGGTCCGGGTTGATGTGAAGTTCGTGCTCGGCGTGGCCGAGCCGGTGCAGGGTGATCATCGTGTGCTCCGTACTCGTCGGTGCTCGTTCGAACTTGAGCTGGACAGAGGGAGGGACGGCACCCTCGATTGCCGTCCCTCGCTCCTGTCCTTGCAAGACTGCGGAGCTCGCCCCGCGTCGAGCGAGCTCCCGACGATCGATTGACCGAGGTCAATCGATCACGCCTACTGGCCCATCGACACCAGCGTCTGGAGCATCTGATCGGCCGTCGTGATCACGCGCGAGTTGGCCTGGAAGCCTCGCTCGGCCGTGATCATGTTGGTGAACTCGGTCGCCAGGTCGACGTTCGACTGCTCCAGCTCGCCCGAGATCGTCGAGCCGAGGTTCCCGCTCTGCGGGCTGCCCTGCGACATCGGCGTACCCGAGCTCGAGCTCTGCGACCACAGCGAGCCGCCGTCGCGCTGGAGGCCGGCCTCGTTGGGGAAGCTGACCAGCGAGATGTAGCCCGCCGTCTGGGTGTTGCCCGACGTGTCGACGTAGGTCACGGCGCCGTTCTGTCCGATCGCCACGCTGGTCGATCCCGGCGGGATCTGGAGGTAGGTCAGCGGGTTCGAGGCGCTGATGGCGCCAGCCTGCGCCTGCCCCATCACGTACTCGCCCGACTGGGTGGTCAGGTAGCCCGAGCTGTTGAGCGTGAAGTTGCCCGCCCGGGTGTACTCGTAGGAGGCGGGCAGGGTGGGCGGCACCGCACCCGCATTGCCGCTGCCGACCTGGAAGAACCCGTCGCCCTGGATCATCAGGTCGAGCGTGTTGCCGGTCGACTGCATCGACCCCTGGCCCATCAGGTTGTCGATCGACCCGAGCTGGACGCCGAGGCCGACCTGGACCGGGTTGCTGCCACCGCTGGTCGCGGTCATCGTCGTGGCGGCGCGCAGCTGCTGGGAGAGCTGGTCCACGAACGTGGTCCGCTGCGCCTTGTAGCCGATGGTGTCGACGTTGGCCAGGTTGTTGGCCGTGACGTCGAGCATCGTCTGGTGAACCGAGAGGCCGCTGATAGCGGCATACATGCCTCGCATCATCGGGGCATCCCTTCCTTTCGCGGCCTCCTCGAAGAGGTCCGGCCGGTGGTTGATGAAGCCGTGCGCATCAGGCGATCACGGCACTGTCGATGTTTGTGAACACGTGCTCGCGCATGTGTTCGGAGCCCACCGCCGTGATGACGGTGTTATTCGCGACCGACACGACGAACGCCGTGTTGTCCACAAAGACAACCGAGTCGCGCGCGCCCTTTCCGGCCGCTCGCGCAACTCCGTCGGTGAGCCGCGCAAGCGTCGGCCCGCCGAGGTCGATCCCCCGCTGCTCGAGGCGCTGGAGCGCGTGGCGCGAGAACCGCGGCGGCTCGGAGCCGGCGGTCCGCTGGGCCAGCACCTCGGCGAACGAGGGGCCGCCGGCCGGTGGGGGCGCGGTGCGCCCGCTCGCCGGAGCGGAGGGGATCGCTGCCGGCCCGCCGGCGATGCCGGGCGGAACCAGCGCAGGATGGGGAACCTGGCTCACGAGACGTCGCTCACGCTGCCCGGCGAGATGCCGCCGACGCCGTTGATGGTCAGGGTGGGGCCGCTGGGATTGCTGAAGTCGACCTTCTGCACCGTGCCCGTCTGCGTGTTGCCGCTCGAGTCGATGTAGTCGACGGTGTGGCCGAGCAGCGCCAGCGCGGTGGTGTCGTTCTGCTCGGTGGCGGTCTGGGCGACGGACTGAGCGATGTTCGTCTCCTGCTCGACCGTCGTCATCTGTGCCAGCTGACCGAGGTACTGGGAGGGATCGCTGGGGTTCAGCGGATCCTGCTCCTTGAGCTGGGTCATCATGAGCTTCAGGAAGGCGTTCTTGTCCAGCAGCGGGTCGACCTGGCCGACGTTGGCCGTCGTGCTGCCGAGCGCCCCGGTGGTGGCCGGGCTCGGCGGGGTGAGCTGGGTTCCGGTGGTGCCGTTGACTGACATGGGGTTCTCCTTCCTCTAGGCGAGGACGTCGATGAGCGCTCCGGCGCTCGACGGGGAAGCGGTGGTGGGATGGATGGCGTCGGTGCCGGCGCCCGCGGCCGTCTCGCGGCGCACCCGGCGGGCCTCGCCGCCGCCGCCGCTGTGCGCGGAGGCGCCGCGGCCGCCCGAGGAGTCGATCTCCAGGCGCAGCAGCGTGAGGCCGTGCGACTGCAGCGAGCGGCGCAGGTCATCGGCGCCCTGGTGGAAGCTCTGCGCGGCGGCGTGGCCGGCCACGACGCGGGCGATCAGCCCGTCGGGGGTGCGCTGGAGATGGATGCGGATGTCGCCCAGCGAGGCCGGCGAGAGGTCGATGCGCGCCTGCGTGACGCCCTGGCGCGCGCTCAGCTCGATCGCGCGCTGCACGGCCTGGAGCGCGCGGTCCAGCGTGACCGGCTCGCGCGGGTCGGCGGGGAGCGCCTCGCGCACGGCGGTCGGCGCCTGGGGCGCGGCCGCGGGGGCGCTCTGCGGGTCGTGATCGCGGTCGCTCTCGCCGCTGTCGTGGCCGGGAGCAGCGCCGGCGTGCTCGCCGCTTGTGCTCGAGGCCGCGGCCGCGTGCGCGCCCGCGCCCGCCGGGGACGAGGTCGCCGGGCTGCTGGCGGGCGCGGCGGGACCGGGGGGCGTGGCGGGCGGTGGCGTCACGGCGGAGGTGGTGGTCGCGGGCGTGCTCGTCGCGGCCGCGGTCGTCGGCGCGGTGGTGGCGGCCGGTGCGGCGGGGACCGCGGTGGGCGGGGTCGCGGCGGCGGTGGCCGGGGCCGGTGCGCTCGCGCCCGCCGCCGCGTTCGCGGTGGTCTGTGCGGGTCCGGTGGTCTGTGCGGGTCCGGTGGCCTGTGCGGGTCCGGTGGCCTGCGTCTCGACCACCAGCGCGTCGGGCTTCGCGGGCGCGGCCGACTGGGTCGCCGTGGCTGCCGGGGTCACGGCGATGTGCGACGTCGCCGGGGCATCGGCCGCCGGCGCGGCCGGTGCGGTCTGCGCCGCCGCCGGGGTCTGGGGTGCGCCCGACGCGGTCGTTGCCGGTGCGCCCGCCGCCGCGCTACGTGCTGCTCCCGCGTCGGGCGCGGCCGTCGCGGCGCGCGCCTGCGCCCCGTCACCGACCGGCCGCCCCACGACCGTAGCGACAACGGTCGTGGGGGCGGCCTCAGAGGCCGGGATGGGGTGGGGGGTGGGAGGGAAGTCGTGTCCGGCGGCCGGCGAGGCATCCGCGGCCCGCGCGTCGAGCGCCGCCGGGGCCGAGCCCGGGGCGGCGGGCGCTCCGGGCGCCGCGCCGGCGTCCGAGCGGGGGCTCGCATCCGCCGCCGAGGCGGCCAAAGTCGTCGTCTGGGTGCCGGCGCCGTCGGAGCTCGCGGCCGCCCGATCAACCATCACCCGCACGTCGTCCGCCGTCGCCCCAGCGTCGCGCGCCGGCACGGCGTCGCGCGCAGCGGCGGCAGCCGCGGCGGGCGCGGCCTGGCCGGCGTCCGCGGTCTGGGGCGCGGCCTTGCGCGAGAGCACGCCGGCGAACAGGCGGGTGAGTGGGTTGCCCGCGCCTGGGACCGCGGCCTTGGCCGCCGCGCCGTCGCCGGCCGGGGGCTCGCCGGCCGACTGCGAGTCCGCGCCGGCGTCGCGCGGCGCCGCCCGCAGTGGGGTCACGGCGGCCTGTGGGGTCGCGGCGGACTGCGCCGTCGCCCCGGCCCGCGGATCGGCGGTGGCCTGCGCGGCCAGCGTCGACGCCTGCGCGGTCGTAGCGGACTGCCCCGTCGCGCCGGCCTGCGGGTTGGGCGCGGCCTGCGCGGTCGTCGCGGATCCCTGCGCGGTCGCCGTGGCCTGTGCGGTCGCCGTGGCCTGCGCGGCCGCGGCGGCCTGCGCGGCGACCGCCGATCCCTGCGCCTGCGCGGCGTCAGAGCTGGTTTGGTCGCCGCCGCTTGTCTCGCGGTGACCGCCGTTCTCGTTGGCGGTCTTCGGCTGGCCTTCCGCAACTGCGGTCCGGGCCACTTCGTCGGTCAGCACCCTGGCGAAGGGGGGTGCGCCGTATCCCGGCGGTCCCCCGCCGGGCGGCGCTCCGGGTGGCCCGCTCGCCCCGCCGAGGGGGAGGAGGTCCGCGGTGCCCGCCGGGGCGGCCGGTGCGGGGCTGACGCTCATGCCGCCCTCCGCCGAAATCCGTTGATGGCCATCTCGTCGAGCTCGATGCCCTCGCGGCGTGCCGCCTCGCGCTCGTGGTCGGCGCGGCGGTGCTCCTTGAGGCGCTCGAGCGCCTGGCGCTCGCGGGCGGCGTGGGTCAACTGCTCGCGGCGCTGCGCGACGTGATGCTCGTGGCGCTCGAGGTCGCGGCGCGTCGCCTGGACGGCGCGCTCGGCGCGCTCGAGGAAGGCCTGGTGGGCGCGCAGGTCGGCGGCGCTGCTCGAGCTCTCCGCGGCGGCCAGCTGCGCCGCCTGTGCGCGCTGCACGCGCTCCTGAGCGCGCTCGAGCTCCTGCCGGCAGAGCTGATGCTGCTGCATCGCCTCGGCCAGAGCCTGCTTGGCGGCATCCTCGCTGCGCTCCCGCAGCGCGCGCACGCGCTCAAGGCGGAAGCGGAACGAGGATCCGGACATGCCCCAGTAGTCGGCGCATCCGTCGCAGGCTTCAGTGCGCTGGACAAGTGTCCGAGCGGCGCCCGCGCCGCCCGCCTGCACCGGTGGAGGGCTCGCCTTTTGAGATCTCTGCTGGATCGCGCCACACAGTGTGGAGCGATTCCGCAAAGATCCCGCGGCGGGCGCGGCGGGCGCGGCGGGCGCGGCGGGCGCGGCGGGCGCGGCGGGCGCAGCGGGCGCGGCGCGCGGCACGCGGGGCGGCGCGCGGCACGCGGGGCGGCGCGCGGCACGCGGGGCGGCGCGCGGCACGCGGGGCGGCGCGCGCGGCCTGCGGGCGAGCGGCTCAGAGACCGAGCGACAGCGCGGGAATGGCCACCGGCGCGCCGGTCGGCCCCCCGACGGGGACCCGGGCGGGCGGGGTGCCCGGCGCCGGCGTCGGGCCGTCGTCGACGACGCTGGCCACGGCCGAGGCGCGGGCGAGCGCCGCCGCCAGCTGGGCCAGGCGCGCGTCGGCCTCCTCGAGCGGGCTGAACTCGTCCACGGCCTGGCGCAGGAAGGCGTCGATCTCCGCCCGGCAGGCCACCGCCGAGTCGAGGACGGGGTCGGTCCCCGAGCGGTAGGCGCCGATCGAGATCAGATCCTCCTTCTCGCGGAACGCGGCCAGCGCGGTGCGCAGCCGCTGCCCGCCCTCGCGCACGTCGGGGCCCACGATCTCTCCGACCAGGCGCGAGACGCTCTGGAGCACGTCGATGGCCGGGTAGTGGCCGGCGTGCGCCAGCGAGCGCGTGAGCACCACGTGACCGTCGAGGATCGAGCGCACGGCGTCGGCGATCGGCTCGTTCATGTCGTCGCCGTCCACCAGCACGGTGTAGAGGCCGGTGATCGACCCGCGCTCCGAGGTGCCCGCGCGCTCGAGCAGCTTGGGCAGCAGAGCGAACACGCTCGGCGTGTAGCCGCGCGTGGCCGGCGGCTCGCCGATGGCCAGCCCGACCTCGCGCTGTGCCATCGCGAAGCGCGTGACCGAGTCCATCATCAACATCACGTCGTGACCGGCATCGCGGAAGTACTCGGCGATCGCCGTGGCCGTGAAGGCGGCGCGGATGCGCACCAGCGCGGGCTGGTCGGAGGTCGCCACGACGACCACCGAGCGCTCGAGCGCGTCGCCGAGGTCGCGCTCGATGAACTCGCGCACCTCGCGACCGCGCTCGCCGACGAGCGCGATGACGTTGACCTCGGCGCTCGTCGAGCGCGCGATCATGCCCAGCAGCGAGGACTTGCCGACTCCCGAGCCGGCGAAGATGCCCAGGCGCTGGCCGCGCCCGCAGGGCACGAGCGTGTCCAGGGCGCGCACGCCGAGGCCGACCCGCTCGCTGATGCGCGGGCGCGTCAGGGCGTCGGGAGGCGGCGCCATCGCGCTGCGCCACGACGCCTCGCCCACGACCGGTGCTGGCAGGCCGTCGAGCGGTGCGCCGAGGCCGTCGAGGACGCGCCCGAGCAGCGAATCGCCGACCGCCACGCGGAACGGGCGGCCGGTCGGGTGCACGGTCGTTCCCGGCCCGATCCCGTGCAGCTCGCCCAGCGGCATGAGCAGCGTGCGTCCGGCGCGGAAGCCGACGACCTCGGTGGCCACGGGCTCGCGCTCGCGCCCGTCGCCGACCAGGCACACCTCGCCGATCTCGACCTGCACGCCGGTCGCCTCGATGATCAGCCCGATGAGGTCGGCCACGCGGCCGCGCCGGCGTGACAGATCGCTATGGGCGAGCAGCCTCCGCGCCCGCCCCAGCGCGGTCTGCGCGCCCGCCGGCTCCGCGCCGGCGCCCGCGGGCCGAAACTCAGCGTTCATCGGTGGGGCCCGGCTCCGGCGTCAGGGGAACGGTGAGCGCGGCCGGGTCGGGGAGCTCGCCCGCCAGCGCCTCGGCGACGAGCTCGCGGGCCCGCGCCAGCTGGACCGGCAGTCCGGTGTCGATCTCGCCCGCCTCGGTCAGGGCCACCGCGCCGCCGCGAGCCACCCGCCGGTCGGCCTGCACGGCCAGGTGGTCGATGCCGCCCAGCTGCGCCTGGAGCGCGGTCGTCGAATCGCTCAGCAGCGCCAGGTCGTCGGGGTTGACGACCAGCGTGACGTGGCGGCGGTCGGTGAGATGCCGGAGCGCGTGGCGCGCCACGTCGAGCACCCGCTCGGGCTGGGCGTCGACCGCGCCGGCGACGACCTGCTCAGCCAGCTCGAAGGCGAGCTGGAGCGCATCCTGCTCGAGCTCGGCCACCAGCCGTGCGCGGACCGCCTGCAGCTCCGCGCACGCTCGCTCGGCGGCCTGGATCGCGGGCGCCGCCGTCTCGCGGGCGGCGGCCAGCCCGGCTGCGTGGCCCTCCTCGTAGCCCTGGCGACGGGCCTCCTCGCGCAGCCGCTGGGACTCGCGCTGGACGGCGGCCAGCGCGTCGCCGATCTCCGACACGGTGGGCGGCGAGTCCAGCTGCGTGAACGAGTAGGCGGAGACCGCCGGCTCAGACGACACTTTCCTCCTCGCCGCGATCGAGCACGATCGTCCCGGACTCCTCGAGGCGGCGCACGATCGCCACCACGCGCCCCTGGGCGTCCTCGACCACCTTCTTGCGCTGCGGCGGCTGGAACTCCATCTCCTCCTGGAGCATCTGTGCGCCGCGCTCGGACATGTTGGAGAGGATCCGCTCCTTGACATCGTCGCTGACGCCGCGCAGGGCGAGCGCGAGGTCCTTCTGCTCGGCCTCGCGCAGGATCATCTGGATCGAGCGGTCGTCAAGCTTGGCGATGTCCTCGAAGACGAACAGCAGGCGCCGGACCTCGTCGCCCAGCTCCTCGTCGGCGTCGGTCAGCGATTCGAGCACGTTGCGCTCGGTCGATCGGTCGACCTGGTTGAGGATGTCGGCCAGCGACTTCACGCCGCCGGCGGCCGAGTACTCCTGCTGGACCACGTTCTCGAGCTTCTGGCGCATGATCGCCTCGACCTGCTTGACCACGTCGGGGCTCGTCTCGCCCATGCGCGCGATGCGCAGGGCGATGTCGGCCTGGTCGGCCTCGGGCAGGTTGGCCAGCACCTGGGCGGCCAGCGACGTGTGCAGGTTGGCCACGACGAGCGCGACCACCTGGGGGGACTCGTTGCGCAGGAAGTTCACGATCTGCTCGGGCGGGGTGCGGCGCATGAACTCGAACGGCCGCATCTCGATCACGATCGACAGCCGGGCGATGATCTCCTGGGCGCGCTCGGTTCCGAGCGCGCGCTCCAGGACCTCGCGAGCGAAGTCGACGCCGCCCGAGACGAACGCGTCGTGAGCGGTGACCGTGGCGGCGAACTCCTCGAGCACGGTGTCGGTGACCTCGGGCTCGACGTTCTGGAGCTTGGCCATCTCCAGCGAGAGCGTCTCGATCTCCTCGTCGCGCAGGTGCTTGAACACCGACGCGGCCCGATCGGAGCCGAGCGTGACGAGCAGGACCGCCGCCTTGCGCCGGCCGCTCGTCCGCCGGCTGCGCGCCGCCGAGACCCCGCTTCTGTAGCTGCCCTCGACCGCCATGGCGTCAGGCCGCTCCTAGTCCTCGGACATCCAGGCTCGCACCTGCTGGGCGACCCGGTCGGCGTCGCGCTCGACCAGGTCCTCGACCTGGCGGCGCGCCACGTTGACGGGGGCCTGGAGCGGGATGACCTGCGTGGGGGCATCCGGCGAGGAGATCATCTCGACGCGGGGGGAGTTGTTGGCCAGCGCCGGCAGCGGGCGCGGCGTCTCCAGCTCGCGCAGCCAGGTGGGCTCGCCGGTCAGCGCCTCGCGCTCGCGGCGTCGCAGCAGGCGGCCGACGAAGAACAGGAAGAAGATCGTGCCCAGCCCGACCAGGACGTACTTGGCGTACCCGAGGTACTTCGTCTGCGAGGAGGCGGCGGCCGGAACAACCGGCTTGGCAAACGCCATCGGCACGACGCTGACCGTGTCGCCGCGGGTCGGGTTCACGCCGGCGGCGCCGATGATCGCCTGCTTGATGTTGGCCAGCTCGGAGGCGGGGACGGTGCTCGCGACCATGACCGACACTGACTGGCGATTGATCGCACCGGGGGCGACCTGGGTGTGGCTGACCACCTTGTTCACGCCGAAGTCCGTGCTCGTGGTCGTGTTGTTGTAGTTGGAGCGCCCGGAGCCACCCGCGCCCGCGGCGTAGCCGGGGATGTTGCCCGCGGTTCCGGCCACGCCGGCGCTGGTCGGGGCGCTGCCGGTCAGCGTCTCCTTCTGGACCTGCTGCTGAAGCGGCACGCCCTTCTTGGCGTAGGTGATGGCGTCCTGGGTGGTCTGGTTGGCGTTCAGGTCGGCGTTGACCTGGACGACGGCCTTGCCGGGACCGAGCGTCTGGGCCAGCATGGCGTTCAGCTGCGCGGCCATGTTGGCGTCGTAGCGCGACTCGGCGGCCTGCTTGGAGACCAGCGAGCCGTCGCCGCCCGCCGAGTCGGCCGTCGGCCACAGCAGCTGGCCGGAGGAGTCGGTGATCGTGACCTTGCTCGGGCTCAGGTTGGGGACGCTCGAGGAGACGAGCTGCGCGATTCCCTGGACCGCGCTCGGATCCATCGAGCCCGAGTCGGAGAGGAGCACCGCGGCGCTGGCCGGCGTCGAGTTGCCGAACACCTCGGTGCTCGGGTCGGGCAGCACGAGCTGGACCTGGGCGCCGGAGACGCCCTGCACCTGCTCGATCGTCTGGGCCAGCTGGGTCTCGAGCGCGTTCTGGTAGATCATCTGCTGCTGCTGGGTGGAGGCGCCCAGCGGCATGCTCGTGCTCGCCTGGGCCAGGGGCGACTGGCCGCCGGCGAGCAGCCCGGCGCCGGCCAGGGCGATCCGCGCCTGGGCCATCTGGCTCGGCTGCACGGCGATCGCGGTGCCGTTGTTCTGGAGCTGGTAGGAGATGCCCTTGGCGTCCAGCGCGGCGGTCATCTTGCCCGTCTGGGCGGGGTTGATGCCGGCCTCCAGGAGCGAGTAGCTCGGGGCCGAGGCCATCTGGAAGACGATGACCAGGAAGACGATCGCCACCGCGGCGGCGCCGCCCACGGCGAGCCACCCCTTGGGCGTCAGCTTGGAGATGAACTGGCGTGCGGGCATGGGGGCCTAGACCTGGGTCTGGAAGATCTGGTTGGTGGCGTCGACGAGCTTCGAGCGGATCTGCGAGGCCAGGTCCATCTCGAGCGAGGCGTTCTCGACCGCGGTGATGGCCTGCGTTGGGTCGGTGGCCTGGCCGGTGGCCAGCGCCTGGGCGGCGCCGTCCGCGCTCGTCTGGGTCTGCTGTAGCGAGTCGAGCGCGCTCGAGAGGGCGCCGGCGAAGCTGCCGGAGCCGCCGCCGCCCGTGCCCGCCGCGCCCGAGAGCCCGGCGGCGCCCGCCGCCCCGCCGAGACCGTCGGCGGAGCCGAGCCCGCCCACCGTCCACTCGCTCGGGTCGAGCCCGAGCAGACCTGAGACCGCGGGGATCACTTGAGCAGGTCCAGCGTCTTGGTGTACATGGTCTTGGCCGTCTGCATGGCCGTCACGTCGGACTCGTAGGAGCGCGACTCGTCGATCAGGTCGACCATCTCGTTGACCGTGTTGACGTTCGGCATGCGGACGTAGCCCTGCGCGTTGGCGTCCGGGTTGCCCGGGTCGTAGACCAGCTTGTCGGGCGTCGGGTCGCTGACGATGCCGGCCACCTGCACGCCGGACACCGCGCCGCTCGCGCTCCCCGGGCCGACCGCGCCCATGGCCCCGGCCAGCGTGGCGCCGAAGCCGCCGGCCTGCTCGAGCACGACCTCCTGGCGGCGGTAGGGCTGGCCGCCCGGGCCGCGGGTGGTCTGAGCGTTGGCCAGGTTCTCGGCCGTGACGTCCATGCGCAGCCGCTCGGCCGTGAGGCCGCTGGCCGCGATGTCGAGGGAGTCGAAGAAGCTCATGAGCGCAGGCCCATGGCCGTGATGAGGATCTGCTCGCGGGTCGCGGCGATCTGGGTGAGGTCCTGGTAGAGCAGGCCGTTCTCGGCCAGGTTGGCCGACTCCTGCTCGGCGTTGACACCATTGCCGTCGGCGCTCAGGACGCCCGTCTGCGTGTAGGGCTGGAAGGTCACCTGGTCCAGCGGCTGCCCGGACTGGAGCGCGCTTGAGAGCGTGGCCTGGAAGTTGACGTCCTGGCGCTGGTAGCCGGGGGTGTCGGCGTTGGCCAGGTTGTTCGTCAGGAGGGTCTGACGAAGCATCGAGCCGCGCATCGCGGTTTCGAGGGCGAGCTGTGTGGTGTCGAGGAGGGACATGGGTGTGCTGCCAGATCCGCCCTCCATGGGACTGGCCGCGGCTCGCTCCTTGCGCCGTCAGTGGGTTTGATCGGCCGCCGCCGGCCGGCCTTTAGCCGCCGGGCGCAATTCGAGGAGACCTGGGGCGTTACGCCGTGGCCTGCGCCGGGGCGGCGTCGGGCCACCCGGCGATCCCGATCCCCGCCTCGCGCGCGAGGTCGACCTCGCTCGGCGCCCCGGGGCCCTCCAGCACGCGCACCCGCGGACGGTCCACGGCGTGCGCGGGCACGTCGACGACGAGCGCTCGGCGCCCGTCGTCGAGACGAACCTCGACCCCGGGCGGGAACGGCGCCACAAGGGCGCGGAAGACCGCCACGACGCCGGGGTCGAACTGCGTGCCCGAGCCGGCGAGGATCGCGCGCACGCCCTCGTGGGCGGGCATCGCGGGCGCGTACGGCCGCTCGGAGGTGATGGCGTCGTACACGTCGGCCACGGCAGCGATCCTCGCCATCTGGTGAATCCCGTTGCCGCTCAGCCCGTCCGGGTAGCCGGTGCCGTTCCAGCGCTCGTGATGGCGCAGCACGACCGCCTTGACCAGCGGCGACCAGCCGCTGCCGGCGAGCAGGTCGAAGCCGGTCTGCGGGTGCTCCTCGATGATCTCGCGTTCGGCGGGGCTGAGCCGGCCCGGCTTGTGCAGGATCGCGTGAGGGATCGCGAGCTTGCCGATGTCGTGCACGAGCAGGCCCATGCCGAGGATCAGCAGGCGCTCGTCGATGAGCGAGCGCCCGGCGGCCGCGGGGGCCTGGCTCCACCCCGTGGACGAGAAGACATGCATGCCCAGGAACATCCCGAGCGCGGTCACGTCGATCGAGTGCTGGAAGGTGTAGGCGTCGGCCGTGCACAGATCGCGCAGGGCGAGCGCCACCTCGCCCGAGGAGCGCACCTCGCTCAGCATCAGCTCGAGCACGGCGCTCAGCGACTCCTCCACCGAGGAGGGCAGCGGCCGCCGCGTCTCCAGCGAGCGGCGCGCCTCGGCGTAGGTCTCGGCTACCGCCCTGGCGGCCAGGGCCTGCGTATCGGGCGTGATCAGCGGGCGTGGGGGCTCGATGCCCTCGCTGCACTCGTCCTCGATGTAGATCGCGTGGACGCCCGCGCGCACCAGCCCGCTGCGGTACTCGGGGGTGAGGCTGACGCCCGACCGCAGTAGGGGCGCGCGGTCGTCGCCGGACAGCACGTCACGGGCGACGGTCGTGCCGTCGAGGACTTCGGAGAGCGGCGCGAGGCGCACTAGCAGCCGCCGCGCGGGGGCATCGACATGGGCGCAGCATCGGCCTGCGGGCCGGACGCGTGAAGCGCGCCCGGGTGCGGCTGGCCGGGCATCCGAGGCGCGGGCCGGCGCCTCAGGCGGCGGCCGGCAGCGCCAGGCGCTCCCAGCCTTCGATGTCGAGGTGATCGGACTGGAGCAGCGAGAGCTCGAGCGGGGCGCCCGGGCCGTCGATCACGCGCACGGACGGGCGGTCGAGCGCGTGCTCGGGGACCGAGGTCACGACCGCGCGCCGTCCGTCGCTGAGCCTCACCTCGACCCCGGGCGGGTAGGGAGCCACCAGCCGGGCGAAGACCGCGACGACATCGGGGTCGAACAGGGTGCCCGATCCCTGCACGATCGTGCGCACGCCCACGTGCGCGGGCTGGGCGGGCGCGTAGGGGCGCTCGGAGGTGACCGCGTCGTAGACGTCGGCCACGGCGGCGATGCGCGCCATCTCGTGGATCTCGGTGCCGCGCTTGCCATCCGGATAGCCGGACCCGTCCCAGCGCTCGTGGTGGCGGAGCACGATGGCCTTGACCAGGGGCGAGAAGTCATCGCCGCGCAGCAGCTCGAGCCCCAGGCGCGGATGGCTGCGCATGAGCTCCCACTCCTCGCCGGTCAGCCCTTCGCGCTTCTGAGTCACGGAGGTCGGGATCGCCAGCTTGCCGATGTCGTGCAGGAGCAGGCCGAGCCCGAGCATGTGCAGGCGCTCGTCCAGGCGGTGGAACTGGCGGATGCCGCGGAAGTCGAGCCAGCCGCGCTCGCGGAACAGCCGCTGGCCGATGAGGATGCCGAGTGCCGTGACGTCGATCGAATGCTGGAAGGTGTAGGCGTCGGCCGCGGCCAGGTCGGCCAGCGCGACCGCCGCGCCGCGAGAGCTGGCCACGTCGGCCAGGATGCGCGAGACGACCTGCTCGAGCGAGCGGATCGTCTCGGTCGGGAGCAGCTGCTTGGCCGTCAGCGCCTCGCTGGCCGCCTGGAAGGCGCCGGCCACCGCGCGGGTGGCCTCCTGACGCGTCTGGACGGTGATCGCGGGTTCGGGATCGATGCCCACGCCGTAGGCGTCCTCGATGTATACGGCGCGGATGCCGACCTTCAGCAGGCGGGCCCTGTAGTCGGGCGTGATGGGCACGCCGGCGCGCAGCAGCGGCAGGCCGTCGGGGCGGCCGGTGAGGACATCGCGGGCCAGGACGACCCCGTCCACAAGTGTGATTGTCGGGACCAGCCGCATGCCCGGGAGAATCGGCAGCGCGAGCCCGGTCTTGATACCGCGAGGCCCGCGAACGCAGGGTTTTTGCGTTTCAGGCGTCTGCGTTGACGAGCCGCAGGCGCTCGCGCACCGGCGTGTAGCCCGCGGCAGCGCGCTGGGCGTGGCGGACCTCGGCGAGCGCGTCCAGGACCGCGCCGCGTGCGCTGCGCAGCTCGGCCTCGAGGTGGCGCTCGATGACCAGGCACTGCTCGAGCACTCGGCGCACCTCCGGCGGCGGCGTGCCGGGCAGCGCGCGCATGATCTCCGCGCGCGCGTACTGGCAGGCGGCGAGCTCCTCCAGCCGCCCCGCCCGGGCGAGCTCCAGCTCGCACACGCCGAGCGTCAACAACCGCTCGTACAGAGCCTGCGGCGACTCGCTCATCGGTTCTCGATGGCCGCCCAGGCCTCGCGCAGCGAGCCGAGCAGGCGGCTCACCTGCTCGATCCTGACGGGGTCGCGCTGGAAGCGAGCCTCGCGCAGATGCCGGGAGCAGAAGTAGTAGATGGCCTGGAGGCGCTCGGCGATCTCGCCCTGCTCGAGGTCGAGCGAGTCGCGCAGATGCACGATGATGTCCTCGGCCCGGCGAAGCTTGTGGTGCGCGGTCTCGATCTGGCCCTCGCGCATGGCGGCGGCGGCCTGGTGCAGGAACCGCCGGGCGCCGTCGTAGAGCATGACCACGAGCTTCTCCGGTGGGGCGCTGAGGACGGCGCCCTCGCGGTAAGCACGTGGCGAATAGGCGAGGTGGCTCACCGGTGATCCCTGCCCGTGTTACCCATGGCCCGGTAATCGACCGCGCCGGGGGAGATTGAAGGTGGCTGGACGCCGGCCTGGACGGGCTGGTCTACGGCATCGGCAGCGAGCTGATCTGGCTGGTCAGCCAGCTCGCCGTCGACTGGTTCTGCGACAGTGCGGCCTCGAGGTTCGCGAACTGCTGCTGGAGCTGGTTCTGCTTGTCGGTCAGCGCCGCCTGCATGGTCGAGATCTGGTTGCCGAGGTCGCTGATCTGGCTGTCGTCGCCCTGCACTCGCGAGTCGATCGTGCCGCCCGGCTGAGCGACGGCGTTGACCACGCTGGCGAAGCTCTGGCTCCAGCTCTGCAGCACGGCGGTGACGCCGGAGGGGTTGCTGGTGATCGCCTGCGTGAGCGTGTTGGCGTCGAGCGTGAGCTGGCCGGTGACTGCGTTGGGGTTCAGCGTCCCCGTGCCGGTGGTGGCGCCGGTCGAGACGCCGAGGTCGAGCATGGAGGCCATCCCCGCGGGCAGTCCCGCACCACCGGTGTACATGGCCTGGCGCATGCTCGTCAGCAGCGAGGTGAGCCCGGGATCGCCGTACAGCGTCCCCTGGGTCGGATCGGAGCTGCTGGGCGCCTGGCTCAGCTGCGTGCTGATCTGCGAGAGCACGGAGTTGTAGGAGGAGATGAACGACTGCACGGCGTTCTGGATGGCGCTCGTGGAGATGCTCGGCGGGCTGACGTTGACGGTCACCGGGCTGCCGCCGGTGGTCAGGCCGGCCAGCGTCAGCGTCACGCCGGGGATCGCGTTCTGGACCGTGTTCGACGAGGAGGTCTGCCAGGTGTTGCCGCCGTCGGTCGAGTACTTGGCGTCGGTGCCGGCCTGGCTTGACTGCTGCACGAGCGCGCCGGCGCTGTCGGAGACCGTGAACGTGCTGGCGCTGCCGGTCGTGCGATCGGAGAAGACGATGTTGTTGTTGACGACCGTCGCCCAGACGCTGCCGTTCTGGTCGGCGTTGACGGCGTTGGCGAGGTCCTGGGCGGTGGCGCCCGCGCTCAGGTTGTAGGTCTGCGAGGTCGTCCCGTTGCCGACCGTCACGGTGTCTGCGCCCGTGGGCGAGGTGAAGCCGTAGGTGGCCTGAGAGGCGCTGGCCAGCGCGCTGACCGCGATCTGGTAGCCCCCGACCACGGCGCCCACGCTGCCGGTCGTGCTGGCCGCGACCAGCGTCGGGTTGGAGGAGGCGACGGTCTGGGTGTTGGAGAAGAGGGTGGTGGCCGACAGCGCCTGGGCGCTCGAGGCCAGGTTCTGCAACGAGGTTTGGATGCTCGACAGGTTGCTGTTGAGGGCCTGGAGGCCCTTCTGCTGGTTCTGGAGGTGGATCAGCGGCTGCTGGTCGATCGACATCAGCTCCGAGATGATCTGGTTGGTGTTCAGGCCCGAGGCCAGACCGGTGATCTGGATCGGGGCGCTGGCGCCGCCCAGGCTGGAGACGTTGACCGAGCTCGAAGAGCCCGAGGATCCCGGAAGCGGGGAGGTGAAGGACATCAGCCGCTAGCTCCTATTCGTCGATGCTTCCACCCGCCGCGACGTCGAGCGCCTTGCTGCCGGGCACGGTGAAGAGCAGCTTGCCCTCGCCGTCGTGCACCCCCACCACCACCTTGCCGGTGGCGTCGTCGATCTTGAAGCTGAGGCCACGGTTGACCGAGGCGAGGTGGTCGTAGGCCGCCGCAGCGGTGCCCATCGCGTCCAGGACCTCGTCGGGCGGGCTGGCGGGGATCCCCGAAGCGTCGCCCGAGAGCTCCACCCTGACGGGTGCGGACGCATCCGCCCGGCGCGCCGAATCGGCGCCGCCGGCCCGCGCGGGCCCGCGAGCGGGCGCAACCCCGGCGTGCAGTCCCTGCACGAAGGAGATGTCGAGGTTCATGGTGTGCGAGTCCTCCTTGATCGCGGGGGTCGAAGGACCTCCGCGTCGCGTCATGGTGTCTTCCTGGTGGCGTAATCGTTCCGCCTGGGGATAACTTGAGCACTCGCCTGGACGGATGGCCTATCGAGCCAGCAGCTGGTGGGCGGCCTCGCTCCGGGGCTCGAGCACGAGCGCCTGGGCCGCGAAGGTGGCCGCGTCCTCGGCCAGCCCGTGCGCCGCGGCCACCCGCGAGAGGCCGACCAGCGCCCGCGCGTCGGGCTGCTGCTCGCAGACGGCCATCCACTCGCGCGCCGCCGACTGGAGGAAGCCGTGGCGCAGATAGAGCCCGGCCAGCAGCTCCCGCCGCTCGCGCGCCGGGAGCTCGGAGCCCTCGAGCAGGGGCAGCAGCCGCTCGAAGGCCGTGAAATCGTGCATGGCCAGCAGCGTCTCGAGGATCACCCCGAGCAGCGGCGTCCCGGCGATGCCGAGCGCGCCCGCGGGCGCCTCCCCCTGCAGAAGCGCCGCCCAGCCCCGGAACACGTCGAGCTCGGCCGGCGAGATCCCCGCGCCCTGCGCGCGCGCGTGCGCGCCCGCGATGCGCTCGAGCTCTTGCCCGGCGACGGTTGCCCACAGCTCGATCCGGGCCGCCTGGGCGGCAAAAGCATCCTCGGGCGCGATCTCCCGCGCCAGCTCGGCCGCCTCGGCGTAGGAGCCCTGCGAGAGCAGCGTCTCGGCCAGCGCGATGCGCAGCTGGGAGCTGCCGGGGCGGCGCGCCAGCACGGCGCGGTACTGGCGCTCGGCCTCGGGCAGCGCGCGATGCGCGCGCAGCGCCTGGGCGAGCATGAAGCGCACGCTGGCCGGCGGCTCGGGCACGCGCTCCTCGATCTCGGCCACCACATCCTCGGGCGGCGCGCCCGTGGCCAGCAGCGCCGCCGCATACGGCGCGATCGCGCCCACGAACGCGGGATGCTCCCGCACGCAGCGCTCGAGCAGCGCGCGCGCCTCCTCCAGGCGGCCGCCGCGGCGGTGCAGCTCGGCCAGCGCCAGCATCGGCAGGTAGCTGCCGGCGCCCACCACCGCGCCGTAGCGCGCGGGCGCGTCGCCCATCTCCAGGCAGCGCTGCCATGCGGCCGCGGCCTCCTCGGGGCGCCCCAGCTCGGCCAGGGTCTGCCCGCGCGCGAACACGAGATCGGTGAAGCCGGGCATCAGCGCCAGGGCCTCGTCGGCCAGCGCCAGCGAGTCCTCGCCGCGGCTGCACGCGCGCAGCGCGCTGGTCAGGCGCAGCAGCAGCGTGGGAACGTAGTCGCGGTCCTGCTCGCCCTGGCTCTTGACGAGCTCCCAGGCGTGCTCGAGCTCGCCCAGCGCCGCCATCGCGTCGCCCACGGCGGCGTACTCGGTGCCCAGGTTGAAGTGCAGGAACGGGCCGTCGGCGCCCTCGCTCTGCTGGGCCCGCAGCAGCTCGATGTTGCGCCGCGACTTCTCCTTGGCGTCGCGGACCGAGACCAGGTAGCCGAAGTGCTGCACGCGCACCGAGCTGTGCTCGATCCGCCCGGGCAGGTGCGTGGGCAGCTGCTGGATCTGCTCGTGCATCCGCCCTTCGAAGCGATACCGGGGCCGGTTGCGGAACACGCGCAGGGCCGGGTGGACCATGCTCGTGCCGTCGCCGTCCTCGCCCGTGTAACTGGTCTCGAGCAGGTAGAAGGCCTCGCGCCAGACGCGTCCGGTGAGGGCGCGCAGCCGCTGCACGTCGTCGGCCACCAGGACCTCGTCGGCGTCGAGGTACATGACCCAGTCGCCGGTGGCCGCCTCGAAGGAGACGTTGCGCGCCTCGGCGAAGGAGCCCGTCCAGGGGAACTCGATCACGCGCGCGCCGAAGGAGCGCGCGATCTCGACCGTGCGGTCGCTCGAGCCCGTGTCGACGATCACGATCTCGTCCACGGCGGGCGCGGCGGCGGCCAGGCAGCGCGGCAGCATGTCCTCCTCGTCGCGCACGATCATGCACAGGCTGAGGGTCAGCCCCGTGGCCGGCCTGGCCTGCTCGGCCACGCGCTTGGCCCGCCGGGCCAGCGCGGGCAGGGCCGCGTGCAGCGGGCGCAGGCGGGCGGGGCCGCCGGAGCGCAGGCGGCGCGCCACCTCGTCGAGGTTGCGCTTGCAGTGGGGCAGGCCCGCGTCCAGCCTCAGCGCGGCCTTGAACATGGCCCGGGCGGCGTCGAGGCTCCACAGCTCGTACAGGACGACGCCCGCGTAGTTGAGCAGCACCGGCTCGCGCGGCTCCTGCTCGAGCGCCTCGAGCAGGGCCTCCGCGGCGGCGAGGAAGATCTGGCTCGCCTGCGCCGGCGCCACCGCCGCCGCCGCGGTCAGGCCCCGCTCGACGAGCAGCACGCGGCCGTGGTAGCGCTCGAGCCCATCCTCCAGCGCCCCGGCGCGCTCGAACAGCTCGCGATAGCGCGCGCAGTCGCCGCCCGCCAGCACCGCGGCGGCCTGCGAGGCCAGCTCGGTCGGGGTGAGGGGCCGCTGAGCGGCTTGGGATGTGCCGGTGAGGCGCAGGGCCATGCGAGGGAACCTCCGGTGGGAAGCGTCCCGGTAATCGGCAGCGCCGCCGGCGACCTTAGCTCGGCGCGTGGCGTCTGGCCGCTTCGGCGTCCAGGCTGTAGGCCCAGGCCAGCGTCTCGGCCACCGCCACCCACAGCGCCTGCGGGACCTCGGCCTCGAGCTCGAGGGCGCCGAGCGCCCGGGCCAGCGCCGGGTCCTCGCGCACCGGCACGCCCGCCGCCCGGGCGGCGGCGAGGATGCGCTCGGCCACCAGGCCGCTGCCGGTGGCGGTGACCCGGGGCGCGGTCGAGCCGGGCTCGTAGGACAGCGCGACCGCGCGCTTGGGCTCGGGGCGTTCAGGCATAGACATCGAGGGGCTCGCGGCGAGGCCGCACGGTGACCGACACGGCGCGCTCGCCGGTCCGCGCAAGCACGCTGCGCAGCTCGCCCGCCCGCTCGCCGGTGAGCTCGAGCGCCTGCCCGGGCGGCGCGGCCACACTCACCCGCAGCGCCCCGGCGTCGAGCTCGAAGCGCAGCTCGAGGGTGCCCAGCGCCGGGGCCTCGTAGTCGAGCGCGAGGCGGTGCACGGCATCGCTGGGGCCCGCCGGGGCCTCCTCGTCGGGGACGACGCGCAGCTGCCCGCCGCCGGGCAGGGCGAGGGCGGGAGGTGGCACGGGCGCGTTCGGCTGGCCCTGGGGCAGCTCGAGCACGACGCGCTGCTCGTCCACGTGGCGGACGACGAGCCGCAGCTGCTCGCCCGCCTTGACCTGGCGGGGGAGCTCGGCCTCGAGCACCGCCCCCGCGATGTTCAGCATGCCGCGGCCGCTCCCGTCGGCGGCCATGACCCGGGCCATCAGCGCCCGGCCCGCGGTGAGGCGCAGCGCCGGGCCCCGAAGCTCGGAGAGCAGGCGCAACTCGACGGATAGTGGACCCACGGTAAAGAAGTCTGCCCCACGTCCGAGTATCGGGTGCGATGGACGTCGGCCTCTACATCGCAGCCCAGGGGATGCTGGTCGAGCAGGTCCGCCAGGACCAGCTGGCCAACGACCTCGCCAACGCCTCCACGCCGGGCTACAAGTCCGACGAGACCACCCAGCAGGACTTCGGGTCGCTGCTGCTGGCCAACACCGCGACCGGCCAGCCCATCGGGTCGATCCAGACCGGGCTGCGGGTCGGCCAGATCGTGACCGATCTGAACCCGGACGGCGTGCACCAGACCGGCCAGCCGCTCGACTTCGCCATCGAGGGAGACGGGTTCTTCGCCGTGCGGACGCCTCAGGGGGTCCGCTACACGCGCGACGGACAGTTCAGCGCCGACGCCCAGGGCCAGCTGGTGGACTCCCAGGGCAACCTCGTGCTCTCCCAGAACGGAGCCCCGATCGCGGTGGGCCGCGGCTCCTCCGTCCCCGCGTCGAGCCTCGGGATCTTCAACGTCGCCGGCCCCGTCAAGCAGGGCTACAACCTCTTCAGCGGCACCGCGAGCGGCCGGGGCACCGGCATCGTCGCCCAGGGCGTGCTCGAGAACTCCTCCGTCGACCCCGTGCACACGATGGTCGACATGATCGCCTCGCTGCGCGCGTACGAGTCGGGCCAGAAGGCGCTCAGCTCGATCGACGAGACGCTCCAGGCAGCCGCCAACTCCGTCGGCTCGCTGGGTGGTGGATGATGATCGACGGACTGTTCGCCGCGGCCGCCGGCATGGAGGCGCAGCAGACCCAGCTCGACGCCGTGGCCAACGACCTGGCCAACGTCTCCACGCCGGGCTACCAGAGCGAGGAGCTCGGCTTCCACGACCTGCTCTACACGACCTCGGGCCCGGGCAACGGCACCACCCAGGCCACGGGCGCCGGGGCGGCGGCGGAGATCGTGGGGCGCAGCCAGGCCGCCGGGCAGCTCGTGCAGACGGGCCGCTCGCTCGACGTGGCGCTCCAGGGCGAGGGCTACCTCGAGGTGCGCCGCCCCGACGGGACCATCGGTCTGACCCGCAACGGGGCGCTCGAGCTCGACGCCTCGCGCAGGCTCACCACCCAGACCGGGATGCTGCTCGAGCCCCCGATCACGATCCCCAGCGGCGTGCCCCTGGACAAGCTGGCCATCGCGCCCGACGGCAGCGTGCAGGTGGCCGGGCGCACGATCGGGCAGCTGAGCGTGGTCACGGTCCCGGCGCCCGACCGGCTGCTGAGCGCGGGCGACAGCACCTTCCAGGTCACCGCGGCCAGCGGCCCGCTGCGCAAGGCCACGGGCACGACCGTCGAGCAGGGCTTCCTCGAGCAGTCCAACGTCGACGTGGCCACGGCGATGGGGCAGATGATCGACGCCCAGCGCGGCTACCAGATGGACTCGCGCGCCATCCAGATGCAGGACCAGATGATGCAGATCGCCAACCAGATCGGACCGCGCTGATGTCCGCCCTGCCCATCGGGGACCTGCCGCCGATCGACCCCGCGCAGGAGCCGGCGGCCATCCGCCACGGCGACCAGGCGGCCAAGAACGCCTACCAGGTCGGCCTCGCCTTCGAGCAGACGCTGGTCGACCAGCTGGCCCAGCAGCTCTCGGTGAGCACCGGCGGCGATGGCTCAGGGGACGGCAGCGACGGCACCGACGGCTCCGGCGCGCTCGGCGGCTCCTCCGATCCCGCCACCAGCGCGTTCGCCCAGATGCTGCCCGACGCGCTCAGCTCGGGCGTGATGTCAGCCGGCGGCCTGGGCGTGGCCGCCCAGATCGCCGCGGCCATCGACCCGGCGCTGAGGGGGAAGCTATGAGCCAGGTGCAGGTCCTCGAGCACGGCGACGCGGTGCTGAGCGCCGACGTGCTGGCTCACCTCGAGGAGCAGCTGACCTCGGTCCGCGGGCTGCTCCAGGTGGTGCTCGAGCAGGGCGCGGCCATCCGCGAGCGCGACGTCCCCGCCGTCGTCACGCTGACCGGCACGCTCC
>Ga0070739_10002836_pt1 | contig 22412 bp, 26 predicted proteins | sample Coa_R1_7_FD_66445 | JGI IMG/M metagenome (GOLD analysis project Ga0070739, IMG submission 66445) | Surface soil microbial communities from Centralia Pennsylvania, which are recovering from an underground coalmine fire - Coalmine... | ecosystem: Environmental > Terrestrial > Soil > Unclassified ... | reverse complement strand
AGACGAAGCGCTGCACTCATCTTTCGTGCTCCTTATGGCCGGGATTCGGAAGGCTCACAACGACGCCCACTGTCGCCCGCGCCGCCCTCCACGTGCACTGGCAATGGCGAAGGAGGCACTGTACACGATCTGTTCTTTGTTCGCAATGGTGATATTGTACTTGACGTACCCAAATCACTCGGATATTATTGCGACATCATAGGAAATGGGTGCCATGGCTAATTCAGTCTTCAATTCCAAGGCTTTGCAGGACGAAACTGCCGCCTATCGCTGGGTAGAGGCTCAAATCTGGCCGGAAGGCCCGATTTGCCCCCATTGCGGCGGCACCGATCGCATCTCGCCCATGAAGGGCAAGAGCACCCGAATCGGCACCTACAAGTGCTACCAGTGCCGCAAGCCTTTCACCGTGAAGGTCGGTACCGTTTTCGAGTCCAGCCATATTCCGATGCGGATTTGGCTCCAGGCCATGGTGCTGATGTGCGCTAGCAAAAAAGGCATATCAAGCAACCAGCTTCACCGTAGCTTGGGCGTGAGCCTCAAAACGGCGTGGTTCATGTCGCACCGCATCCGCGAAGCCATGCGTGTTGTCGGCATGGAGCCGATGGGCGGTGCCGGCAAGACCGTCGAAGCCGATACCAGCTTCTTCGGCAACGTGAAGGGCGAACCGAAGCGCCGTGGCACTGGCCATAAACACGTCGTCTTCAGCCTGATCGAACGCAGCGGATCGGCCCGCAGCTTTCATTTGGAAGGCAGCCGGATCGCCGACATTGCGCCAGTGCTTCGCGCCAACCTTCATCGCCAATCCAACCTGATGACCGATGAAGGCACCTACTTTAAGCAAGTCGGGCGCGAGTTCGCCCGGCATGGTGTGGTCAATCATCGCCTAGACGAATATGTTCGAGGGGAAGATCATACCAACACAGCCGAAGGGTTTTTCTCGATTTTCAAGCGCGGCATGACTGGCGTATATCAGCACTGCCACGAAAAGCACCTGCATCGCTATCTGGCGGAATTCGATTTCCGCTACAGCAACCGCGTCAAGTTGGGCATAGATGATGGCGAGCGCGCCGCTCGCGCGATCAAGGGCATCGTCGGCAAACGCCTCACCTATCGAACGGCTCACAACTGAGTGGCCCTATGGCAAAAGCCGCCGCAAAGAAAAAGAAGCCAAAAAAGACTGACAAGGAGCAATTCGCGCGGTTCATTGAAGCCGCGCGAAAGCACGGCGTGAACGAGAGCATGGAAGATTTTCAGGTCAAGTTCAGGAAGATCGTGCCGCCGAAGCGGAAGACAAAGGATTGACTACCTTCGACAATTGTTGATCGCGCAAAACTTGCTTCAAAAGATCAGCGAAAGTCTGGGTATCCAAAAAGAAGTTTGGATAGGCTCTAGTCAGTGATCGGATCGAATCGACTTTGACTAGAACGATGCTGTCACCGTCTTTCTTATTCTTCTCTGCCTCAGTGTATGCCGCGTTGGCTGCTTGCGAGGCGAAGGGTGGAAAATCGTTTACGTTCACTTTGTTGGCCGCATGATCAAAGCGCACAAGCAGGTATTTGTTAGCTAATTCTTTGCGCCTTGTGCCGGCCCAATTCAGGGTCGCGCGATGCGCTTCCAGAGTCGGCACAGCATAGATTCGCTTGGCAATATCGGCGATTTCCGCTTTTACCAGAAAAAGACTGGCCGGCGCGTTCGGAATTGGCTCGGTTTTCTCGATATCAGCAATCACAGAACTCATGAGCATAAATAATCGCAGCCACTCCTGACTCCCTTGGTTCGATTTAAGCGCCTGCCTAGTGAATAGGCCGACAGCCTCTACTGCGGTTGCCCAAGCGTGTTGCAGTTGGGTTCTAATCTGAATCTCAATGCGTAAGTTATCGTAATCCTTTTTCTGATTTGGAAGGCCCTGATACTGATAGATCAGATGATAGCCTCGATACCCATCCAGCTTCGGATCGGCGATATAATTCTTCTCCCCGCGCAGCTTATGTGCAAAGGTGCTCCGCTTGTAAGAATCGACCAACTTGTGAACGTTTGCGACAGATTTCAGGATGGCGCGACAACCGCCGATGTCCTGCATTTGCGATAACTGCATTGTGCGGGTTTGATCGCGAAGTAATTTCGCAACTATCGATTCAAGGCGCTTAATGCGTTGGGCGACCAGAACATCCGGCTGTATTCTTTTGACCTTCGCCCTGAGGTTTACTTGGAAATTGTTGAGCGGGAAGTTGTGAGAGGCGCGCCAGTTGTTCACGATCTCAAAGGCGCGCTCGGTATCCTCTACCTTATATTTCCACAAATCATTGGCGGTCCACCAGTCAGCCAGCAGCATCCCGGCCTTATCAACCTGGTTCCTGGAATGCTGCGGAGTTGCGAAAGCCATGGCTTCCCACAAGGCGCGCTGCGCCCCAGCTTCGGCCGGGACGTGGTTGCAAGGCGAATCATTGACCTGGTATTCGGGTAACATATCGCGATGGGTACGCAAAGTCTAATATCCCCTTCGCAATATGTTCTTCGCGGGGGGCCCTTTTTGGCGGAAATATCCGGACAGTAGCCGGGACCTTTGTCGGAGGTTCTCGCCGGGTCACCTAACGGCGGACCGCGTTCTATTTTTTGCCTGATTCCTTTTGAATTCCATGGACGGCCTGGAACGAACATCCAGGCTGAACGTTTGTTCATTCGCTTGCGTCGCAGCGGGACGCGCCCGTTGCACTAGACAGTGGGGATGGCGACTGCTCCCCATTTCAAAGCGCCAAGCAAGGGGCTTCGAAGGACGACAATCTTCGAAGCCCCTTGCAGTTTGCCGGCAAGGCCGCCCGGTTGCGGGCCTCTTCATTTTGGAGCTGTCTCAGCTGGCGATTTTGGCAAACCCTTTGCCCGCGAGGGAACGAGTTACGCCCGCAGAGGCTTATGTCGCTAATGCGTCGTTCGACGCAGCATGGGCTGGGCGATGGAATCCCGACCGGAATTGTACAGGCGGCGGTCGCTTGAATGCTTGCAAGCGGCGCAGCGGGTCGTCGACCCCAAAGCCAAGGCCTCATTCCTCGAACTCGCCGAGCGCTGGCGTGAATTGGCCGAGCAAGCCGACGACCTCGAACAAGAGCAGCGCAACCGCGGGCGATGACCGGCGCGGCCCTCCCTTTCAAGAACACCGGCATCGGACGAGCAAGCGCCTTGGCGCAAGCTCGTCGGCGGCTGCTACGCCACACGCGGGCCTTTTGGACGGAAGGTGACACACGGCGCCGCACCGCCCTGTTATGGTGGCGGTATGCCGATACGGCCGTTCCTTGCCGGCAGAGCCTTCGAGCCGGAAATTATCGCCGAGATGTCCAAGGCCCTGCAGGACGTCTGTGACGCTTTGCGGTTGAAAATGGTCGACGACGCCATTACCCGATTGGTTGCCGAAAAGATCATCGAGCTGGCACAACGCGGCGTCAAAGACGCAGACCGACTGCGCAATTTGGCCCTCAAGGAGCTCGATTTTCCGGATTAGGATCGACCGCTGCCCCCGTTACCTGTCACGGCGGAACTGGCCGCCGCTAGGGAGGTTCTTCCCGCATGGTCGATGAGGATGCGGTGCGATTGCGGGAGCGTGCGGCGCGGCTATTGGCGCTGGCGATGCGGGCACAGGAGCACGGCCAGACCAGTGTCTCCATGGAACTGACCACCCTGGCGTCGGATATTCTGGCTCACGCCGAAGACATCGAGGACCGTTCCGCGCCGTTGCCGCGCGCGGCTACGCCGGCGCTGAAGTGGCACTAGCCGATCGGGCCGGCGGCGTCGCGGGTCCGGCGCCGTGCTCACGCGAAGACCTGTCCCTCCGGCTTTCCTCATGGCCGCCTTTTCGTCGTGATTTCGGCTCATGCCGCCGGGGTATCGCGGCATTCGCATATGCCCGCGGCGGCCGAACCGCGAGCCGGAGGAACTAAAGCATGACGAACGCAACCATCATGGCGGCAATCGTCGCCGCCGGCGCTGCGCTTTTGCTTCATCCAAGCGCCGGCCACGCCGGCAGCTACGGCGAGGCACCGTGGTGCGCGGTGCAAAATCTCGGCGCCGGCGACGTGGTGTGGGACTGCGAATACCAGAGCCTGGCGCAGTGTCAGCCGCAGGTGATCGCCGGCAACCGCGGTTTCTGCAATCCCAATCCCCGCTGGCAACCGGCGCCTGCCGCGATGCCGCGGCTGCGCCGACATTATCGACCCTATTAGGCCGCAACCGGACGCGCCAGCGCAGCGCACGCATCGCGATTGACTCGTTGCCGGCGCGATGAAAACCTGCCGCCGCATGCAGGGGCAGCGGCGGACAACCGCGATCCGCAGGTTCGCAGTACACATGGCGACGACACTTGCCGTCGTCGGCGCAGCATTGGCGCTGGCCGGATGCTTTGAAGGGCCGGCAGGGCCCGCCGGACCCCAAGGCGAGCCCGGCCCGCAAGGTCCGCCGGGCGTGAAGGGCGATCCCGGGCCGCAAGGCCCGCCCGGCCCGCCGGGGCCGCAGGGTGCAAGCGGCCTGCGGGCGCTGCGGCAGACCGCCTGCCTGAGCGGCAACAATTGCGATCTCACCTGCAATCCGGGCGAACGATTGGTGTCGGTGACCTGTCCCGGCGGAGCCATCCAGATTACCCGCACCGGCGGCATCGATGCCGCGACCTGCAGCAACAGTCCCGGTCCGGCCCTCGCGCTGTGTATGAAAGAGTGATCCTCTTACTCCCGGCCGCACCTGCCGCGCGGAGAGCGTGACATGCACGACATTGTCATCCGCGGCGGCATGCTGTTCGATGGCACCGGTGCACCAGGCATCGTGGGCGATCTCGCCATCGACGGCGATCGCATTGCCGCGATCGTCCCGCGCGCTTCCAGCTCCGGCCTGCCGGAAACGGTCGGCGCAGGAACGGCCGCGCGCCGGATGATCGACGCGGACGGCCTCGCGGTGGCGCCCGGCTTCATCGACATCAAAACCCATTCGGACTTCACGCTGCCGATCAACCCCAAGGCGGAAAGCAAAGTCCGCCAGGGCGTCACCACCGAGATCGTCGGCCATTGCGGCTTTTCGGTCGCGCCGGCGCTGCCCGGCAAGGTCGAGCTGCTAAAGGACTACTTGAGCCCGAGCGCGCCGTGGCTGCCGTTTTGCGAGACGACCTTTCCCGCCTATCTGGCGAGCTTTCCGGCGACCGCCGTCAATGCCGGCATGCTGGTCGGCCACAATACGCTGCGCCTGATGGTGATGGGCATGGCGGAACGCGCACCGACGCCGGCGGAGCTGGCGCAGATGATCGCGCTGTTGGAAGAGGCGCTCGCGGCCGGCGCGCTCGGCCTGTCGTCGGGCTTGTTCACGCCGCCCGGCAGCTACGCGGCGCCCGACGAAATGATCGCCTTCGGCCATGTGCTCAAGTGTCACAATGCCGGCTACTTCACCCACTTGCGCGACGAATCCAACAAAGTGATCGAAGCGGTCGGCGAAGCCATCGACGTGGCGCGGCAATGCGGCGTTCACGTCGAGATCGTGCATTTCAAATGCTCCGGTCTTGATAACTGGGGCAAGGCGGCGACAGCGCTCGAAATGATCGCACAGGCCAAGCGCGACGGTCTCGACGTCGACTGCGACTGCTATCCTTACGCCGCCGGCTCCAACCCGTTGAAGAACCTGCTACCGCCGTGGGTACAGGCCGGCGGCGTCGAGGCTATGCTGGCGCGGCTGCGCGAGCCGGGGATGCGCGCGCGCATCCGCGCCGACATCGAGCGCGACGGGCTGAACAATTGGGGCCGCATTCCGTCGTGGGACTGCGTGCAAATTTCCATTTCGCCGCACCTGCCGCAGCATGCCGGACGCACCGTCGCGGCGCTTGCCACCGCGCGCGGTGCCGATCCCATCGACATGGTCTGCGATTATTTGATCGACGACCGCGGCGCGACGCGCGTTCTGGTCACGTCCATTTCCGAGGAGGATATCCGCACGCTCGTCGCTTCGCCATTGCCGCTGGTCGGCTCGGACGGCAATTGCGTCGCGCCTTATGGGCTGGTCGGCCAAGGCCGGCCCCATCCGCGGTTCTACGGCACCTTCCCGCGCATCCTGTCCCGCTACGTGCGCGAGCAGCACGCATTGCCGCTCGAGCTTGCCATCCACAAGATGACCGGCGCCACCGCGCGCGCGCTGAAGCTGAAAGACCGTGGCCTGTTGCGCGAAGGCTATTGCGCCGACGTGGTGCTATTCGATCCAGACGATTTCTGCGACACCGCGACCTACGAAGAGCCGCATCAGTTTCCGAGCGGCGCGCGCACCACGGTCATTGTCAACGGCGTGCTGGTGGTCGAGGAGGCGCGTCACACCGGCGCGCTCCCTGGCCGCGTACTGCGGCGCGATCCGGCGGGGCGCGTCGGCTGAAGACGCGCGTCCGTCAGCCGCGGCGTTCGGCCTGCCAGTGGCCGGCGCATTCCGATGTTGCCGAACGGCCGATCCAGCGGCCCTCGCCCCAATCGCGATAGAGCTGACCGCTGCCGCTTGCGACTTCACCGCCGTAGCGCACGACGACATTGACCCGGCCACGCGGATTCACCTGGCCGGAAACGTCGACGTCCGGATTGTCGTAGGTGACGTGGCCGTCGATGATGCGCAGCGCGTAGCGATAGCCACGATCGCAGGTGCCCGAATCGGTGATGACGGAAACGCTCCACAGCCCGTCATAGGGCGTGCGCGCCTGCGCGCCGGGAGATTGCCAGCTCGTCACAATCATGGCCGCCAGGGCAGCGGCTAAAAGGGCAATGGTTTTGCGCATGGGCGGCCATCCGTACCGGGGGTCATGGGGGCTGATGTAGGTAGGTCAGGTTTCAATGACAATCTTGGGCGCGGGCCGGCTGGCCGCGCGCAATCCGTCCCGTACGCGCGCGGCGATGGCACGGAAAGCCTCGGCCTGTGGGCCGCCGGGCGCACTCGCCACCACCGGCCGGCCGGCGTCGGAGTTCTCCCGGATCGCCAAGTCGAGCGGCACCTCGCCCAAAAACGGCACGCCGAGCCGCTCCGCCTCGTGACGCGCGCCGCCGTGGCCGAAAATGTCGCTGCGGGTGCCGCAATGCGGACAGACGAACGTCGACATGTTCTCGACAATGCCGAGCACCGGCACGTTGACGCGGCGAAACATGGCAATGCCGCGGCGCGCGTCGATCAAGGCCAAGTCCTGCGGCGTCGAAACGATGACGGCGCCCTTGAGCGGGACCTGCTGCGCCATGGTCAATTGCGCGTCGCCGGTGCCGGGCGGCATGTCCACCACCATGACGTCGAGACTGCCCCACTCGACCTCGCGCAACATCTGGGTCAAAGCCGACATCACCATCGGCCCGCGCCAAATCATCGGCGTCTCTTCCTCGACCAAAAAACCGATCGACATCACCGGCATGCCGTGGCGCATGATCGGCTTCAGCCGCGTGCCGCCGACCGTCTGCGGGCGCTCGCGGATGGCGAGCAGGCGCGGCATCGACGGCCCGTAGATGTCGGCGTCGAGAATGCCGACCTTCAGCCCGAGATCGCGTAAGCCGAGTGCCAGATTGACGGCAACGGTGGACTTGCCGACGCCGCCCTTGCCGGACGCCACCGCGATGATGGCTTCGACACCGGGAATGCCGGCCGGCGACGCCGCATTAGGCGCAGCGCCGGACCGCGGCGGGGCTTGGCGCGGCTGCTGCGAGGCGCGCGGGGACGTGCCGCCGCCACCGCCCGCGGCGCGCTCGGCGGTCAGCGCCACCAGTGCGGATGTCACCCCCGGTACGGCGCGAACCGCGGCCTCGGCGCGCTCGCGCACGCCGTCCCAATTGCGCACGGCGGCGTCATCGACGGTGATGGAGAAAAAGACCTTGCCGTCACTGACAACGATATCGGAGAGGCTCGCGGCCGCAGTCAGCGGCTGGCCGTCCGGCGTGGTGACATTTGCGAGCGCCGCCAGCACGTCGTCCTTGAGCGCCATGCCGTTTCTCCGCAATTGGTTTCGGCCGCTGAGCGGGTTAGGGCCTACATAGACCCCTCGCCGCCTCGGTCAACCGGCGACCGGCCGTTGACATGGCGCCGCAGCGGTGCACGCTCACGCCATGCTTGCTTATGTGTTCTGGCACCGGCCGTCCGGCCGTGCCGACCGGTTGCGCTACGAACAATCGCTGCTGCAGTTCCAGCGCGCGCTCACCGTTGAGCCGCCGCCGGGTTTCGTGGCCGCGACATCGTTTCAGATCGAAGCGGTGCCGTGGCTCTCCGGCCAACCGGGTTATGAAGACTGGTATCTGCTCGACGGCAGCTGGGCGCTCGATCCGCTCAATGCCGCCGCTATTGCCGGGCGCCGGCGCACGTCGCACGACGACGCGGCCGCGCTGATGGATGAAGGTCATGGCGGCGTCTACGCCCATGTCGGCGGCCAGCCGTTCACCGCCGCAGTTGCCATTTCGACTGTGCATTGGCTAACGCGGCCGCGCGGCATCGATTGGCGCGCGGCGCTTGCGCCGCTGCAGACCACCTATCCGCAGGCCACCGTTTGGCGCCGCCAGATGGTTCTTGGACCCGCGGCCGAATTCGCGGTGGAAGCTCCGGAAGGGGTGGAAATCGAGGTACCGTCCGGCTGGCAGGCGCGAGCGGTGCGGCGATTGCGGCTACCGGCCTGACCGCTTGTTGACGCGCCGTGTCTGGCCGGCGATGACCGGCGCGACAGATCACTGGAGGAAGCGATGGCGAAAGTGGCGTTCGTCGGTCTCGGCGTGATGGGTTACCCGATGGCGGGGCATTTGCAGGCCAAGGGCCACGCGGTCACGGTCTTCAACCGCACCACCGCAAAGGCGGAAAAATGGGTGTCCCAGCACGGCGGCAAGCGCGCGCCGACGCCGAAAGCGGCCGCCGAAGGCCAGGAGTTCATCATGACCTGCGTCGGCAATGACAATGACTTGCGCGAGGTGATGCTGGGCCGCGACGGCGTCTTTGCCGGCACGCCGAAAGGCGCGGTCGTTGTCGATCACACCACCGCCTCGGCGGCCATTGCGCGCGAGCTGCACGCCGAAGCGAAACACCGCGGCTTCGATTTTGTCGATGCGCCGGTTTCGGGCGGCCAAGCCGGCGCCGAGAACGGCGTGCTTACCGTCATGTGCGGCGGCGACGCCGGACCGTTCGCCAAAGCCGAAAAGGTCATCGCGGCCTACGCGCGCGCCTGCAATCTTCTCGGCGCGCCGGGCTCGGGCCAGCTTGCCAAGATGGTCAACCAGATCTGCATCGCCGGGCTGGTGCAAGGTCTGGCCGAGGGTTTGCATTTCGCCATGAAGGCCGGTCTCGACATCGAAAAGCTCATCGCAACCATCTCCAAGGGCGCGGCGCAATCCTGGCAAATGGAGAACCGCTACAAGACCATGGTGGCCGGGAAATTCGATTTCGGCTTTGCGGTGGATTGGATGCGCAAGGATCTCAACATCTGCCTCGACGAGGCGCGGCGCAACGGCGCGCATTTGCCGATCTCGGCCTTGATCGATCAATTCTATTCCCAGATTCAAGGCATGGGCGGACGGCGCTGGGACACGTCCAGCCTAATCGCGCTGTTGCAACGCTGAATCAGCGTCGAGCGGGAACTCTTTGGCGCGACAATGCTTTTCTGCCTGTGCCAGAATCTGATCGATGCCCGGAGGGCTAGCCTATGGATGTGAAGTATCGGCTGGTGAATCCCGGTCTGCGGCCGCGGCGCACCAAGCTTGAAATGCCCGGCTGGGCCGGCAAGCCCGAGCCGCGCGCCGACGGCTCGCACGAATATGCGTGGCATTGCATGCCGTTCACCGAGGGCGCGCAATACGGCATCGAGATTTTCTATCCGCACGCCAATGAGCTTCATGTCCGCAAAAAGGACGGCAAGTTCATCTTCGATGGCGACTTCGGCCCCAAGCCAGATGACAGCGACTTGATGTGGCCGCCGTTCCGCAGCTTCGGCGAAGAGTATTTCACCTATCAGCTTCTGCTCGATCTGAAGGTCGGCCCCGAGTGGGCGGTGCGCACCGAGCCGCATCCGCGCTTTTACACCGACACTACCGGCACGGTGCCAATTGCGGTGCCGGCGCTGCTGCGCACCGAATGGTGGCCGATGATTTCCTTCGTGGTCTTCAAGTCACCGCCGGAGGGCGGCGAGCACATTTTCCGGCCCGGCGAGCCCATGCTGCAGATTCTTATCCTGCCGGTGACAAGCGACGTCACGCTCATGCCGATGAACGAGGAGGAAGCCGCCGAACGCGAAATGCGCGGCCGCCGCATCCACGCCAGCCGTCCGACCCTCGCTGCCGATTCAACGTGGACGTCGAGCACCAACACGGTGTTCGACGGCACCTATCGCCACCTGCTGCGCGCGGCCAAGGCACGCGCGCGCGAAGCGGGATAAAGCGCGGGGCGTCCCGTCACCGGAACGCCCCGCTTCGCACGCCGCCTGCCTATCGCTCGATGATGACGCGGTGGTGGTGATGATGGTGGTGATGATGGTGCGTAAACACGCGCCGCGGGGGCGTTACGATCACCCGATGATGGTGGTGATGATGGTGGTGGTGATGCCCCAATTCGACATGGATTTGCGCCAACCTCTCGGCGGCTGGCTGCTGGGCGAGCCGCGCGTCGTCGGCCTTTAGCATGGGCAACGCATCCGGAATCGGAGCGAGAAGATCCCGATAGCTCATGGCCGGAGCAGGCTGCGTGGATTGGACCGGCGCCGCTTGCGCGCTGGCCACCGTGCTGAGCGCCGCCGCCCCGAGCAGACCGGCTAATTTCTTGTCCATATATCCTCCTGGAAGCGCCGCCCTTTGCCCCGTGCGCGACAATTCCGGCAAGGCAAATAAGTTCCGCTCCTGGAACGAGCGGGGCTGCCGGAGGGCTCCATTTCCCCGCCGGGCTAGGCCAGGGGATTAAATCCAGGAGAGCAGCAGGTTTTTTGGCTCCCCGGGCGAGGCCGGCCCCCGGGCTGGCCCTTGGGCTACACTGCCTTAGTCGCTTGGCTGGATATGCGCATCCTTGGCGAGTTGCAGCGTTGCTTCGTAGTCCTTCTTGAAGAACTCGCCGAATTGTTCGACGCTCATCAGCTCCGGCTCGACGCCGAGTTTGCCGAGCTTGTCTTTCACGGCCGGAGTTTGCAACGCCCGCTCGGTGGCGTCGTGGATCTTGTTGACGACGGCGCCTGGCGTATGGGCCGGTGCCGACAGACCGACCCAGAAGCTCGATTGCGCCTCGGGATAGCCGGCTTCAACGACGGTCGGGGTATCGGGCAACAGCGCCGAGCGCTTGGACGTGCTCACCGCGAGCACGTTGAGCTTGCCGCTTGCCAATGCCGAGGCGGCGGCCGCGAGCGGAAGGAAATAAAAATCGATGCGGCCGGCCATCACCTCCGTAATGGCTCCCTCGCGGAACGGAATATGGCGAACGTCGATCTTGGTGGCGAGGCGGAAGCGCTCGCCGGCCATATGGGAGGTTGAGCCGACGCCGGCCGAGGCAAAGGTCAACGTGCCCGGCTTGGCCTTGGCCGCGGCAACCAGATCGGCCACGGTTTTGAAGCCGCTCTGCTTCGAAGCGACGAGAACATTCGGCTGCGTGCCGAAGATCGCAACGGGAATAAAATCGGTCAGCGGGTCATAAGGCAGGTGGCTGTGCAGCACCTTACCGTTCGCCATCGAGGTCGAGCTGGTGACAAGGGTGTAGCCATCAGGAGCCGCCCGCGCGACTGTGGCAAATCCGACCACGCCGCCGGCTCCAGGCTCCGGCTCCACGATGATGGACTGTCCGAGCAATTGCGAGACTTGATCCAGCACAACACGCCCGGTCGTGTCGGAGGCGCTGCCGGCGGGATAGGGACTGATAACCCGGATGGATCGCGTCGGATAATCGTCCGCGGCGAGTGCCGCAGCGGCCGGACCAAGCACCGCGCCAATGGCAGTCACGCCCAGCGCACGTCGCGTCAACATTGCGTCCCTCCCCTGTCGCGGGCCTCTTAAGCGCTTCTTCTAACGATCGGATCGCCCACTCCGTCGAATAACGCAGATTAGCAGCTTGGCCCGGACGGTGGCCATGCCGCGCCTGCGGCGTAACCGCTCATCGCCGGCGCTGACGTCGTTCGCGTCAAGCCTTCGCGCTCGGACGCGCCGAGACGGCCGCGTGCCAGCGCCGCACGTTGCTCAAATGATCCGGCACGGCAAGCTTGGACACGCGCATGAAATCCACCGCGGCGAGCGCAGTGATATCGGCGACCGTGTAGGTGGCTCCCGCAATGTGAGGACGGTTCTTCAGCTCGCGGTCGAGGAATTCCAGAAATTCGAACACGCGCGGCTTGTTCGCCTCACCCCAGGCCGGCACCTGCGGATCGACCATGACCTTCATTGCCGGGTGCAGATGCTGAAACACGGTCGCCACCGGCAGGAACAAATGAAACTCGACGCGTCGATTCCACATTTCGACCAACGCGCTATCGAGCACGCCGCGGCCAAACAGCGGCGGGTCCGGCTGCAAGGCCTCGAAATAGCGGCAGATCGCGATGGATTCCGCGATCACCGTGCCGTCGTCCAGGACGAGCGCCGGTACCCGCTGCATCGGATTGATCGCCCGATAAGCATCGCTGCGCTGCTGCAACTGGCCGAGATCAACTTGTTCGGTCGGAACGGAAATTCCCTTCTCGGCCAGGAACACCCGCACGCGCCGCGGATTGGGAGCCCGGCCGCCATCGTAAAGCTTCATCGCAATAGTCCGTCTTGATACGCCGAGGTCGAGCCTAGCAACCAGGCGAGCCACTGAATATCCGCCATTGGCTCGGGTCCCAACGGGCCGGCACGGTTTAACAAGGGCTTTTTGCATGCGCAAAATGCGCGCGTCCTTAAGCCTGGCCTTAAGGAATTTGGGGGATTTTTACCAGGATTGACCGGCTTTCCCGACGTGATGCCCTCCACCCCCAGCGAACCATCCAATTTCACCGTGACGACTGCCGCTCCGGCAAAGCGACGGCTGACCTCGCAGCACGTGCGCGAGGCGCGCGATCGCCTAACCTCAATGAGCGGCACGCGCCCGGTATTTGACTACGAGCTGCTGCGCCAGTTCGCCGAAAATCGCCTTTCCGCCTCCCCCATCATCCTGTTGCTGATCGGCACCATCGGCGTGCTGTCTGGGTTGTGGACCGGCGCGCTGACCTCGAGCGTTTGGACCGGCGGCGCGCTGATCATTCACCTCGTCATTATCCACACCTGCCGGCAATTCCTTCGCCAAGCTAGCGCCGGCAATTTCCGGCTTTGGCGCACACGTTTCATTCTGCTCGATCTGTTCTTCGGCGTGGCTTGGACCTTTATCCTGATTCAGCCGATCGGCATGGATGAGCAGGCGTCGACCTTCATGCTGTTTGTCATGCTACTGGTGGTGGCGATTTCGAGCATGTTGGCCTCGAGCCTGCCGGTCGCAGTGCTGGCGCTGACGTTGCCCGTGACCATTGCCATTGCGCTCGATTTCGCCATCAAGAGCACGCTGCACGATTACATCCTCGCGGTCATGGCGCTCACCGCCGAAGGCTATTTTTCGCTGCTCGCCCACCGGCTTTATTCGACTACCCTCGCCACGCTCGAGGCACGCGCCGAAAAAGACGCGTTGATCGGCGAGCTCGAGCAATCGAAGTCGATTTCGGATGAGGCGCGCCGCCGTGCCGAGGCCGCCAATATCGCGAAATCACGATTTTTGGCGCAGATGAGCCACGAGTTGCGCACGCCCCTCAACGCCATTCTCGGCTTTTCCGAGGTGATGAAGGCCGAGATTTTCGGTCCGCACGGCGTGCCAGCCTACAAGGACTATGCCGGCGACATTCACAGTTCCGGCGTGCATCTTCTCAACTTGATCAACGAAATCCTCGATCTGTCCCGCATCGAGGCCGGCCGCTACGAGCTCAACGAGGAGGCGGTGTCGCTCAATCGCGTGGTCGAGGATTGTCATCACCTGCTCAAGCTGCGCGCCAGCAACCGCGGCATCACCATCCACGAAGTGTTCGAGCCCGATCTGCCGCGGCTATGGGCCGACGAGCGCGCCGTGCGGCAGATCTGCCTCAATCTGCTGTCCAACGCGATCAAGTTCACGCCGCAAGGCGGCGAGATCTGGTTGAAAGTCGGCTGGACCGCGTCGGGCGGCCAATATATGAGCGTCAAAGATACGGGGCCCGGCATACCCGAGGAGGAAATCCCCATTGTGCTCGCATCGTTCGGCCAAGGCTCGAACTCGATCAAATCCGCTGAACAGGGCGCCGGACTCGGCTTGCCGATCGCCAAGAATCTCATTGATCTGCACGGCGGCACATTTTCACTTAAATCGAAGCTGCGCATCGGCACCGAGGTGATCGTCACTTTCCCGCCGGAGCGCGTGATGTCGGCACTGGGGCCGATCAGCGACGCCGCGCCGCTGCAGCCGCAAGCCCAGTCGGACGTCTCATTCCCGTCCGACGATGCCACGAACCGCGCCCGCAAAGCTCTGTTCAGCACCGGCAGCTAGGGCGACGACACGTGGAACCGCGCCGTGATCGTTGCGATGCCGCAGCATCTTGCCTTGAGACAAGTGCCATTTATGGTGTCATGCGATTCCCGCACAGACCGGCATGAGCAGCACCGAAATTGCTAATCGTAGTTCTTGCATGATCCAATTGCTGGCACGTTGTGACGCGCCGGCCGCAGCCGGCGCGTCGGCTGCTGCGTAGGAGGAGCAAACCGGTGCGCGCCCGCCTGTTCTGGTTGTTGATTGTCGGCCTCGCGACAGCCCTCCTCGTGCTCGTCGTGCGCCACAATGCTGGCACGGTCGGACCCTTATCGACCAACGAGTTCGGCAGCCTCGCTTACCAGCTAGCGCTTTTAGTGTTTCTCGGCAGCGTGGTGCTGACGCTGTTTCGCGAGCGATTCGTGCAGGCGGTGACCACGGCGCTGACCTGGGTAGCGATCGGCCTCGTTCTGGTCGTCGGCTATTCCTACCGCTCCGACCTGCACAGCGTGGCCGACCGGGTCTTGGTCGTGCTCGTGCCGGGCCATGTCATCTCGCACGGCCGCACCGTCGAAGTCGCCCGCACCAATTCCGGCGATTTCAATGTCTCGGCGCAGATCAACGGCGCGCGCGTCGCCATGGTGCTGGACACCGGCGCAAGCTCGGTGGTGCTCACACACAAGGACGCCAAGGCCGCAGGCTTGCCGCTTGAAGTGCTGGAGTACACTGTGACCATCGACACCGCCAACGGCCGCACCAAAGCCGCGCCAGTGACGCTCGACCGGCTCGCCATCGGCGGCTTGGAGGAGCGTTCGGTCGAGGCGCTGGTCGCGCAGCCCGGAGCGCTCAAAACCAGCCTGCTCGGCATGAGTTTTCTCAACCGCCTGCAAAGCTTTCAGGTCAGCGGCGACCGGCTGGTGCTCAAGGGATATCCGTAACCCAAGTCGCCAAACAAGCGGCGCCTGAATCTTTCTTTCACTCAAACGTCGAGCGCATGCTCGGGGAGACACAGCGATGCCCAACACCGTCCGATTGCACCGCGTCCTGACAACCAGGCCCGATAAAGTCTATCGCGCCTTCATCGAGGCGGATGCCCTGACGAAGTGGCTGCCGCCCAATGGTTTTACCTGCACCGTGCATCACCTCGACGCGAAAGTCGGCGGCACGCACAGGATGTCGTTTCGCAATTTCACCACGGGCATGAGCCATTCTTTCGGCGGAGAATATCTGGAGCTCCTGCCGGGCGAGCGCTTGCGCTACACGGACAAGTTCGAGGATGCCAATTTGCCGGGCGAAATTCAGGTGACGGTGACGCTCAGGCCAGTGTCCGTCGGCACCGAGGTCGCCATCGTGCAGGAAGGTCTTCCCGACGCCATTCCGGTCGAAGCCTGCTATCTCGGCTGGCAGGAATCGTTGCGCAATCTGGCCCGCGTCGTCGAGCCCGACATCAAGCCGTAGACCGCCACCATCAAATTGGCGGCGGCAACGCGGTCGGGAGCTTGAGGAGCGCCGCGTCGGCGCGCTCCAAAAATTTCGGCGTGAATGTCACACGCGCGGCCTCCGGCTCGTCATGGTGTCGCAATCCAAAAGAAGGAAGCCAACCATGACACCGAACGAACTCTTTGCCGCGGCGCCTGACCTCATGAAGAAGTGGACCGCTACATCGCTCGCCGTCGCTTCGAGCCTCGACCCCGCCCTCGTGCGGCTCGTGGAAATCCGTGCCTCGCAAATCAACGGCTGCGCCAACTGCATCAATATGCACACGCAGGAGGCGCGGGCGCACGGCGAGACCGAGCAGCGCATCTATCTGCTGTCAGCCTGGCGCGAAGCCCCCTGCTATAACAAGCGCGAACGCGCCGCGCTCGGCTGGACCGAGGCGCTGACGCGCCTCTGCGAAGGGCATGCGTTGGAAGACGCCCGCAAAGCCCTCGCGGTCGAGTTCAGCAAGGAGGAGCAAGTCAAGCTCACATTGATGATCAATGTCATCAACGGCTGGAACCGCATCGCTGTCGGCTTCCGGCAGTTTGTCGATCCGGCTGAAGCAAAGCGAGCCGCCCAAGCGGCAGCCGTCTGACGGCAGACGCCAGCGCGAGGACGCAGCGGCGAGGTTTTGCGCCGCTGCGTTCAAGGCTGAGGCGGGTCGGCTACCGCAGGCGCGCTTTCCCGTGCCTCACAAGGCGCGACCGCTTCCACAGGCAAGGCACGCGCGCAGCCGGCCTTGAGCGGCCCCTTACGGGGAGCCCGGCAGCCAGCGCCGCGGCGTCTCACGCTTGTCGTCGTAGGCCGCCTCGAAAATGGGTTCGGCGAGCGTGGACTGGATGCGCAGCACGGTCTCGCCGCTGTTGGAGAAGCCGTGCTTGCGGCCGGCCGGCACGACGACGAGCTGGCCCGCGGTCAGCGTGACGCGCGTCTCGCCGATCCACACCTCGGCCTGTCCTTCGAACACGCGCAGGATCTCCTCGACCGCATGCAGATGGGTCGGCGCGCCGTGGCCCGGCTCGCACCACTGCTCGAACACGCAAAGCTGGGTCGCGCCGTTCAACGCCGAGACGTACATCCGGGTCATGACGCCCGGCCGCCATTGTTCCTTCGGCTGACGATTGAGATCGACGACCTGCATGGACGCTCCCGTCTCTGTTGCTGTGTTGAGCCGCGCGCCTGCTAATAGCCGAACAAGCTGATCAGAAAACGCAGCGAAATCAGCAGCAGGAAGACACTGAACGCGATTTCCAGCTTGCGACGCGACAGATTATGGGCGAGCCGCGCACCGTACGGCGCGACGAAGCTCGACACCGGCGCCATCACCACCACGCCGATCAGCGAGACGAATCCGAGAGACAGCGGTGGCAGCATCGCCTGATGCGGCAGGCCGGCCAGCACGTAACCAAGCGCGCCGACGATTGTGATCGGCACGCCAAGACCCGCCGAGGTGGCGACCGCTTGGTGAATCGATTTGCCGTAGAGCGTCAGAACGATGTTCGACAGCGAGCCGCCGCTAATCCCCATCAGCGAGCCGGCGAGCCCGATGGCGAAACCGTAAAATCGCATCAGCCAGGGACCGGGCAGTTCGGTGCCGATATTCCAGCGGTCGCCGGCGAACATAAATTTGCTGGCAATGAAGGCGGCGATGACCACGAAAGCGATCTTGAACACGTCCGCTGGCGCGAACGCCGCGATGGCGGCGCCGCAGGCGACTCCGATGACCGCCGGCAGCGCCCACAGGCGAATGACGCCGGGGACCACCAAGCCTTTCTCCCGATGGGCGAGGTAGGAGCGCACCGAGGTTGGCACGATGATGGCAATCGAAGTGCCGACGCACAACTGCATGCGCACCGTATCGGACACGCCGAGCACGCCGAACACTTCGTACAGCACCGGCACGATCACGGCCCCGCCGCCAATGCCGAACAGGCCGGCGAGCAATCCGGTGATCACGCCGCCAACCACGACGGCCAGCGCGAGCCAGAGAATTTCGTGGACGCTGACGCCAAAGAGCATCCGGCCTAATTCCGCCGCTGTTCAGGCCGCGATGTGCGCCAATTGGCGTTCCGTGTCCAGAACGTCATCGGCGACGAGCGCCAGCGCGGCGCGAAGGACCTCTGCGCCCGCATGCGGCGCGCCCGCAGCCTCGGCCAGCCGACGGCGGAACGTCCGCGCGCCGGGCACCGCGCGGAACAGGCCATGCAGATGGCGCGTGATGGCGTGCAACCGCGTTCCTTGCGCCAACTCACGCTCGATATAAGGAATGAGCGCCGCCGCCGCATCCTTCGCCGTGGCGAACGGCGCCGCGTCGCCAAAGATCTTGGGATCGACCGCGAGCAGCCGCCACGGTTCCTGATAGGCGGCACGGCCCACCATGACGCCGTCGACGCGCTCAAGGTGCGCGAGCGCCTGTTCGACGCTGGCGACGCCGCCATTGATGACTACGGTGAGTGCCGGATGGGCGGCTTTCAGTCGGTAAACGCGGTCATAATCGAGCGGCGGGACTTCGCGGTTTTGCTTCGGCGACAAGCCTTGCAGCCATGCCTTGCGGGCATGAACGATCAGCGCATTGGCGCCGGCCTCCTCGATCGCGCGGGCAAAGATCTCCAGCGCCTCCTCCGGGTCCTGCGCATCGGTGCCGATGCGGCACTTGACCGTGACCGGCACCGCGACCGCGGCCTTCATCGCCGCCACGCAGTCGCCGACCAGCACCGGCTCGGCCATGAGGCAGGCGCCGAAGCGGCCGTTCTGCACCCGGTCGGACGGGCAGCCGACATTGAGATTGATTTCGTCAAAGCCGAGATCTGCGCCGATACGCGCGCAGGCGGCGAGCGCACGCAGGTCCGATCCGCCGAGCTGCAGCGCCAGCGGATGCTCGGTGGCATCGTAGTGCAACAGTCGGGTGCGGTCGCCGTGCAGCACCGCGCCGGTCGTCAGCATTTCAGTGTAGAGCAGCGCCCGGCGCGTCAACAGTCGGTGGAAGAACCGGCAATGCCGATCCGTCCAGTCCATCATGGGTGCAATGCTGTACCGCCTATCCAATTTGTTGTTTTTCTTCCCGTTTCTCACTTCAGTCGGTCCAACCACTCCGTCTCATGTCGGCGCAATTTCCAGACGGCTGTATACAACGTTTATGGGTTGAAAAATGGGCTTTCTCTCTAGGATATTCATGCTTCAAGACAGAAAAAGAGGCAACGCTCACAGCCTCGGCTGAAAATGATCCAAAGCCGAAGTCACCGGCGGAGCGCGTTCTTCAGCGTATCATCCCAACCAGAATCCCTGACCGGTCACTCATGCGGCAAAGCCGAGATTGGCGATGATGGATCGATGCTGAGCTTGCGCTAGCGTTCCGTTCCTGACATATCATCCATACGCTGTCATTCCGGGGCGCCGCGAAGCGGCGAACCCGGAATCCATAGTCCCTGCGCTGGGGTTATGGATTCCGGGTTCCTCGCTACGCTCGGCCCCGGAATGACGATACAACCGTTAGAGTCACGATTCTAGCCTTCCAGGACAGCTCTTACTTTTGCCGCGAGTTGCTCTAGCGATGCGGGCTTTTGTAGGAGCGCCACGCTGTTATCGAGCACCTCATTATGCACCGCGGCATTGCGGGTGTAGCCGGTAGTGAAAAGCACCTTCAGATCGGGCCGGCGTTTCTGAGCCTCTTCCGCAAGGCGACGGCCGTTCATGTCCGGCATAACGACGTCTGTGAAAAGAAGACGGATTTCTGGGTGTTCTGAAATAGCAGCAAGCGCTTCCGCGCCACTCCTGGCCATAATCACGCCATAGCCCAGATCGCGCAGCATCTGCGCTGTGAGCGGCAGCACCTGCTCGTCATCCTCCACGACCAGCACCATTTCGGAGCCCGCTGCGCGAGCGGGTTCTTCGACATCCGTGCGCTTCGGCGCGCCGGCCGCACCGTAGAAACGGGGCAGATAGATTTTAATCGACGTGCCTTGGCCAAGCTCAGAATAGATTTTTATGTGTCCCCCGGACTGTCTTACGAATCCGAAAACCTGACTCAGGCCAAGCCCGGTGCCTTTGCCTGCTCGTTTGGTGGTGAAGAACGGATCGAACGCCTTGGCCATGACCTCCGGCGTCATGCCCACGCCCGTGTCGGAGATGGCGACCATTACATATTGCCCGGGCCGCACGTCGTGCTCGGCCGCATAGGCCTCGTCGAGATGGCAGTTGGCGGTCTCGATCGTGAGCCGACCGCCGTCCGGCATGGCGTCCCGCGCATTGATGGCGAGGTTGAGGATGGCATTTTCAAGCAGATTCTTGTCCGCATGGACCTGCCAAAGGCCCGCAGCAATCACCGTTTCGAGTTGCACGGTCTCGCCAAGCGTGCCGCGAAGCAGTTCCGACATCTCCGCCACCATCTTGTTGCCATTGAGTGGTTCGGGGGAGAGCGTCTGCTGCCGCGAAAACGCAAGTAGGCGCTGAACGAGCGAGACCGCCCTGGCCGCGCCTTCCTTGGCGGCCGCGATGTATTGCGATATGTCCTCCCCCGTCGCTAGGCGGCGCTCCATCAGATTGAGCGCCGACACAATGACGGCGAGCATATTGTTGAAATCGTGGGCGATGCCGCCCGTGAGCTGGCCGACGGCGTCCATTTTCTGGGATTGCTGAAGGGCGGCCTCAGTCTTCATGCGAGCCCCGACAGCCTCGGCGACACGCTCTTCCAGCGTACGGTTGATCTCCAAAAGCTCGGTATTTGCCCTTTCGGTGGCGCGACGGGCTTCCAGAAGCTCCCGCTCATACCGCCGTCGGTCAGACGCGTTGAAGATGGTGATACGGACGAAACGCAGATTGCCGCCGCCGTCGCGCCGCTCCACGGCATTGACGAGCACGGGAAGGGCCGAGCCATCGACGCGCACCAGATCAAAGGCTACCTCGTTAAAGAAACCCTGCATCCGCAGCAAAGGCGCGAAATGGGTTTCGTAATAGATTTTTCCGGCGACGTTTAGAAAATCCTGGAAACGGCGGCCGACGAGTTCACCATGGTCACGGCCGAGCCAGGCGGCGAAGGTGAGGTTCGCCTTGGAAATGCAGCCGTCGGGACCCACGGAGACATAGCCGCAGGGGGCGTTCTCAAAGAGGTCCTCAAGGTCGTCGATCTCGTGGCTCACGGATTCGGGGTTCAAGAAGTTCTGCTTTCGAGAAAGCTCTTTATGGCAGAAATCGTCTCCTCCGGCGCGCTGAGATTAGGGCAATGGCCAGTGGCCCGCAGAAGGACGTAACTGCTGTTCGGCAGTTGCCGATGCACATACTCGCCCACTCCTTGGGGTGCGATCACGTCTTCGGAACATTGCAGGACCAGCGAGCGCGCCGTTACTCGCGCGAGATCAGCCCGGTTGTCAGATAGGAAGGTAACGCGCGCGAACCGGCGCGCGATTTCAGGATCCGTCATGCAGAATGAATTGGTGAGCTCCTGGCCCAATTCCGGCCGATCGGGATTACCCATGATGATCGGAGCCATGGCCCGCGACCAGCCCATATGATTGGCGTCGAGGAAGTCGAGAAGCTCGTGAATTTGCGCCTCGCTGAAGCCGCCGATGTACTCACCATCGTCGATATAGCGTGGCGAAGGGCCGATCATGACAAGATCATCAAACATCACGGGCGCCTTGATGGAGGCGATCGCGCCGATGATGGCGCTCACCGAATGACCGACAAAGATGCCTTGGGTGACGTCAAGCTCGCGGCAAACATCGATGACATCGTCGGCGTAGCCCTCAAGCGAGCTGTATTTCTCGACATCGTAGGCCTTCAGGTCGGAACCGCCGCAGCCGACGTGATCAAACAGGACGACGCGATACTGCGCGGCGAAGGCAGGCCAGACAAAGCGCCACATGTTCTGGTCACAACCGAAGCCATGGGCGAAGACCATGGTCCTACCGCCCGAGCCCAGCACGTTTACGTTGTTCCGTCTCAGAATCTCCAATGATTTCCACTCCACTGTCCCGCGCCCTGTCATTATGCGATCAAATGACGGCCACTCCCGAGGGACGCGGCATCATACACGGCCCCTTATGCGCTACCAACTCGGTTCGGCTTGCGAATTCTCCAATTGAGGTTCCGTAGCAGTATGAAGTTGCCGCACGGAGAAATGCGTTTGGAAGTGCCGACCTCTTCGCTATACGTGCAGACAACATGGTCCAATGGCGCCATTCGCCGCTAGGAGAAAAGCGGACATGGCTGAGGCTTATGGGTACGCAATCTCATAGAACGGAATCGTCGAGATGTACGTCTCGTAGCATTTTGAGCTGTACACTGCTGATTGTCTGACACGTATCGATTTGGAGCATCGACAGATCAGCCCATTTACAACATTTTATGACTCGGCACGGCCGCTATTCCGTAACGAGCTGACCGGAGAAGACTTTCTCCTCCAGTTGGTCCCCTCCATCATGGGGGCGACGGAGAAGCGGCGGTTGAGCACTACTCTGCACCGT
>Ga0070739_10002835_pt1 | contig 22413 bp, 20 predicted proteins | sample Coa_R1_7_FD_66445 | JGI IMG/M metagenome (GOLD analysis project Ga0070739, IMG submission 66445) | Surface soil microbial communities from Centralia Pennsylvania, which are recovering from an underground coalmine fire - Coalmine... | ecosystem: Environmental > Terrestrial > Soil > Unclassified ... | reverse complement strand
CGGATCAAGCTCGACGAGCTGGTGTCGGCCCGCATACCGCTGGACGAGATCAACGACGGGTTCCGCAACCTGCAGGGCGGCGAGATCGCCCGCAGCGTGGTGGTCTTCGACGGCGTCGAGTAGAGCTGTCCCAACGGTCCAGCTCAGCGCCGCCAGGTCTTGGGCCGGTCCTCGGCGCTGAGCTGGGCCAGATAGCGGTTGTACTCCTCCAGCCGCGCATCCTCGGTTGGATCGGGCGCCCGTCGGGTCCGCACCCCGGTGCCGTCGTCGTGGAGGAGCTTCCACCACACGTAGACGGCGTAGGCGGCGAAGAAGGGCCACTCGAAGGTGTAGAACCAGCTGAGGGTGTTGCCCGACAGGGCCCGGTGCAGCTGCCACCACCCCAGGGCCACGAAGGCCGGCACCAGCACACCCATGGTGGCGTGCAGGGCCCAGGCCCTCCGGCTCCACCAATCGGTCCTGCTCACCGGGGTCAAGGCTACGCCGGAGCAGGCGGGCCAACGGCTGGGCCCGGTCCCTGGAGGGGCCCCGGGTGGGTGCCACCGTCGCCGTCCCCGGGCAGGCGGGCGCACCGGCGGCGACATCTCTGACAGGGTGGGGCCATGACCGGCACCGCCGTCCTCTTCCCCACCTGCGTGGTGGACGGCGTCCGGCCCCAGGTGGGCGTGGCCACCGTCCGGTTGCTGCGGGCCCGTGGATTCCGGGTGGAGCTGGCCCGCTCCACCACCTGCTGCGGCCAGCCGGCCTGGAACGCCGGCCAGGTGGACGCCGCTGCCCGGGTGGCAAGGACCACCCTGGCCGGCCTGGAGGAGGCGGGCGGGGATGTGGTCGTGGTGCCGGCCGGCAGCTGCGCCACCATGATCCGCCGTTTCTGGCCCGAGCTGTTCCGATTGGCCGGTGAGCCCGGCGCCGCCGAGCGGGCCGAAGCTCTGGGCCAGAGGGTGAGGGAGCTGTCCGAGCTGCTGGCCGGTCTGCCGGCCGGGCTGCCGGCGGCCGGGGCGGCCCCCGGGCAGGCCGATCGCGGCCCGGGGCAAGCCGCCAGTGCCGGCCCGGTCGTCTACCACCGGTCCTGCCACATGCTGAGGGAGCTGGGCATCGCCGAGGCCCCCGAGCAGGTGCTCGACGGCGCCGGGGTGGAGAGGGTGGCCAACCCCACCGCCGGCACCTGCTGCGGCTTCGGCGGCCTGTTCGCCGTCAAGCTGCCCGAGGCCTCGGTGGCCATGGCCGACCACGTACTCGACGGCTGCGTGGCCTCGGGGGCGGCCACCGTGGTCGGCTGCGACGCCTCCTGCCTCCTGCAACTGGAGGGTCGGGCACGGAGGAGGCGCCTGCCCCTGGCCTTCCGTCACCTGGCCGAGGTGCTGGCCCCGGAATGAGCGGCCCGCAGCCGATCGACACCGAGCCGTCCCTGCGGCGGCGCACGGCGCTGGCCTCCTCCGACGCCCGGCTGCGGGCCAACCTGGTCCGGGCCAGCGGCACCCTGGGCTCCCGCAAGGCGGCCGCCTTCGGGGCCCTGGACGATCCCGAGGGGCTGCGGCACCAGGCCAGGGCCATCCGCCACCGGGTCCTGGCCCGGCTGCCCGAGGTGCTCGAGGCCCTGGCCGACCGGGTGGAGGCGGCCGGGGGCCGGGTCCACTGGGCCTCCACCGCCGCCGACGCCGCCGACGCCGTGGTCGCCGTGGCCCGCAGCCACGGAGCCCGCCTGGCGGTGAAGTCCAAGTCGATGGCCAGCGAGGAGATCGGCCTCAACGCCGCTCTCGAGCACGCCGGTGTCGAGGTGGTGGAGACCGACCTGGGCGAGTGGATCGTGCAGGTGGCCGAGGAGACCCCCTCGCACATCATCGTGCCCGCCATCCACCGCGACCGCGCCCAGATCGCCCGCACCCTGTCCACGGTGGCGGGCCGGCCCCTGGCCGACGATCCCCAGGAGCTGGCCGCCTTCGCCCGCGACCAGCTGCGGCGCCGCTTCCTCGAGGCCGACATCGGCATCTCAGGCGTGAACTTCGGGGTGGCCGACACCGGCACCCTGGTTCTGGTCAGCAACGAGGGCAACGGGCGCATGGTCACCTCCATGCCTCCGGTGCACGTCGCCCTCATGGGCATGGAGCGGGTGGTCCAGACCTGGGCCGAGCTGGAGGTGATGCTGGCCCTGCTCCCCCGGGCGGCCACCGGTCAGGCCATCACCAGCTACGTCTCGCTGATCACCGGCCCCGCCGGCCGGCTCGAGGAGGGACCCGAGGAGCTGCACCTGGTCATCCTCGACAACGGGCGCTCGGACATCCTCGGCTCCGAGTTCGCCGAGGCCCTGGCCTGCATCCGCTGCGGCGCCTGCCTCAACGCCTGCCCGGTATACCGGCAGGTGGGCGGCCACGCCTACGGCTGGGTCTACCCGGGCCCGATCGGCGCCGTGCTGACCCCGCTGCTGCAATCATCGAAGTCGGCCCAGCAGCTGCCCCAGGCCTCCTCTCTCTGCGCCGCCTGCTGGGAGGCTTGCCCGGTCGGCATCCCGCTCCAGGACCTGCTGCTCGGGCTGCGGCGGCGCTCCGCCGCCGGGGCCGGCGCCGGGGCCCGGTTGGCGTGGGAGGCGTGGTCGCGGCTGTGGTCCCGCCCCGCCACCTACCAGGCGTCGCTCCGGGCGGCGTCGGTGGCCGACCGGGCCGCCGGCTCGCCCGCCTCCCTGCCGGGCCATCTCGATCGCTGGAGCGCGGGACGGGACCTGCCGACGGCGGAGGGGCCGACCTTCCGCCAGCTGTGGGACCAGGGTCGGATATGACCGCCGATCCCGACCGGCAGCGCTTCCTCGGCCGCCTGAGGGCGGCTCTGGCCGGCGGCCTCCACGCCGACCCCCTGCGCCCGGTGGAGCCCATCGGCGAGGGGGATCCACCGCCCGTGTCCTACGCCCCGGTGCCCGGCGACACCGGTGCCCGCCTGCTGGCCGCCGCCGGCGCCGCCGGGGCGGAGGCGGCCGCCGTCACCCAGGCCGAGCTGCCCGAGCTAGTCGGCCGCCTGTGCCGGCAGGAGAAGGTGGCGACGGCGGTGCTGTCCGCCGACCCCGAATGCGATCTGATCGCGCCGGTCCTCGAGCGGGCCGGGGTGGCCGTCCTGGCCCGGCCGGCCGGTCGATCCGAGGCCGCCGGGGCCGACCTCGGGGTGACCGGAGCGCTGACGGCCATCGCCTCAACCGGCTCGGTGGTGGTGTCCTCGACGGTGCCCGGCGCCCGTTGGGCGTCGCTCCTGCCCCGGGTCCACCTGGCGGTGGTGCGCCCCGAGCGTCTGGTGGCCCAGCCGGCCGGGCTGCTCCGCCACCTCCACCGGTGGGCTCCCGGCGGCCTGCCGTCGAACCTGGTGTGCATTACCGGGCCCAGCCGCTCGGCCGACATAGAGCTCGAGCTGACCCTCGGGGTGCACGGCCCCCGGGCGGTGTGGGTCGCCCTGCTGGGTTGAGCCGACGGGCCTCGCTCAGACCGGTCGCCGGCCCACCTGGGCCAGGCGGGCCACCGCCGCCCCGGCCAGCAGGCCGCCGAAGAAGATGAGGCCGTGCTGGATCCAGTGGCGGAAGTTGGACTCATCCGCCCAGCTGTCCAACCCGAACTGGGCGGCCAGGGTGGTGCCGAGCCCGACAACCAGGGCGGCCCAGGTGCTCACGTCGACCAGTACGGCCGCAGCGGCATGCCGGATCGTCCCCCGGCCGCCCGCACGCCAAGCACCTGGTGGATGGAGTTGCGGCCGGCCTCGAAATTGAGAGCGGAGGCAGCCATGTACAGCCTCCAGATGCGGGCTCGCCCGGTGCCCACCAGGTCGACGGCCTCGTCCCAGTGGCGCTCGAGGTTGGCCACCCACGCCCGCAGGGTCAGGGCGTAGTGCTCCCGCAGGGACTCGACGTGGCGCACCTCGAAGCCGGCGTCCTGCATGACCGACACCACCCGGCCGACCTCGTGCAGCTCGCCGTCCGGGAACACGTAGCGGTCGATGAAGCCCGCCCGGGCGAAGCGCGAGCTGGGCCCGGGCGGGCGGCTGATCCCGTGGTTCAACAGGCGCCCGCCCGGAGGGAGCAGCCGGTAGAGACGGGAGAAGTACTCCCGCAGCCTGGCCTCGCCGACGTGCTCGAACATGCCTATGGAGCTGATGGCGTCAAAGGGGCCGTCGTCGATGTCGCGGTAGTCCTGGACGCGGATGCTGATGTCGGTGCCCAGGCCGGCCTCGGCGACCCGCTTGGACGCCAGCGTCGCCTGCTCGCGTGACAGGGTTACCCCCACGGCGTCGACCCCGTGGTGGGTGGCGGCGTGCAACACCATGCCGCCCCACCCGCAGCCCACGTCGAGCAGCCGCATTCCGGTTTCGAGTCCCAGCTTCTGCGACACCAGCCGGTACTTGTTCTCCTGGGCCGTCTCCAGGGAGTCCGAGCGGTCGCGGAACACGGCGCAGGAGTAGGTGAGCGTCGGGCCCAGGACCAGACGGTAGAAGTCGTTGCCCACGTCGTAGTGGGCCGACACGGCGGCGGCGTCCCGCTGGCGGGTGTGGCGGGGGCCCCGCAGCCTGATCTCCTCCGGCGGAGCGGGCAGCCGGCGCAGGGCGGAGGGGCCGGCCGCCGCCAGCAGCCGTCCCAGCTGTCTGGGGTTCAGCTTCGCCTCGGGCATCCGGTCGCGCAGCTCGAGGGCGGCGAAGATGTCGCCGGACACGTCAAGGTCGCCGCTCACGTAGGCGCGGGCGAAGCCGAGCTCTCCCGGGGCCTGAATGATCCGGCGCAGTGCGTCGGGGCTGTTCACGGTGAGGTTGGCGCGGGCGTCGGCCGGGCCGGCGCTGCTGCCGTCGTAGCACTCCAGCCGCACCGGCAGGTCGGAGCCCAGCCACTCGGCGATGAGGTCCGCCAGCTTCAAATCGCTACCTCCGCTCGTCGTCGCCCGGGCCGGCGCCCGGCTACAACCCGCCGCTACCCAATCGGGCGCCAGACTAAGTGCCCGGCCGGGGCGGGGCCATCGCCTCTTCGCGTGCGCGACAGGGCGAGGGGCAGGTCAGCGCGGCCTCATCCGGCGATGAGCGTCACCGCGCAGAGCTTGAACTCGGGCATCCTGCTGATGGGGTCGAGGACCGGGTTGGTCACCCGGTTGGCCGCCTGCTCGCCGCCCCAGTGGAAGGGGGCGAAGACCACGCCGGGGCGGACATCTTCGGTCACCTCGATGACCAGCCTGGCCGATCCGCGGCGGCTCTCCACGACCACTTCGTCGCCGGGGGCCAACCCCATGCCTTGGGCGAGCGCCGGGTGGACCTGCAACGCCGGTCGCGGGCGGCGAGCGCGCAGCCCCTCCAGCCGGCGGGTCTGGTTGCCCGAGTTGTAGTGCTCGCGGGTCCTTCCCGTGACGAACCAAAGCGGGTAGGCCTCGTCGGGCACCTCCGCCGGAGGTCGGTACCCCACCGGCCTGAACCGGGCGCGTCCGTCCGGGTGGGCGAAGCCGTCAGCGAAGAGCCGCGCCTGACCAGGGTCGTCCTCGCTGGGACAAGGCCAGTACAGGGATTCGCCGGCGTCCAGCCGTCCGTAGGTGACGCCTCGGTAGTCAGCCCGGGCGCCTGCCGACGCCTGCCGGAGCTCGTCGAAGACGGCCTCCGGGCCCGGGTAGGAGAACCGCCCTTGGCCACCCAGGCGGCCGGCCAGACCGGCGAGCACCTCGATGTCGCTCAGCACACCAGCAGGAGGCGCCAGCACCCGGCGGCGCCGGAGGACCCTGCCCTCGAGGTTGGTGACCGTGCCGTCCTGCTCGGCCCACTGGGAGACGGGCAGGATGACGTCGGCGGTGCTGGCGGTGTCGGTCATGAAGGAGTCGAGCACCACCAGACAGTCGAGAGCCTCGAGGCGACGGGCCACCGAGCCGGCCGAGGGGGAGGCCACCCGCAGGTCGGAGCCGGCGACCACCAGGGCGTGGATCCCGCCGGGCTCCCCGATCGAGTCGATCATCTCCCAGGCGCTGAGACCGGGCCCGGGCAGGTCCTCGGCCCGGACCCCCCACACCTCGGCCACCGCCTGCCTGGCGGCCGGATCGCTGATCGACCGGTAGCCGGGCAGCTGGTCCGCCTTCTGTCCGTGCTCGCGCCCGCCCTGGCCGTTCGCCTGGCCGGTGATGCAGCCGAAGCCTGCATACGGGCGCCCGACGCGGCCCAGGGCTAGCATGAGGTTGATCAGGGCGCTGACCGCGTCGGTTCCGGTGGACTGCTGCTCGGGTCCCCTTCCCGTCAGGAGCATCGATGCCGGAGGGCCGGCCAGGGCGTCGAGCAGGCCGTCGAGCTCGGACGGGCCCAGCCCGGTCACCGCCTCGACCCGAGCCGGCTCCCACGCCTCGGCCAGGCCAACGGCTTCGCACCAGCCGCTGGTCCGGTCGGCCACGAAGGCCAGGTCGACCAGCCCCCGCCCACGGGCCCGTCTGAGCAGCCCCAGGGCCAGGGCGACGTCGCTGCCCGGTACCGGTTGCACGTGCAGGTCGGCCTGCTTCGCCGTCTCGCTCCGCCTGGGGTCGACCACGACCAGACGGCCGCCCCGCCCTCGCATCTCGTCTACCCAACCCATGAGCGGTGGCATGGTGTCGGCCGGGTTGGCTCCCCACAGGACCAGCGATCCCGTCCTGGCGATGTCCGACAGCGGGAAGGGCAGGCCCCGGTCGATCCCGAACGCCAGGTTGGCCGCCGCCGCCGCCGATGACATGCAGTAGCGGCCGTTGTAGTCGACATTGGGGGTTCGCAGCACCACGCGGGCGAACTTGCCGAGGAGATAGGCGGTCTCGTTGGTGAGGGCGCCGCTGCCGAACACACCCACCGACGCCGGACCTCGGCTGTCCCTGACCGCGGCGAGCCGGCCGGCGACCTCGTCCAGGGCCGCATCCCAGCTGGCAGGCCTGAGGCTGCCCGCCGCGTCGCGGACCAGCGGAGTGAGCAGCCTCTCCGGTGAGCTCACCAGCTCACCGGCGCTCCAACCCTTGACGCACAGCCGACCCCGGTTCACACCGAAACCCCGATCGGCGGCGATCCGGACACGCTTCCCCTCCGCCTCCGGCGTGACGACCATCCCGCACTGCAGGGCGCAGAAGGGGCAGTGGGTGGCGACGGGCCGGGCCGGACCGCTGGCGGTTCCCACGACCGACAGGACCTCGACCGTGGAGCCCCAGACCCGGACCGGCCACACCCGTAGGCCAGGGGAGACACCATCGAGGCAGGCCCCTGACTCGAGATCGAATCGGTGCTTGTGCATGGGCGACGCGACATAGTCGATGTCGCCCTGGGAGCCGACCAGCCCCCGCGAGATGACGTTGGCCCCGCAGACCGGGTCCCGGTTGTCGACCGCCCGGAGCCGCACTGCCGGCTCTCCTCCCGTCCCCGGCAGGAGGAAGAGCGCCACCTGCCGGCCGTCGACCAGGGCGGCGACTCCCCGGCCGGGCTCCAGCTCGGCGAGGGAGCAGACCCTCACCCAGCGTCTTGTGCTCATGTCCCCGACCCGACCAGGTCCACCTTCTCCCACCTGGGCGCCGGACGGGGCTGGCCCCGCTCCTGGACCACCTCGATGTCGGGGCGCGGCGGCGTCGGAGTTCACGAACGTCCGGAACCGGCGCAACCTGGTCTGGTCCGAAAGCGTCTCCTTCCATTCGCACCTGTAGCGGGCCACGTGACGGGCCATGTCCTGCTCAAGCTCCGCTCCGAGCCCGAGGCTGTCCTCCATCACGACGCGCCGGAGGTGCTCGATGCCGCCGTCCATCGCCTCCAGCCAGGATGCTGTCCGCTGCAGCCGATCGGCGGTCCTGATGTAGAAGACCAGGAACCGGTCGATGCTGCGGATCAGGGTCTGCCGGTCGAGATCCTCGGCGAGGAGGTCGGCGTGGCGCGGCCGCGTCCCTCCATTGCCGCACACGTAGAGGTTCCAGCCCCGTTCGGTCGCGATGACCCCGACGTCCTTGCCCTGCGCCTCGGCGCACTCGCGGGCGCATCCCGACACCGCCATCTTGATCTTGTGGGGGCTTCGCAGGCCGCGGTAGCGCATCTCCAGATCCACGGCCAGGCCCGTCGAGTCCTGGACGCCGAATCGGCACCAGGTCGTGCCGACACAGGACTTCACCGTGCGGACCGCCTTGCCGTAGGCGTGCCCGGACTCGAAGCCGGCGTCCACCAGCCGGGCCCAGATCGCCGGCAGGTCGTCGACCCTGGCACCCAGCAGGTCGACGCGCTGGCCACCCGTGATCTTGGTGTACAGCTTGAAGTCGCTGGCCACCTGGCCCAGGACGATCAGCCCCTCGGGGGTTATCTCGCCTCCAGGGATCCGCGGCACGACGGAGTAGGTCCCATCCCTCTGCAGGTTGGCCAGGAAATGGTCGTTGGTGTCCTGCAGCGACGCCCCATCGCCGTCCAGGACGTGTCTTCCGGTGGTGGACGCCAGGATCGAGGCCACGGCCGGCTTGCAGACTTCGCACCCCCGGCCCTGGCCGTAGGCCGACAGCAGCTCGGCGAAGCTGGTGAACCCCTTCATCCGGACCAGATCGAACAGCTCCTGGCGGGAGTAGTCGAAGTGCTCGCAGAGCCGGGTCGAGAGCTCGAGGCCGGCCTTGGCCATGAGCGTCCTGACCAGTTCGGAGATCTGGGGGAGGCAGCCCCCGCAACCCGTCCCCGCCCTGGTGGCCGCCCTGACCCGGGCGACATCGGCTTCGCCCTCGGACTCGATCGCGGCCGCAATCGCCGCGCATATGGCGCCCTTGGACACGTTCTCGCACGAGCACAAGGTGGCCGAGTCCCGCAGCCCGGCCACTCCGGGGGCGGCGGCGCCCTCGGCCGCTCCGGCAACCGCAGGCATCAGCAAGGCGGCGGGGTCCGTTGGTCCCTCCAGGTCCCCAGCCGCCACGGCGACCATCGTCTCGAAGCCGCCGGCATCGCCCACCAGGACGCCACCGATCAGGCGTCCATCGTCGTCCACCACCAGTCGCTTGTGGACGCGAGCGACGGAGTCGGTGAAGGCGATGGTGGCGCTGCCCGGAGTCCTGGCGTGGCTGTCACCGAAGCTGGCCACGTCGACGCCGAGCAGCTTCAGCTTGGTCGGACACCCGTCGCCGGCGAAGCGCGCCTCATGACCCGCGAGCTGGTCGGCCACGACCCGGGCCATCTGGTATCCGGGCGACACCAGGCCATGGACCCGGCCGTGGGCCAGGGCACACTCCCCCACCGCATAGATCAGGCCGTCGCTGGTCACGCAGCGATCGTCGACCACCACCCCGCCCCGCGGACCGACTTCGATCCCCGCCGCCCGGGCGAGTTCGTCGCGGGGCCGGATGCCGGCGGCGAAGACGACCATCTCCGTGCTCAACCGGGCCGTGGAGCTGGTGTCCCCCGCTGGTGCTAGCTCCACCGCCGCCACGGCCCCGTCGTCGCCCGGCACCACCCGGGCGATGGTGGTCGCCGCGTGCACCTGCAGTCCCATCTCCTGCACTCGCCGGGCGAGCAGTTCTCCGCCGGTCTGGTCGACCTGGGTGGGCATCAGCCACGGAGCGAGCTCCACCACCTCCGTCGCCAGGCCGCAGGAGCGCAGGGCGTCGGCCGCTTCCAGCCCTAGGAGGCCACCTCCCACCACCACGCCATGGGCGCGCCCTCGGGACCACGCCTTGATCTCCTCGACGTCGTCGAGGGTCCGGTAGGCGAAGCAACCGGGGAGCTCCCGACCGGGGACCGGGGGCACGAACGGAGCCGACCCGGTGGCGAGGACCAGTCGGTCATAGGGCCAGGAGAGCCCGCTGGCGGTCGCGACCGTGCGAGCGCCGCGGTCGATGGCAACCACCGGATCGCCGGTCACGAGGGTCACCGCCGGGTCGGCGAACACCTCCGGGTCGGTCAGGTTCAGAGAGGCGGCGTCGGATCCACGGAACAGGTCGGACAGGTGCACCCGGTCATAGGCCGGGTGCGCCTCCTCTCCGATCACCGTGACGGCCCAGGACGCCGTGGCGCCACGTCGCACGAGCGACTCGACGAGCTTGTTGGCCACCATCCCGTGGCCGACGACAACGAGGCGCTGTCTCAAGTCTCCGCCCCGGCCGGGGCGAGGCGGTGCCCGCCCGACTCCTCGAGGACCCGGCTCCGACGCAGGTACACGGCCCAGGTGAGGCCGCCCAGCAGGAGGTAGGAGACGAGGAAGGTCCACCAAGCCGGCACCGACCAGTCGGCGTGCGCCGTCGCGATGGCGGCCTTGGCGCCCGGAGTGGGAGCCGCCGCTTCTAGCGCTGAGACCCTCAGGCTGGCCTGCCGGATGATCGCCTGTACTGCCACCCCGCCGAGGGCCCCGATGGCACCGATGATCCCGATTATCGCTGCGGTGCCGCGCTTGATTTCGGCCCGCAGGCGGTCAGAGGCGCCGGCCGGCGCCGCGAACACCGCCGGTATGAGCTTGTAGATCGACCCGTTCCCCACCCCCGCCAAGACGAACAGGCCGCAGAAGGAGCCCAGGAAGGCGGAGAACTGGTGCCGTTGGATTCCCACCAGGGCGGCGCCGAGGAGGCCCGCCATCCCCAGGAAGGAGCCGAGGGTCACGTCTGCCCCGCCCCAGCGGTCCGCGAGCCAGCCCCCTACCGGTCTGGCGAGCGAGCCCAGCAGGGCTCCGAGGAACCCCAGGCCGGCCAGGTAGGTGGCGATGAAGGGGTGGTGGGCGAGGAACGCCGGGAAGCTGGTCTTGATCACCAGCGGGAGGGCAAAGGAGAACCCGATGAACGAGCCGAAGGTGCCGACATACAGGAGGGCGAGACACCACAGATGCGGCTGGCTCAGCACCCTCCGGTAGGGCGCGGTCTGCGACCGGGCCGGCTCGAGGCTGTCCATGACCGTCCAGGCCAGCGCGGCGGCAACGACGACGAACGGGATCCAGACCAGGCCCATGTAGGCCAGGTGCACCGGGTGATGGGTCAGCTTGGCCGAGGCCGCCGGCACCCCGATGATCAGGACGAGAGGCATGAGCAGCTGCGTGGTGGCCACGCCCAGGTTTCCGCCCGCCGCGTTCAAGCCGAGGGCGAACCCCTTCCTCGACTCCGGATAGAAGAAGGAGATATTGGCCATTGAGGAGGCGAAGTTGCCCCCACCCACCCCGGAGCTGGCCGCGCAGAGCGAGAGGATCCAGAGCTGGGTGGCGTGGCTGGCGTGGGCCAGCCAGTGACTGGGCACCACCGCCGCCAGCAGCACACTCGGCACGATGAGGAGGGCGGCGCTGATCGTGGTCCAGGCCCTGCCTCCCAGACGGGCCACCGCCATCGTGTAGGGGATCCGGAGCAGGGAGCCGATCAGGTTCGGCAGGAGGGTCAGGACGAACAGCGCCGACAGGCTGAGCTTGATACCGGCATTTCCGAGGTTGAGCACCACGACGGTCCAGAGCACCCACACGGCGAAGCCGAGGTGCTCGGCGAACATCGAGACCGCCAGGTTCCGTCGGGCGATGCGTCGCCCGGCGCTGCGCCAGAAGGACGCGTCCTCCGGGTCCCATCCGGCGATCCAGCCGTTCCTGGCCCTGCTGGCCGTTTCGGTAGCGATCATGGCGGCAGACAACCACGGACCGATTTCGCCAAGGTGGCCACGAGGTGAAGCCGCCGTGACCGCCACCCCCCGTCCGCCGGGGTGTCCTGTGGGCTCGCTGTAACCCGGCCGTCATGATCGGGTCACCAGCCGGAAACACGCCTCCGACACTCTGGCCCGGGTGACCCTGGACTTACTCGAGGGCTTCACCGTCGGAATCACCGCCGACCGGCGCTGGGAGCAACAGGCCGACCTCCTCCAGAGACGGGGCGCCGACGTGCTGCACGGACCGACCATGGCCACCCGCTACCTGTCGGACACCGCTGGCCTGCAGGCGGCCACCGAACGGGTGGTCCAGGGGGTGGACTACACCGTCCTGACGACCGGTATCGGCGTCCGGGCCTGGTTCGAGGCGGCCGAGGCCCACGGCAGCGCCGAGTCGCTACGTCGCGCCATCGACCGGTCCCGGATCCTGTGTCGGGGACCGAAGGCAGCTGCCGCCTTGCGGGTGGCCGGGGTGAGGACCGAGCCGGCGCGCCTCAGCGAGAGCCTCGGAGAGCTGCTCAAGGCCGACCGGCTCGGGGAGATGTCCGGTAGGACCGTCGCCTTCCAGCACCACGGTGCTGCCGATGGCACCTGGGTGTCGCGACTCGAGGCAGCGCAGGCGGCCGTCATCGCGGTTCCGGTCTACCGCTGGGAGCTGCCTCCGTCGATGCAGGCGGCCGAGCGCCTGGTCCGGGGGACCTGCGCCGGCAAGGTCGACGCGGTGACCTTCACCAGCGCCCCGGCGGTCGCCAATCTCCTGCGGGTCGCCTCCGACATCGGCATGGCCGCGCCGCTCCGGGCGGCCTTCAACGACGGGACCGCTGTAGCGGCCTGCGTCGGGCCTCTCTGTGCCGCCGGAGCAGTCGAACAGGGGATCCATGCCCCGGTCGCTCCGGAGGTCGGGCGGTTGGGCCTGCTGGTGCGGGTCGTCGCCGAGTCCCTCGCCCGGCGGACGGTCCGGTGGAACTCCGGTCACACCGAGATCGTCCTGCAGGGGCGGGCCCTGGCCGTAGGGGCGAGGAGCATCCGCCTGTCCGACACCGAGAAGGCCCTCCTCGCCGCCCTCGCCCAGAAGCCCGGGGCGGTGGTGGCCAAGCCGTTGCTGGCCCGACGGGGCGCCACGACCACCCGCGGCGTCGAGGCGTGCGTCGGGAGGCTCAGGCGGCGCCTCGAGCCCCTCGACGTGCAGCTGGTCCAGACCGTTGCCATGCGCGGCTACCGGCTGGCGGTGTGACGATCCGACGCCCGTACCGGAGCTGAGAGCGGGCGCGTCCTAACTTCCGGCCCCGGCCCCGCCAGAGGGGCCCGGGGGCTGGTGCACCCAGACGAGAGCAGCAGTGGCGGCGCTGACGACGACCTCGTCCTGGCCGACCTGCAGCCGTACGACTCCGGGGTCGGCGCTGTCGAGGCGCACCACCACCGTGCCCGGCACCAGGCCCTGGCGGTCGAGCAGCCCCAGCACCGCCGGCGCCTCGTGCTCGGCCAACTCTGATATGCGGGCCACCGTGGCGGGTATGCCCGACCTCATGGCCCCCAGATGCACCAGGCCCCGCTCCTCGTGGGGGGCGCCCGGTATCTCGTTGCCATGAGGGCAGGTGGACGGCGAGCCCAGCCGTTGATAGAGACGGTCGAGCACGGTGTCGGACAGGGCGTAGGACACCCTCTCCGCCTCGGCGTCGGCGGTGGCCCAGTCGAGGCCGAGCTCGCCGGTGAGCCAGCACTCCACCACCCGGTGGCGGCGGACGACCGATGCGGCGGCCGCCTCGCCCGCCGGGGTGAGCCTGACCCGCCGGTCGGTGCCCACCGTGACCAGCCCGTCGCGGGCGAGGCGGTGCACAGCGGTGGTGACCGTCGGGGGGCTGACCGACAGCCACTCGGCCAGGCGACCGGGGCGGACCTCCTCCCCCTCGTGGACCAGGTAGTAGATGGCCTCGAGGTAGCGGGCGGCGGCCTGGCTGGGCTCCCGACCCACGATTGGAGTCCGGGCCCCTGTGGGGATATCCTTAGCCGAGGCTAATTGCGCCATGAGTCTATGCTAACTCCCCCCGACTCCTTCCGCCGCCCCGACCCGGGCAGCCGATGATCGCCGCCTTCGTCATCCTCCTGCGGGAAGGAGTGGAGGCCAGCATGATCGTGGCGATCCTGCTGGCGTACCTGAACCGCACCGGCCACCGCCAGCACTTCCGCGACATCTTCGCCGGCGTGGGGGCCGCACTGGGCCTGGCAGTGGCCGGTGGGCTGGCCGCCTTCCTCACCATCCGGACCTACGCCGGCTCGACCGCCCAGACCATCTTCGAGACGGTGACCTACCTGGTGGCCGCCGCCGTCCTGACATACATGACGTTCTGGATGCGCAACCACGCCCCCAGCCTGTCCGGGGAGCTGCGCTCCCGCATGGAGGCCGCCCTCGACCGCCGAACGAGGACGGGCCTGGGCCTGTTGGCCTTCCAGGCCGTCGGCCGCGAGGGGCTGGAGACGGTGGTCTTCACCCTCGCCATCGCCTTCTCGACCTCGGCCCGCCACGTGCTGGCCGGCGGAGCCGCCGGCTTGGCGGTGGCCCTGGCCATCGCCGTCGTCATCTACCGCTTGGGCCACCGGTTGCGGCTACAGCGCTTCTTCAAGGTGGTCGGGGTCCTGCTCATGGTCTTCGCCGCCGGGCTGCTGGTCGACGCCGTGCAGAACATGCAGCAGCTGGGCTGGATCCCCTGGATGAGACATCCGCTGTGGGACACCGGGCGCTGGCTCAGCGAGAACAGCGCCTTCGGCGACGTGCTGCACTCGTTCTTCGGCTACGCCGCCCGGCCCAGCATCCTGCAGGTCGCCATCTATGCCCTCTACGTGACGGCGGTGGTGGGGCTGTTCCTCGCCCGGCCCCGGTCGGTCGCCCTGCGGGCCGCCCGGAACCGGACGTCCCCCGCCCGTTAGGGTTGAGGCGATGGATCTCGCGGGCGCCGACCAGCGCCGATCGACCGGGGTGGTCGCCGCCCCGCCTCTGGCCGCCAACGGCCGCTCCCGCTTCCGCACCTTCAGCCGCTCGGACTGGGCCGCCCTGCGGGCCTCCACCCCCCTCACCCTGTCGGAGCCCGACCTGGACGCCCTTAGGGGCCTCAACGAGGCGGTGTCCCTCGACGAGGTGGCTGACATCTACCTGCCCCTGTCCCGCCTGCTCAACCTGTACGTCGGGGCGACCCAGCAGCTCCACAACGCGTCCAACACGTTCCTCGGCCAGCCCGAACGCAAGGTTCCCTACGTCATCGGCATCGCCGGGAGCGTGGCGGTAGGCAAGAGCACCACCGCCCGCATCCTGCAGGCCCTGCTGGCCCGGTGGGAGGACCACCCCAAGGTCGATCTCATCACGACCGACGGCTTCCTGCTGCCCAACGCCACTCTCGAGGCCCGAGGGCTGATGAGCCGCAAGGGCTTCCCCGACAGCTATGACCAGAAGCGGCTGGTGCAGTTCATGGCCGAGGTCAAATCGGGTGAGCCCGAGGTGCTGGCCCCGGTTTACTCCCACCAGTCCTACGACATAGTGCCGGGCGAGTACCAGCGGGTGCGCCAGCCGGACATCGTCATCGTCGAGGGGCTCAACGTGCTGCAGGCAGGAGAGGACCGGGGCCGGACCGAGTTGATGTTCGTGTCCGACTTCTTCGACTTCTCCATCTACGTCGACGCCGCCGAAAGCGACATCGAGCAGTGGTACATCGAGCGGTTCCTCACCCTTCGAGACACCGTGTTCCGCGACGAGAACTCCTACTTCCACCGCTTCGCCTCGCTGGACACCGAGGCCGCCATCCGCACGGCCCGCGAGATCTGGGCGTCCATCAACGCGCTGAACCTGCAGGACAACATCCTCCCGACCCGCGAGCGGGCCCATCTCATCCTCGAGAAGGGCCACGACCACTCGGTTCACGAGGTCCGTCTGCGCAAGCTCTGAGGCCCGCCTCGGGCGCCGGCGCCGCCCTACACGGGCTCGGTGGACTCCTCCTGTACGCCGCCCCTGACGCTCCCGGACACCTCCACCTGGCCACCCCGGTTCCTCACCCGGCCCCGGACCTGACCTCGGATCTCGACCGAGGCGTGTCGCTGCACGATCACGTCACCGGAAATCCACGACTCGAGGATGGCCCGAACGCCGGGGGCGACGGTGACCGAGCCGAACACCGCCCCGGAGACCGTCACGTCGCGACCGACGAAGTGGTCGCCGATGATCAGCCCGATGTGGCGCCGCGATGACTTCACCCCCAGGATCGCCCCCGACCAGGGCGAGCGCGGCACCGAGGCGGCCACCTCTTCGAGGTCGACCTCCACCCCATGGTCGATCAGTCGGCGGATCACGTCGGGATCCAGATCCCCGACGGCCAGGTCGATGGCCCGATCCAACCCCAAGCCCAGCTCGACCAGCTCGGCGACCCGACCGAGCTCGACTCCCTGGGCGCAGATGCGAACCAGGTCGTCGGCGGTCACGCCCAGCTGCGGATGAGCCCTCAGCTGGGCGGCCAGCTCCTGGGCATCCCCGCCCTGTTCGGCTATCTCCACCGCCTTCTGCGCGCTCAGGTCCACTCCTGCCTCCCTCAGCCGAAGGAGATCGGCGGGGTACACCTCGTGCTCGAGCAGGCAGGCAACGGACCTGTACTCGAGATCGGCGAGACCGGGGTCGGCCAGCGCGTCGAGCGTCTCGTGCCCGGGGGCGAAGTCGACCAGCAGCTCGAGGATCTCATCGGTCGACAGGCGGGGCGCCATATTGAGGGCGGTGGCGACCAGCTCCGGATCGAGGTCGTTGTCGAGGACCGTGCGCAGCTGCGACATGCTCAGCGCCGTCCTGGCAGCGGCCCTCACCGGATTGTCCTCAATGGCCTCATCCGATCGCACCAGGTCGCGCAGGGCGGCGGCCTGATCGGCGGTCAGCCGGCCTTCGGCCAGCGCCTCGGCGATCTCCGCCTCGCGGCGGGCGGCCCGCTCGAAGGCGTCATCTTCCTCGGGCATGGGTTGCTCCCTTCGCATCCAGCGCCTCGATGGCCGTCGCCGCCTCGTCCAGGACCTGCTCAACCTTGTCGGGGTCGACCCGCCCCGACAGCTCGCCCACCCGCTTGACGAATCGCTCGAGCGGCCCGTCGAGGCCGCCGTCGGGATACAGGCGGGCCCCGGTGCGGACCTCGATGGCCGCCAGGGTCGACCGTCGTTTGGCGAGAGCCGAGCGCCCGGAGGCGGTGGGCCGGTAGACCTTACGGGCACCGGTTGACTCCGCCACGATCAGTCCCTCCTCCGCCAGGGCGGCGATGGCGGGATACACGCTTCCGGCCGACGAGCTGTAGGCGGGGGCGAAGAGCCGGTCGAGCTCGGTCATGAGCTCGTAACCGTGGCGGGGCTGGTTGGCCAGTACCGCCAGCAGCACCAGCGGCAGCTCGCCGGGGGCGAAGAACTGGTTCCGAGTCGGTGCCAAGGCTCTCCGCTCCCCCCGAAGGTGGCCCCATATCGACTTCCTTGCGAAGACTATCGACTCCCTTGCGAACGGGCAACTGGATTTCACCGGCGGTGCCCGGGTGATGCGGGCGATGCCATGCCGGTGGGCCCGAGGCGGGGCGGCGGGTGCACTCAGGCGGCCGACCCGACGCCGGGCCGCGTGGGCCTCCTAGCGGTCCTCGACGGGTCGCGGGTCCTCCCCGTCGAGTTGCGCCACCGCCGCCAGGAGCGCCCCGCGGTCGGGCTCGGAGACGCTGTGGAACAGCTGGCCGAAGTCGACGTTGGTGGCCTCCTCCACGGTCTGACAGAGGTGCCGGCCCTGACCGGTAATGGTCCACTGGCTGCCGTCCTCCGGTCCGGCGACGAGCCCCCGGCCCGCCAGCACGTCAAGCACCTCGGGGGTCGCCGAGCCGGGGGGAAAGCCGCGCCAGAGCCTGTGCAGCACCCGAGCCGGTGGACCGACCAGCTCGACGCCGGCAAGACAGTCGGCGTGGACGTCCGAGCGCAGATAGCGCAGCTCGGTCATGTAGCCGAGGAGCTGACCGGCATCGGTGCTGGGCAGGACGTGGTGGGCGCGGGTCTGCTGGCGGAACGCGGGCAGGGGCCGGTGCGAGCCGGATGCCTCCTGCACCAGCAGCGATGCCAGCCGGAGGGCGTCCTCCAGGGCGGCGGGCCGGGCGTGCCAGAGGCGCTCCGCCTCCTCGGCCTGGAGAGCGAGCACGGTGCCTGCCCCCGCCTGGAACCCGGGCGTCGGCACATAGGTCACGCCGTCGGAACGGAGGGACAGCAGCCCACGTTCCAGATGGCGGCGGAGGCTCGCCTCCGACCACCGCTTGGACTCATAACGCGAGAGCAGGCAAACGTCGTCGAGGGTCAGCTCCCCGGCCGCCAGACAGCGGGCGGCGGCCACCACGAACGAGTGGGGTGGAAGGCCGAGGGGCCGGAGGGCCGCTACCAGGTCCGGCCTCCGGCCCGTCGGGCGGTGGATGCACAGGGCCAAACGGTCGATCTGGGGGACAAGGGCGGCCGACCAGGTGGTCACCGGGTCGTCGAGGGTGACCACCGACTACGGGCTCCTCAGCCGGCCCAGGTCGCGGCGGGCGAAGCCAAGGTGGAACCACTCCTCGGCGATCACCACCTGGAAGGCACCGCGGAGAGTGAAGGCGGACAGGGGACCGAGGCACGGCGAGTCCAGGTTGGAGGCCCCTTCGAGAGCTCGAGCGACCAGCTGCTGACCTTCGGTTCGGGCGACCAGCACCGTCTCGAGATCGGGCTCGGCATCCAGCCGCAACCCCAGTTCTCGACCGTTGGTCACGAAGTCCGGCGGCAGACCGAGAGGGTGGTATTCGTCGGAGCCGAGGACACCGCGCCCGATCCATCCGTCGGTGACGAATCTCAGGTGCCGCAGCGTCTCGACCAAGGACCACTCGCCGTCGACCCGATCGCCGAGTCTTGCCTCGCCCGGATCCTGCTTGGCGGCGTCCAGTTCGGCCGCCCAAGTCCAGACAACCCGGTGCCACACCTCCAGCATGTTCTCCGGCTCGTCGGCGAGGAGCCCGAAAGCCCCGAGCGAGCGGGCCTGCCCCGCTGTCAGGGGCGGCGCGATCCTCGTCCCGTCGATCTCGATCAGGCCGCTGGCGCCCTCACGGGTATGCCGATCCCCCACCGCGGGCGAGGATAGAACCTGGCCGGCCCGCCCGACGGTGGTGGGACAGACTCCTGACGTGCAACCTGTCCCTCACCCGGTCTCGATCCTCGATGCAGCTCGGGCCGCACGCCGGGCGCTCGGTGTCGCGTGGAAGGCCGACCGGCATCAGGTGGTGGTCTTGCTCCTGACCGAGGCCGCCGGCACCACCGGCCACGTCCTACAACAGGTGGTGACCACGGAATCACTGGGACGGATCGGAAGGGGCAGGTCGCCGGCCTGGCTGGCCCGAGCCGCCATGGCCGGCTCGGTCGGCCTCGCAGCCCAGATCACTCATGAAGGAATTGCCTTCGTTGTTCAGTGGCGTCTGAGCCGCGTGGTCACCGACGCCCTGGTCGGCGCTGTCCTCGACGCTGCCTCCCATCTGGACCTGGAGGACCTGTCGGATCCCGCCATCCAGGACGAGCTCCAGGGCCGTCTGAGCGACGCCATGAGGGCGGGAGCGACGGCCGGGGCCGTCCTCCGGCTGCCCGGATCGGTGGCGACATCACTCGTGACGCTGGTCAGACTGGCCCGACGAGACCACCTGCTCGGAGCGGTGGTCGCCGCGTCGGCGGTACCGATGGTGCTCTTGCAGAACCGATTCGACACCTTCGACGGCGCCGACTCGACCGCTCGGCGGGCGGCCGGCCTGCGGGCGACCCTGACCGGGCCGGCCGCCGCCCCCGAGCTGCTCCTCTTCCAGTCGCAGGACTTTCTGAGGAGGCGCTACGACGAGCTGACACGCCAGGAGGCGCTCCGCCAACATGAACGCCTCACCCGGCTAAGGCGTTCGAACACCAGGCGCGCCGCCGCCCGACGTCTGCTGCGCGGCCCGGCGCTGGCCCGATTGGCCAGGCGGGCCGTGGCCGGCGGGGAAGGCCTGGCCGAGGCTACGGCGGATGCCCTGGCCGTACAGCAGGGAGCCAGCGCCGCCTTGCAGGTGGGCGGCGCGGTGGGCTCGCTGCGCTGGAGCGGTGCCCCCCTCATCCGGGTCAACTCGTTCCTGGGACGGCAACCGGAGGTACAGGCCGGGCGCCAGCCCGAGGCGGCCGCGAGAGACGCTGTGGCGCGTCTCGAGCACCTGAGGGTGGAGGGTCTCAGCTTCGCCTACCGAGGGGCGTCCAGCCCGGTCCTGGACGGGGTGGATCTGGACCTCCGTCGAGGCGAGACGGTCGCGCTGGTGGGCGAGAACGGCAGCGGCAAGACCACCTTGGCCAAGGTGCTGTGCCACCTGCTCCGACCGACGGGTGGGCGGATCCTGTGGAACGGGACCGATACCGCCCGGCTGGATCCCAGTTCGCTGAGCCGCCAGATCTCCGCCGTGTTCCAGACCTTCCAGCGCTACCTGCAGCTCTCGATTCGGGACAACATCGCCATTGGGGATCCGATCCAGGGATCAGACCCCGCCGCTATCGAAACTGCTGCCCTCGCCGCCGGTGCCCACGACTTCATCGAGAGGCTGCCGGACGGCTACGACACCGTCGCCTCGCGCCTGTTCGGCGGGGTCGACCTGTCGGTCGGGCAGTGGCAGCGGATCGCCGCCGCTCGCGCCTTCTTGCGCGACGCGTCACTGGTGATCCTGGACGAGCCGACCGCCGCCCTCGATCCCAGGGCGGAGCGAGCACTGTTCGAAGTCACCTCGCAGCTGCACCGCGACCGGGCGGTGCTACTGATCTCTCACCGCTTGACCACGGTGAGGGCCGCCGATCGCATCTGCGTGCTGGCAGACGGCACCGTGTGCGAGGAGGGCTCCCATGATGCCCTCCTGTCGGCAGGCGGACGGTACGCCGACCTTTACGAGCTGCAGAGCCGACCCTTCCGGGAAGGATGACAAGCGAGGGACGATCCCGCCCGCGACCACGGTCCCGTGGGTCATCACGGATCACATGTCGTCGCGGTACTTGTACAGAAGGTCGTCCAGGGCCTCGCGCAGGAGGCTTGCTTCGGTGCGGTCGGTGGCGCCGGACAGCTTGGACAACCGCTCCAGGTTGGCCTTGCTGTAGTAGTTGCTCTTGAGGACCATCTTCTCCTCGACGAAGAGCGCAACCCGGTCCCTTCCGTCGCGTTTGGCCCGCATGAGAGCCTCGCCGGCGGCACGCCACAGATCCTCGGCGGCGGAGCCGTGGGGAGGGTTGGCCGCCACTCCCACCGATGCGCTCAGGGCGACGGCGACGCCGGGGACCGACTTCGAGGCGTAATGGCCCCGCATCTCCTCCATGAGGACCACGGCGTTCTCGGCCGACACCCCGGGGAGCAGGATCGAGTACTCGTCGCCGCCCAGTCGGTAGACGGTGCTCCCCTGTGGGGCGTTGGCCGAAAGGACCCGCTCCCAGGCGGCCAGCACAGCGTCTCCGGCGTCGTGCCCGAACCGCTCGTTGATCGTGGCGAAGTCGTCGAGATCGGCCAGGGCGATGGCCATTGGCGCGTTCCCGTGGTGCAGGCCGCGCTCGAGATCGCCCATGAAGTCGCTTCGATCGGTGACCCGACGCAGTGCAGTATTAGCCATGAGATATATATATCATCGGCTCTATGAGAGACGCAATACCCACCATTACTAACTTGACAGTTATCTAAGTCGTTAGTTAGATACTGCCGTGAACGTCTTCGAGATCGCCGCCGACCCCATAAGGCGGGAGATCATCGAGGCCCTGGCGGGGGCCGACCTCAGTGCCGGCCGGTTGGCCCAGCGCTTCGCCGTCTCCGGGCCGGCCGTTTCCCGCCACCTGCGCATCCTGCGGGAGGCCGGCCTGGTCAGGGTCACCCGCCAGAGCCAGCGCTGGGTCTACTCGCTGGAGCCGGAGCCCCTCGTGTCGATGGAGCGCTGGGCCCGCCGCAACCTCGACAGCTGGCGGTCGCGCTTGTCCGCCCTGGGTGCACATCTGGACCGGATGGAGGCCGACGAGTCGGTCAGATCGGAGCAGGGACCATGACCGAAGGGCCTCTGCCCGGGAGCTTCCTCCCCGACCGCCACACCTTCCGGCTCGAGCTGACCTATCCCCACCCACCCGGCCGGGTGTGGCGGGCGCTCACCGAGCCCGAGCATCTGGCCGCCTGGTTCATGCCGCTCGAGCTCGACCTCCGTGTCGGCGGCCGGGCGGTGCTCGTGGACTACGGGCAGCTCGAAGGCACCCCACCGGCCGAGGGCATCGTCACCGCCGTCGAGCCCGAGCGTCTGCTCGAGTACCGGTTCCCCTCCGGGCCATGGGAGTGGCCGCCCTGCACTCTCCGCTTCGAGCTGCAGGAGGAGGACGGCCGGTGTCGGCTGGTCTTCAGCCAGCAGCTGAGCCCCGATTTCGTCCCGACCTGGCGCGACTTCGACCGCTTCCAGATCGGAGGCCCCGGCACCCATCTGCCCGGCGCGTGCGCCGGATGGCAGGGCTTCTTCGAGGAAGGCCTGTCGAGGTTCCTCGAAGGTCGCGTCACCGACATCTATGGGGACGACGACGACCGGCTGATGGACGAGCGCTCCGAGCGATACGAACCCCTCGTGCGGGCGGCCTCGGTCCACCAAGACTGAGTCAGGTACAAGACTGAGTCAGGTGATGGCGTCGAGCAGCGCGCGGTAACCCTCGAGAGAGGGCGGACTTGCCAGGAGCCCCGGAACCTCACGCTCGGCCAGCTGGCGGCGTTCCGAGTCCTCGCTGTAGAGGGCGACCTCGATCCGGGTCGCCAGCCAGTTCTGGGCCGCGGAGATGGCCGTGGTGAACATC
>Ga0070739_10002833_pt1 | contig 22420 bp, 21 predicted proteins | sample Coa_R1_7_FD_66445 | JGI IMG/M metagenome (GOLD analysis project Ga0070739, IMG submission 66445) | Surface soil microbial communities from Centralia Pennsylvania, which are recovering from an underground coalmine fire - Coalmine... | ecosystem: Environmental > Terrestrial > Soil > Unclassified ... | reverse complement strand
GGGGCAAAGTTCGCCAATTCAACCAACGTGACCGTGGAGGGCAACTACGTGCACGATAACGCCGGCCCCGGCCTGTCGCTTGACTACCAATGCTACAACTGGATCGTTCAGGGCAATCGCACCAGCAGGAATATTGGGGCGGGCATCGTCGATGAAGTAAGTTACGACGGCATTGCAAGATACAACGTAATCACTAACCATGCTCTTTACCCGGGGAAAACGAATCCCAGCATGTGGTGGTCGTGCGGAATTGCCAACCTCGCCTCCCCGAATGCGCGCGTCTACGGCAACACTCTGATCAACAACACCAATGGGATCTGCGCAATCTCGAACTCGCGCGGCAGTGGCAACCGGGGGACGTTCCAGGTACAGAATTACTCTGTTCACGACAACGTGATCGTCCAGACCACCGGAGGCGCTGCCGGCGCGGTTGCCGATCCGGGAATCTACATGGACGTATACGCTCCTTCGATGAATAACACCTGGACTTCGAATACGTACAAGCTTTCGGGGACGGCGGTCGGTGGCTACACCTGGGAAAGTGGGTCGAAGTACGCGAACCTGACGGCGCCGCAGTGGCAATCGGCCCACCAGGACCTGTCCGGAACCTGGATCTCCTCCACCGATTCGAACTTCCCCAGCACCAGGTTCGCGCCCCTGGCCGCCGTGAAGGCAGTCGCTTCAACGCCGGTCCGCTTTCTTCCGACGGCAACTTCCGCCATCGTGAAGACAGAGGCCAGCGGCGCCACGGGAACGGTGACTCAGGTCGCCGGTCCCATCCTGACCAGCGCCGCGTGGTGGTGGAACGTAACCTTCAGCGATGGGACGCGCGGCTGGTGCCTGGAAACAAGCCTCGCGCCTCGCTAGAACGGCGAGGCGGGGTAATCAGCTCGCCGTCTTCTTCGGCGTCTCGGTCAGCGCGCCGTAGCGGCCGGGGATAATCGAGAAATACTCGATGAACTTCTTCCTCGGGTCCATGTTCGCCGGCGGTGCGGATTTGCGCTCCAGCAGCGTCTGCGAGAGATGATAGAACTGCTTACCGAGCTCTGAGTTCGGTTCTACCCACCGGCCGAGCGTGAGCGCGCGCTGCACCCCGTGATAGTCGTTGGGGAAGGTCATGAAGACCGGCAGGCCCAGCAGATCCTCGATCTGATCGGGCGTAATCATGGGCCGTTTCTGGCAGCGATTCAGCAGCACGGCGACGCGATCGCCCAGATCCAGCTTCTGGAGGTAGGCGTATTTCTCCCGGGCCAGATGCAGCGAGGGGATTTCCGGCGTGCACACCAGCAGCACCTTCTTCGACTCGTGCATGATCTCCAGCGAATAACGCTCCAGATTGCCGGACAGATCGAAGCACAGCGCGCGATAGTTTCGGCGCATGAATTCGATCAGATGCCGGATCTGGTTGCCTTCGAGGCGCAGGTCCGGATTCAGGCGGCCGGCATGCAGCACGTCGAGCTTGTCCACGCTGGTTACCAGCTGCGGCCACAGGTTCTCGTCCACATCGAAGGCGTGTTCGGCCGCGTCGGTCACCGAATACTGGTTGTCCAGCTTCAGCATGAAGCGAATCATTCCCGAATTCAGATCGAAGTCGGACAACAGCACGCTGGTGTCCGGCTGGTGCGCCATGGCTATGGCCGCGTTCAGCGCGATGGTGGAGGTGCCCACACCAGCCTTCGAGGGCAGGAACGAGAACACCTGGTCCGTGGTTTCGATGGACAGCGGCTTCTGCTCGGCCGCGCTCCGGATCCGTTCCAGAATCTGCTCCAGCGCGCCGCGATCGAACGGAGGAGACGTAAACTCGCGAATGCCCGCTCGCATGCACTCCAGGAGTGTTTCCGGATCGCACACGCGACTGACCGCGACCACCTGAAAGCCAGGCATTTTGGCTTCCAGCTCGCGCATGATCTCCATCGCCCGGCCCATGGATTCGGTGCTCAGGAAAACCACGTGCGGCGCATGCGCGCGCACATAGCGCATTAGTTCATGGCCGTTGGGATACCGGTCAAGGGATTTCGTCACATGGATCAGCCCAAGCTCGCTCAGCGCCACCGTTAAACGGTCACAGAGCTCGACATCCGGGCAAATCGTCAGACCGCGAAGCATAGATGTCACTCTCCTCTGTATATCTTTCGGAATACCGGGTTCCGGCAACAACTGGACCTTAGTACCGATTTCTCCAGGGAAATCACCCTGGAACGGGAATGCGCCGGGTACCGCCGCCGGAACTTCGCGTTACCATGCTCCTATGGCGAAACAAAAGGCCGCCCTCATCGAGGTGAAATGCCCCTGCTGCGAGGCGACTCTGCGTATCGATCCGGAGCTCAGAGCGGTGATCAGCCACGAAGAGGTGAAAAAGCCCGTCGCCGTCGAGGACATGGCCGCCGCCGTCCAGCGGCTTAAGGGCGAAGAAGCGCGCCGCGCCGAGGTGTTTCGCAAGTCCTTCGAGGAGCACAAGACGCACCAGGACGTGCTGGCCCGCAAGTTCGACGAACTGCTGAAACAGGCGCAGGACTCGCCCGACGCGCCGCCGCCGAAGCGCCCCTTCGACTTCGATTAGGCGCGAAGCTCGGGCGATACAATCGTGGTCGCAATGAGCGACCTGGCCGCAGTTTCCCGCGACGGCGACGTTGCCGTCGTCACCATCGACAACCCGCCCGTAAATGCACTCGGGGCAGCGCTCATTCAGGCGCTCGAGAATGCGCTGGAGCAAATCGAAAGCGATCCCGCGACCAAGGCGGCGGTTCTGATCGGGGCCGGCCGGAATTTCATCGCCGGCGCCGACATTCGCGAATTCCAGACCATGATCGAAAAGGGCGGCAGCGGGGACCCCAGACTCAATCCTCTGCTCAACCGCATCGAGAACTGCTCCAAACCGGTGGTAGCCGCGATCCATGGCAGCGCTCTCGGCGGCGGACTGGAAACGGCAATGGCCTGTCATTACCGCGTTGCCGCCGCGACGGCGCAGGTCGGCCAGCCGGAAGTGAAGATCGGGCTCATCCCCGGCGCCGGGGGCACGCAGCGTCTGCCGCGACTCGCCGGAGTTCACGAAGCGCTGGCCATGTGCGCCAGCGGGGCGCCCCGTTCCGCCGCCGAGGCGCACCGTCTCGGCATTATCGACGAAATCGTTGAGGGCGATCTGCGCGAAGCCGCTGTATCGTACGCCCGCGCGCGCATCGCCGATGGCCCCCGGCCCACGCGCGATCGGGAGCTCGCCTCCGTCGATCCCGCCGTCTTCGAAGCCGCGCGCCGCAACGCGGCGAAGAACAGCCGCAATCAGGCCGCGCCGCTGATGGCCATCGAGGCCATCGAAGCAGGAACTCGGCTGCCGTTCGCCGAGGCGCTGGCGCATGAATCGGAGCTGTTCCGCAAGGCTCTCTTCTCGCCTCAGGCGAAAGCGCTGATTTACGCGTTCTTCGGCGAGCGGGAAGTGGCGCGTATTCCGTTCGCGAAGGATGCTCCCGTGCTGCCGGTGCGCACCGCGGCAGTAATCGGGGCCGGCACCATGGGCAGCGGGATCGCCATGGCTCTGGCCAACGCCGGCATCCCTGTCCTGCTCCGCGAGGCCGACCAGGCCGCACTCGACCGGGGCATGAATACCATTCGCCGCAACTATACTGCCGGAGTGGCCAAAGGGCGCATGTCCCAGGAGGATGCCGATCGGCGCATCGCGCTCATCACGCCGATACTGTCCTACGACCGCCTGAAGGAAGCCGATCTGGTCATCGAAGCTGTGTTCGAGAATCTGGACGTGAAGCGTACCGTGTTCCGGGAACTCGATCGTGCGGCGCGCGCGGACGCGATTCTCGCCACCAACACCTCGACGCTGGATATCGATGAGATCGCCGCCGTCACCTCACGCCCGGCGAGCGTGATCGGCATGCATTTTTTCAGCCCGGCGAACATCATGCGCATGCTCGAGGTGGTGCGCGGGCGCGCCACTTCCGACTCCACGCTCATGACCGTGATGGCCACCGGCAAACGCCTCGGCAAAATCGCCGTACTGGCGGGCAACTGCGCCGGCTTTATCGCCAATCGCGTCTACTTCGCCGGCCAGCGTGAGGCCGAGCGGCTGGTCGCGGAGGGCGCGGCGCCGGAGGAGGTGGACAGCGCGCTTTACGATTTCGGAATGGCCATGGGACCACTGGCCACCGACGACCTCATCGGCCTCGATGTCTGCCGGGATATCCGCGCCGAACTCTCCCGCCGGGGCACGCTGCCGCCGGAAGAACGTATTGAGGATCGGCTGCTGGAGGCCGGCCGCCGCGGACAGAAATCCGGCTCCGGGTGGTATCGCTACGACGAGAATCGCCGCCCGCATCCCGATCCGGAGGCCATGAAAATTATCGAGCAGCACCGTACCGGGTCAGCCCGCCTGTCGCCCGAAGAGATTGTCGATCGGGTGCTGTCGCCGATGGCCAGAGAAGGCGCGCTGATTCTGAAGGAAGGGAACGCGCTGCGCCCCGTGGACATCGACATGGTGTTCATCCACGGATTCGGCTTTCCTGCCTATCGCGGCGGGCCGATGTTCCGGGCGGCCAACGCCGGGGCCGGCGCTTCCGGGTAGCCGATACTGGGTTTAAGTCCCGATGCAGGTTTCGATCACTGGCTCCGCGGCGATCGCGGTCATGCTTCTGGCCGGCGGCGCGGCGGCCCTCGAATCCGGGGCGGCGAATCGGCCGCGCTTCACCGATATCGCCGGAAAATCGAACTTCAGCTATATCAGCAACAACGACTATCACGGCGGGCGCAAATATTTCCCGCAGCCCATGTGCGGCGGCATCGCCGCCTTCGATTACGACAACGACGGCAAAATCGACCTGTTCTTCACCAATGGCGCGAAGCTGCCGGAGTTGAAGAAGACCGACCCGTCCTTCTACAACTGCCTGCTGCACAACAAGGGCGACGGCACGTTCGAGGACGTGACCGCGAAGGCGCATCTCACGGGCGAGAACCTGGACTTCAACTTCGGAGTCGCGGCGGGCGACTACGACAATGACGGCTACGTGGACCTGTTCATCTGCAATGCCGGCAAGAACACCCTGTACCACAATAATGGCGACGGCACATTCACCGATGTCACCGACCAGTCGGGCCTCGGCCCCAAGCCGAAGGACGTGCTTAGTGTCGCCGCGGCGTGGTTCGACTACGACAACGATGGCCTGCTCGATCTGACCGTCTCCAATTACACGACGTGGACGCCGGAGAAGGACATCCGGTGCCAGCAGAACGGGAAGGATTACTACTGCAACCCGCAGGTCTATCCCAGCGTGCCGCATCGCCTGTATCACAACCTCGGGCACGGGAAATTCAAAGATGTCACCGACGAGGCGGGCTTTGGGAAGGATTTGGGAAAGGGCATGGGCATCGACATTGCCGACTTCAACCGCGATGGCTACCAGGACGTATTCGTGGCCAACGACACGGTTCGCAATTTCCTGTACATCAACCAGAAGAACGGCAAATTCAAGGAAGACGGGTTCTACTACGGCGTGGCTTATGACGAGGCGGGCAGCACCGTATCGGCGATGGGCACGGACGCGAAAGACTACGACAACGACGGCTGGCCGGACATCTTCTACAACAACCTGATGGGCCAGATCTGGGCCCTGTTCCGGAACGAGGGCGGAAAGTCGTTTCGCTATGTTTCCGGCATCACGCGCATCGCGCGCATGAGTTCGCCCAGCTCCGGCTGGAGCAACGGATTTATCGATTACAACAACGACGGCTGGAAAGATATTTACAGCGCGAACGGCGACGTCGATAACATGGCGCCCACGGCCGAGCAGCACGACTCGATGTTCGAAAACATGGACGGGAAATCGTTCAGCGATGTCTCCGATCAGCTGGGCCCCGATTTCTTCCGAAAAGGATACCAGCGCGGCTCGGCGTTCGCGGACCTGAATAACGACGGGTTCATGGACCTGGTAGTGACCTCGCTGATGAGCAAGCCGCGCATCATGCTGAACTCGGCGGATAACGGCAGTCACTGGCTGCTGGTGGATGCGACAGGACATCGCAGCAACCGCGACGCGATCGGCGCGGAAATGAAGCTGACTACCGGGTCCGGCCGCACCCTGTACAACCATGTGACTACCAGCGTCGGATTCATGTCCTCCAGCGACAAGCGGGTGCACTTTGGGGTCGGCGCGGAAACTGCGATCTCCTCACTGGAGATCCGCTGGCCCAGCGGCGCCGTCCAGACGCTGAAGAACGTCAGGTGCGATCAGATTCTTAAGGTGGACGAGCCGTCGAAGTGAAGAAGACGCTGGTTTGTCTTTTCCTCACTGCCGCGGCCCTGGCAGTGGCTGCCGGCGCTGCGGCGCCCGCCATCCTGTTCGAAAACACGGCGGCGAAGTCGGGTCTGAGATTCGTCCTGGACAACAGCGACACGCCGGAGAAACATCAGCCGGAGACCATGATCGCCGGAGTCGCCGTCTTCGACTACAACAACGACGGCCTTCCGGATATCTACTGCGTGAACGGCGCGAAGCTGCCGCAGATGGACAAGAGCGATCCGCGCTACTGGAATCGTCTCTACCGCAACAACGGCGACGGCACTTTTACCGACGTGACCGAAAAGGCGGGGGTGAAAGGCATTGCTTACGGCATGGGCGTAGCCGCGGGCGACTACGATAACGACGGCTGGGTGGACCTCTACATCGCCGGCGTGAACGCCAATCAGCTTCTGCACAACAACGGCGACGGCACTTTCACGGACGTAACGGCGAAGGCGGGCGTGGCGGGGATGGATCCGAAGCTGGGCAAGACATTCTCCATCAGCGCCGGCTGGTTTGACTACGACAACGACGGCCGGTTGGACCTGTTCGTCTCCAATTACATTCGCTGGGACTTGAATCACGAGCCGAAATGCAACACCGGCGAAGTGCGCGCCTACTGCAATCCCAACGTGTTCCAAGGCGAGCCGAACATGCTGTTCCACAACAATGGCGACGGCACGTTCAGCGATGTCTCGGAGAAGTCGGGCATCGGGAAATCGGTCGGCAAGGGCATGGCCGTAAACTTCGCCGATTACGACAACGACGGTTACACCGATGTGTTCGTGTCCAACGACACGTACCGGAATTTCCTGTTCCACAACAATCGCAACGGGACGTTTACGGAAGTCGGGGTCACCGCGGGCGTGGCATACAACGATTCGGGAAAATCGATTGCCGGCATGGGCGCTGATTTTCGCGATATTGACAACGACGGCCGGCCCGACATCTGGGTCGTGGCCATGATCAACGATACGTTTCCGCTGTTCCAGAACGCCGGTCACGATTTCAATGACGTGACCGAGCCGTGGGGTGTCGCCCGCGCCACGGGACGCACTACCGCATGGGGCGCGGGCATTTACGACTTCGACAACGACGGACTGAAGGATCTGTTCGCCGCCGGCGGCTCGATTCTCGATAACGAGGAGCTGGTCGACCGGCTGCCGACGAAGATCCCCAACCTCGTGCTTCGAAACGTGAACGGGAAGCGGTTCGCGGACGTGAGCGAGGCGGCGGGGCTGCACGCGGCTCTGGAGCAGCACCGCGGCGCAGCGTTCGGAGACTTCAACAACGACGGCAAAATCGATGTCGTGGTGACGTCATTGAACGCCCCGGCTGAGCTGTGGATGAACCGCTCGCCGGGCGGGAATCACTGGCTCACGCTGAAGCTGCAAGGGACGAAGAGTAACCGCGAAGGCCTGGGAGCGAAGGTGCGCGTCGTCCCGGAGACCGGAGCCGCACAGTGGAATCACGCCACCACCAGCGTGGGGTTCAGCTCATCGAGCGATGACCGCGTACACTTCGGGCTCGGCGCCGCACGTATGGCGAAGACGGTGGAGATCACCTGGCCGAGCGGCGTAAAGCAGCTGCTGCGGGAGGTGAAAGCCGACCAGGTGCTGAAGGCTACCGAGCCGCTGGAATGAGACGGCGCCCGGCGCTTATTTGTGCCGGTAAGTGATGCGGCCCCGGGTGAGGTCGTATGGCGAGAGCTCCAGCGAGACCCGGTCGCCATTCATCACTTTGATCCGATTGCGGCGGAGTCTGCCGGCCATGGTGGCCAGCACGGACTTACCGGCGTCAAGTTCGACCGCGAACATGCCGGCCTTGAACTTTTCGACGACCTTACCTGTTACTTCAATTGCATCTTCTTTAGGCAAATTGATCCTTTATGTTTTGGGCTGTGGGAGCGCGATCGGCTCGCGCCCCCTTGTTGCGCTTTACGAATCTACCAGCGGCCGCGTCCGCCGCCGCGGTTTCCGCCGCCGAACCCGCGCTCGGGCTTCGGGCGCGCCTCATTGACGTTCAGCGCCCGGCCGTCGACTTCCCGGCCATTGAGGCCGTTGATGGCGGCGTTGGCTTCGGCATCGACGCTCATCTCGACGAAGGCGAATCCACGCGCATGGCCGGTATCGCGATCGGTGATGATGTTGACGCGGTCGACGGCGCCGTACGAATCGAACATGGAACGAAGCGTATCTTCCGTCGTTCCGAAATTGAGATTACCTACAAAGATGTTTTTCAAGTTTTTCTGTTCTTTCTGAATTTGCAGAGCAGCGAATCAGGCACAATCGGACAGCGGCGGGTGGACCGGACGATGCGGACGATGCGATAATCAGCGGACCTTCAAAGACATACCAATGTACCACAGTTCGGCCGCGCGCGTCCGGCTCATTCGCCGATGCGGGACGGCTGACGCCCCCGTTGCCGTACTGAAGCCCGGCGCCAAGGAATGGTCTCTCGCGCAGGCTGTTGATCCCGAACGGGTTCCCGCACACATCGCGATGATCATGGACGGCAATGGCCGCGGCCCTCAAGCGCGGACGGCCGCGCGTGGCGGGACACCGGGCGGGCATGGGGGAGCTGAGGACCGCTTACGTTCGCGCTTCACCGAGCCGGCGGATGAAGTCACCGAACGAGGACACCAGAGTATCGATGCGCTCGCTCAGGCGACGGTCCGCCTCCCGGAACTCCTCGCCCATCCGCCGCGACTCCTCAGCGAGGCGATCTATAGTCGCATTTGTCTCCGCGAGCCGAAGCGTCAGATCGCCCAATCTGCGCGAAACGTCATTAATCTGCACCTGAGTGTCGCGCCAGAGTTGGCGGAACTCCTCACGATCCTTCCGGCGCTCTTCCGCAAGACCAGCGACGACACGCTCGAGGCGGTCGAAGCGTTCCTCCGTCGTCATTGTCGTCAGGGAGCATTTTACATTCTCTTCGCCGGGCCTGCTGGCGTTGTACGATAAAGCTTACGTCGAAATGACGCGTCTTTTCGAAGTACTAAAGCCCGGTGCGAAGGAATGGTCCCTCGCGCAGGCTGTTGATCCCGAACGGGTTCCGGCACACATCGCGATCATCATGGACGGCAATGGCCGCTGGGCCCGCAAGCGCGGACTGCCCCGGGTGGCGGGACATCGGGCGGGCATGGACTCGGTCCGTACCGTGGTGGACACTTCGGCGCGGCTGGGCATTCGGGCGCTGACGCTGTATGCCTTTTCGACCGAGAACTGGAAGCGGCCGGCCGGCGAAGTTCACACTTTGTGGCGGCTGCTGCGCGTCTATCTGAAACGCGAGCTCCCTGAAATCCATCGCAACGGGATTCGCCTGACCGCCGTCGGGCGGCTGGACGAACTGCCGCCCATTGTCCGCCGTGAGCTGGAATCGGCGATGGAGAGCACGGCGGCGAATCCCGGCATGCGGCTAAACGTCGCGATCAATTACAGCGGCCGCGCCGAGCTGACCGACGCCGTCAACGCAATCATCGAGCGAGCGCGCGCCGAGGGCCGGTTGGATGCACTGCGCGTCGACGAGGAGACCATCTCCAGGAATCTCTACACCGCCGGCCTGCCCGATCCGGACCTGCTGATCCGCACCTCCGGCGAGATGCGCATCAGTAATTTCCTGCTGTGGCAGATCGCTTACGCGGAGCTGTATGTGACCGAGACGCTGTGGCCCGATTTCGGCCGTACCGACCTGCTGGAAGCGGTGCTCGATTTCCAGCGGCGCGAGCGGCGGTTCGGCGGCCTGAGCCCGGCGCGCACACCAGCCGTGGAGTACGCGGGAGCGCTCGGCAACACACGATGAAGCGCGTTGTTACCGCGCTTGTCCTGCTGCCCTTCATCGTCTGGGTGATTCTCTGGGCGAATTACTGGGTATTCGTCGCGGTGCTCGCCACCCTGGCCCTGCTGTGCTTCTACGAGTACGAGGGCATCGTCGATCAGCATGCTGTCGCGAAGCCCGGCCCGTTCGCGTATGCGGTCGGCATTGCCGTGCTCTTCGCGCCGCGCATCGAGCTGATCTTTGTGGTCGTGGTCGCGCTGCTCACGCTCGCTCTGGCGCTGCGATTTAACGATATGAGCGATTGCCTGCCCTGGGCGGGCGCGCTGCTGCTGGGGCTCGCGTACGTGTTCGGCTGCTGGCATTTCGCGCTGGAACTCCGAACGCTGAATCCGTGGTGGCTGCTGTTCGCCGTGGCGCTGAACTGGGCCGGAGATATCGCCGCGTATTACGTGGGCCGCGCTATCGGACGCCATCGGCTGGCCCCGGTTGTCAGTCCAAAGAAATCGTGGGAAGGCGCCATCGCCTCGGTGCTCGCGTCGCTGGCGTTCGCGGCGCTGTTCATCCCGCGGGCGTTACCGTCGGTCCCGCTGTGGGCAGGTCTGGTGGCAGGCGGCGCCGGCAATATCGCGGGCCAGTTTGGAGACCTGTGCGAGTCGGCGCTGAAGCGCGGGGCGGGATTGAAGGACAGCGGCACTCTGTTACCCGGTCATGGAGGGTGGCTCGATCGCGTGGACAGCACCCTGTTCGCCATGCCTGTGGTGTACGCGCTCGCGACATGGCTGGGCAGGTAAGGACGAAGCTCGGGATTTGTAGTGCAAGCGCACCAGGCGGGCTGAGAGCCCGCCGCAGGGCGGGGCCCTGCCCCCCATCGAGCGAGTCGCCGTGCAAGCCAAAGGCTCGCACTACAATCGGCATCTCAGGACAAGGTCCAATGCAAGTCGGCGCTGAAACGCGGCGCGGGATTGAACGCTCAAGGACGCCTGCGATTTCTAGTGCAAGCCAAAGGCTCGCACCACAATCGGCCGCTAACTTACGCTTTCCGCGCTGTACCGCGCCAGCAATCCCGTGCGTACCGCCCGCCGATAGACTCGGGCGAATGTCCAGCCGGCCAGCGCCACATAGGCACACGCCAGCAGCATGCCGATCGTGAGCGCCCCGCCCGACGCGCTGCGAGCTTTCACCAGGGCGCGCAGGTTCTCGAACACGTAGGCCGGCGGAAGCGCGTGCCCCACCACCTGCATCCACCGCGGCAGAGTCGCCAACGGATAGAACACGCCGGCGAATGGCGAGATGAGCGCCGGGATCGGCCAGACGAACCATTCCGCCGCCGGGCCAAGCCGCAGCACCAGCGAACTGCCCAGGATTCCCAGCGCCACTCCGAACAGGAACAACACCAGCAGGAACGGAATCAGGGTTAGGCCATAGGCGGCAAAGGACAGGCCGAACACCAAAGTGGCGAGCACCACCATCACCAGCAGACCCACCGCGCTGGTTCCGATGCTGGTCAACACCAGCCCGCAAACGTATTCCGAGATGGACAATGGCGTTGCGAACATATTCAGAAAATTGCGCGACCACACGTCTTCGAAGAAGGCCGTGGTCACACCCTGCATGACCCGCGCTTCGAAATCCCAGAGAAGCACCGACCCCAGCAGCGCCGGGACAAAATTGAATCCCGGCGAGGCCACGCTGTTGAGATAACGCGTCATGAAGCCCCACAGCACCATGTCCACGGTCACCCACGCAAACAGCGGGAGAATTCGCGCCGCGCTGCCCCGCAGCAGATAGATCTGCCGCAGAACGACGGCCGCGATTCGGCTGCTCACCGCGCCTCCAGCGCCAGTGGCTCACGAGCGACGGTGATGAAAAGCTCTTCGAGATTCTCTTTGCCGTGCTCGGCCGGGAGCGTTCGCGGATCGCCTTCCAGCAGAATGCGCCCGCGGGAAAGGAACAGGACGCGATGGCAGACCTCCTGCACCTCATACATGTTGTGCGACGTCCACAGCACGCCGCCGGCTCCGCGCGCGGCGAAATCACGAATCTTCTGCCGCACCTCGCGCGCAGTGGCCGGGTCCAGAGAAGCGGTGGGCTCGTCCAGCAGCAGCAGGCAGGGCTGATTCAGCATGGCCTTGGCGAGTGACACCCGCGTCTGCTCACCGGAGGACAGCACGCCGCATTTCGTATCGCGAAACCGCCGCAGATCGAATTCTTCCAGCAGCGCTTCGATGCGGGCCGCAAGCCGCGGCACCCCGTAAATCATCCCGAACACACGCAGATTCTGGACGACGGTCAGATTTCCCGGCAGCGCTGCGTAAACGGCGGCGAAGTTAGTATTCGCGAGGGCCTGGGCGCGCTGCCGCCGCACGTCGAACCCGGCAATGAGGATCGACCCCGCGGTCGGCTCCAGCACGCCGAGGAGCATGTTGATGGTGGTCGTCTTCCCCGCCCCATTCGGTCCCAGCAGTCCCACGATCTCGTTGCGCGCAACCTCGAACGAAATCCCGTCCACGGCAACAGTGCTCCCGTACGTCTTGCACAGGTCTGTCACGGAGAGCACGGCCGGCTCGCGCATACCTCAGCGTAGTCTGCCGGCCCGCCGAAAGGATTTACCGTTCACGCGCGGTAGTGTCGCAGCCACTCCACGAGGTCTTTCGCGTTACTACGCTCCGCCGCCTGAAGTGGCGTCAGGCCATCGTGCCCGATCCAGTGGATGTCCGCGCCCCGGTCGAGAAGATACTCGGCGGCGTCGCGCTGCCCGCCGTGGCAGGCGCACCATAATGCGTTCGTCACCTCGTCAGCCCGCGGGATGGGATCGGATTCGAAGAACGCGCGCACGCGCGACATGAGACCGAGCGCGGCCGCCTGCCACAGAGTGGTCTTCGCGCCGCGCTCCACCAGCCGCCGCGCCGCGTTCCACTGCCCAAAGGCTACGGCATCGGCGAGGGGCGCGCCACCGCCGATAACCCCGCCTGACGCCTCGATATCGGCGCCGGCATCCAGCAGGACATCCAGCACCGCTGTATCGTTGCAGCTGGCGGCCCAGTGCAGGGGTGTCTCCGAGTGCCGGCCCAAAAAGCGCGCGTTGACATCGGCCCCGTGCGCGATCAGAGTCCGTACGCTTTCCACATTTCGCGGGAAATGACCGGGCCAGTCCGTCGCAACGTGGAGCAGCGTGCGCTGACCGTCGACGCGCGCGTTGACGAGATCGGGCGTCTGCTGGAGAATGCGCTCGAGCGCCTCGACGTCACCGGTTCGGATCGCCTCAACGGCTGCAACCTTGTCATCCATAAGATCACTTACTCGGAATCAGGACCTCGACTCCACCCACAACGGTCCGCTTCGGCATGTTCACCCCGGCGATTTCCTGATACTCCGTGCTGGTGATATTCGACAGCTGCAGAAACGGCCGTACGCGCCCGTTCGCGCGCGCGACGGACGCATCCCAAAGAGCGTACGGATCGGCCGCGTACCGCTCCACCACACCAATTCGCGTACGCGCGACCAGCATCCGGCCGATGCCGCCCTGCCATGCAACTACCCCCGTGTTGACCGGGTAATTGAACACATAACGCGATACCACGCCGTTCAGGTTGACGCCGCGCAGGCCCGTATATTCGACGGCCACCGATTGCCCGCGCCGCGGCCGCCACTCCAGCTTGCCCTCAAACCCGGTGAAGTTCACGCGATCGAAATTCGTGGCCACGTAGATGTTCGTGGAAGGGTCCAGCACGTAGTCGATCAGGTCCCGATCCCGCCTCTGGAACACCGTCGCCGAAGCGCGCAGCCGCTGCGATACGAACCAATCCACGCCGCCTTCGTACTGCCACGCCCTCTCCGGTTTCAGCCCCGCGTACCCTACCGTCGTCGGATCGTGATAGTAAAGGTCAGTGTAAGTGGGAAGCCGAAACGCGTGACTACCCGACGCCCGCAGCTTGACCTTACTGCTCAGCCAGTAACCTGCCGCGATCGTCGGACTGAACTCGTTGTTGAACGAGCCCCAGGCCTCGTCGCGCAGTCCGGCCGTGAACGAAAACCGCTTCAGCACGCGCATGTCCCAAGAAACGTAACCGGCTTCATTCGTTCGCGCGTGGTAGCCGAGATTGTTGCTGGCAATCGAGTCGTTGTAGATCTCGACCCCATAATGCAGCTGCCCGGCGCTGCCCAGATCGTCCGACCGGCGTACCGCGCCCTGCCAGTCCTCCACCTCATGCCGATTGGTGTAAAATGCAGGGTTCTCGCGGAACAGAACGAAGAGGTCGGTGTGGCGGCGATAAGCGAAGTCCACCTCGGTGTTCTTCCCGAGCTCCTGCCGCGCGGATGCGAACCAGCCTTTGGTGCGCTCCCAGGAATCGTACGGGCCGTAGAAATCGTTGGCGCCGAAGGGCCGGTCGCTCAGCGCCAGCAGCACGTCCGTGAATCCCAGAGCGGACGAGATATGGCTGATTGAGGCCAGCGACAAGTCGCGATAGTCGCGATCATTTTCAAACCCAGTCGAAAGATCCCGCGCGAAGACGAGTTGCTCGCCGACACGCGCGTTGCCCGCCGAAACGGATCCGCTCTCTTCGTTGATCCCGTAGTTGCCGAGCGCTCCGCGCAGCCGCACCTCGATTCCGTCCGGCGCGCGCGTCAGAATGTTGAGCACCCCCGCCACTGCGTCCGACCCGTACTGCGTCGAGCCCGACCCGCCCAGCACCTGCATCTCGGAAACAACATCGGGCGGAATGGGCAGGTCCATATTGTGGTGCCCCGACTGCGGATCGTTCAGCCGCATCCCGTTCAGCAGGACCAGCGACTGCCCGAACGTGCCGCCGCGAATCGAAAGGTCGCCCTGAATCCCACCCGGCGCCCGCTCCCGCAGGTCGACTGAGGAATCGAGCCTCAAATAGTCGGCCAGTGAATCGAACAGGAGCCGATCCTGATTCACCTCGATGACTTCGACGTCCCGGTCCGATTCCTCCAGCGGCACCGGCTCGTACGTGCCGGTCACCACGACAACCTGCTTCAGCGGCGGAATTCCGGCGCCCGCCGGCAGGGTCTGCGCGGGACTGTTGGTGGCGTCCTGGCCCGCGCACCACACAACGCACACAAAGATCGCCGCCAGACGCGAGAGCATAGAGGGAAATCCCAGAATATCGCGCAGCGGCTCGACGTTCTCACGCGTTCCGCTGTTCTCGCCCGTTCATGAACTCCGGCCCCGGAGAGGGCCCGTTCTTGGTAAAACATTACAAGGCGGTCCTGTTCTGTGCACAAGCTGTGGAAATCCCGTGACTCTCAAACTCGATTCCGCGTCTATCCAATCGCTTCCAGGTTTGCCACAGATTTCTGCGGCCCGGCCGTTGCTACCGCCGTCCTAAGGGGAATACCTTAGCTTTCGGGTCGTCTGATGGCCACCGTAGATTTCGCCCTCGAAAAAGGACTCCCAGCCAACGTCGACGCCGAGCGGTTCGTCCTCGGCTCCATCCTGCTCGATGACGCCAACTGGATCCAGGTGGCCGGCCTGGTGGAAGCCGACGACTTCATGCTGGAGAAGCATCGTCGCATCTTCCTCCGCATGCTGGAGTTGTACGAACGCGGCGAGCGCATCGACCGGGTCACGGTGGCCGAAGAGCTCAGCCGCAACGGCCAGCTCGAATCCTGCGACGGCTACTCCTATCTCTCCTCCCTCGACGATGGCCTGCCCAACATCGTAAACCTCGACAGCTACATCCGCATCGTAAAGGACAAGTCCACCCTCCGGCGCCTGATCTTCGCCTCGCAAAAGGTCATCGACCGCTGCCTTATCGGCGAGGACACGCCGGAAGAGATCCTGGGCGGCGCGGAAGAGACGCTGCTCGGCCTCGGCGATTCGCGCGCCGGAGATTCGCTGGTCACCTGCGAGCAGATCATCCGCGGCTACGACGGCGGCATCAATACGCTGCTCGACCCCAGCAAGCGCATCAGCGGCCTGAGCACGCCGTTTCTCAAGCTGAACGAAATGACCAGCGGCTTCCATGAAGGCGAGCTGATCATCCTCGCCGCCCGTCCTTCCATGGGCAAGACCGCCCTCGCGCTGAACATCGCCCAGCACGTGGCCACGCACCCGGAAATCCGCAAAACCGTGGCCGTGTTCTCGCTGGAAATGTCGAAGGAGTCGCTGCTGACGCGCATGATCTGCTCCGGCGGACGCGTGGACCAGCAGAAGTTCCGCGCCGGTTACCTGAACCAGGACGAGCGCATGCTGCTGCGCCAGTCGGCAACCGAACTCGCCGGCGCGCCGCTGTTCATCGACGACACTTCCGGCGTGAACCTCATGGATGTCCACGCCAAACTCCGCCGCCTCAAAGCGGAGCACGGCCTCGGTCTGGTGGTGATCGATTACCTGCAGCTCATGAGCGGGCGCGGCCGTTTCGAGAACCGCAACCAGGAGGTCAGCTCGCTTTCACGCGGCCTGAAGCTCATGGCCAAGGAGCTGCGCGTGCCCATGCTGGTGCTCTCCCAGCTCAGCCGCGCGCCCGAAACCCGCCAGGGCGACCATCGCCCCCAGCTTAGCGACCTGCGTGAATCCGGCTCCATTGAGCAGGATGCCGATCTGGTCATGTTCATCTGGCGGGAAGAGGTCTACAAGCCCGATCGCGAAGACCTCAAGGGCCTGGCGAAACTGATCATCGCCAAACAGCGCAACGGCCCCATCGGCGACGTGAACCTCGCGTTCCTGAAGCACTGCACCCGCTTCGAGAACCCCCTCCGCGACATCGACGAGCCATCCGAATAATCGGGCCGGCTTCAGGGCCCCTGCTTCTCGCCATACTTCTCGACCACCCCAAATCTCACGGTAAACGCCTTCCACGCCTCGATCGGATACCGCCGCGTGAGCGCGTCGTGACAGCCAAGCGTGCGATTGAGCCAGTCATTGGTGACGCCGGCCCCATCACTGGCCGGCGCGGTGCGGAGATTCTCGAGGATGACCGACTCCGGCCCGGCGCACGGACACACCTCGCACATCATCTTCCGCAGCGGCCCAGTGTCTCGGCTCTTGAAATACCGGAACCGCGCCTCCTGCAACTTCAGCTGAAACTCCGCCTCATCGGCCAGATACTCGCGAACCGGCTTCAGCGGCTTCGGCACGGAAATTTTACGCAGCTGGCGGATCTCGGCCTTGTCGCGCTCCAGATTCCGGGCCGCATTCGCCAGGAACGCAGCATCCACAGCGCCCGTTCCGCACCGCGCCTCTCCGGGGTCGCAGGCCTCCAGTGGCCGAATCTCCAGCTGCCGGTCCTCGGGTGCGCCATAACGCCATGTCTCGACAAACGTGTGCGGTCCCGCAACCCGCACCCGCAGAAATGGCGACAGGACTACCAGCTCACGTATCTGCGCCGCCGATACCTTCCCGGTATCGAACGTCACGTCATAAAAATAGTGTTCGTCCTCGAAGTGCAGGTGCTGCGCGGCGGCAAGCGGCGCCGCCAGCAGCAGCACCGTCGCATACCGCCGGGTCATGCGCTGGCGTGATCGGCGGTCTCTCGCAGGAAGTCCTCGATGGTCCTGCCCACGGCAAGAAAGTCCTCGAGGTTCGATGGCTTCTGGATGTACAACGAGGGCAGGTTGCGCGAGGCCCGGTCCCGATCTTCCGGCGCTCCCGATGAGCTCAGAACGACCACCGGAACCGCGCGAGTGTCGGGATTCGAACGGAGCTCGGTAAGGACCTCCCAGCCATCGCGCTTCGGAAGATTGATATCGAGAAGAACCAGATCCGGCCGGATCCGGTCGCGATGAATCGCCTGAATTGCCTCTTCACCGTCCGCTGCATGACGCAGCTCGAAGCTGAGGGAGGATTCCTTCAGAGCTTCCCTTACAAGAAGCACGTCGCCGAGGTTGTCTTCAACGATGAAGATCTGCACAGGCTGATCGCTCACAAAACTCTGCCATCCCCGTTCAGACGCGTTCTGGAACATTATCGCTCAGCCTTATACAGATTCGTCACATTCCCTGGAAAACATTAATGTGAAATAGTCCCATTCATGGCCAATTGATTAAGAATGAATAACTTGGAGCTGGTGTGTAATGCTCCGCCAAGCGGCGTCTAAAGGGTGAAGGAGCACCACCATGAAGAAGCTAATGTTTGCTGCCGTACTGACCGCTGCGGGGATTATTGCGCAGGACATGCCGCCCGCGACGCCGCCTCCAGCCGGAGAAGCGACCTCGCAGTCGAGCAACAACGCCAGTACGACCACCACCACGACAAAGGTGAAGGAGAAAAAGCATCACCATCATCGGAAGATGAAGGAGACAACCACCACCACGACGAACAACTCGTCGAATAGCACTGCTACCCAGAATCCTTAAACGGTTCAGGGCCCGGCCGCTGGCTTGAGCCCGGCCGGGCCTCCGCTGTACCCTTCCGCACAGTTTTCTCCGTCTTTGCCTCTTTGTTGCGAAGCGTCGGTATTGTTGCGTGCGGACTTCTGTTCGCGTTGACCGCGAGTGCGGCGCCGCCAACCTTCTATCCAGCCGTCGCCGGCATCCTTCAAAAGCACTGCCAGGTCTGTCACCGCCCAAGTGCAATCGCGCCCATGCCGCTGCTCGATTATGAGCAGGCGCGGCCCTGGGCCAAAGCGATTCGTGAGGCCGTCACGCTGCGGAAAATGCCGCCCTGGTTCGCCGATCCGACGGCTGGCCACTTCTCAAACGATCCATCGCTCTCAACCGGCGAGATCAACACCATTGACGAGTGGGTCACCGCGGGAGCCCCGGAAGGATCGCCTGCCAGCGCGCCCAAACCAATTGCCTGGCCGTCCGGCTGGACCGCCATCGAACCGGACATAATCTTCACCATGCCGCGGCCGTTCCCCATTCCGGCCAAAGCAGTCATCGATTATCAGTACCTCATCATCCCTACCCACTTCTCGATCGATCGCTGGGTACGCGCCGTCGAGATCCACCCCAGCGATCGCAGCGTGGTCCATCACGCCGTGCTGTACGTCCGCGAGCAGGGGTCGGCGTGGCTGCGCGACGCCCCGCGCGGCGTGATGTGGGCGCCCCCGGCGAATGACCCTCAGGCAGTCCGGGAAACCCGCGACACGAAGGCTGACATTCTGGCCGTGTATACACCGGGCGCGGCGGCCATGATTTGTCCTCCGGAGATGGCGAAGAAGGTTCCCGCCGGCTCCGACCTCGTCCTGCAGCTGCACTACACCTCGAAAGAGGTTTCGCGCGAGGACCAGACCCGTATCGGCATCGCGCTCTACGATGGGGAGCCGCGCCAGCGCATCCTCACCCTGCAGATGGGCAGTGACAATTTCGTCATCCCGCCCGGCGATCGCGATTACCGCGTGCGGGTCACCGGCACGCTCCCGCGCGATGCGCTCCTGCTCGATATGTTGCCGCACATGCACCTGCGCGGCAGCGAATTCGAATACCAGCTGGTTCCGTCTGACGGGCCGGTGCGCACCCTGCTCCGGGTCAAGCCCTACGACTTTTACTGGCAGCTCTGTTATCAGCTCGCCGAACCCATCCAGCTGCACGGTGGCGACCGGCTGATCTTCACCGCGCATTTCGATAATTCGGCGAACAACCCGCGCAATCCGGACCCCGCGGCCGAGGTCCGCTGGGGTGAGCAAAGCTGGCAGGAGATGATGATCGGCTTCTTCGATGTCGCCGTCGAGCCGAACGTCGACAAGCAGTCGTTCTTCGCCGCCAGATGGAAGAAGTAGGGCAAGCCTTCGGCTTGCACGCGCAAGCCTAAGGCATGCGCCACAATCGGCATTCAGCAGAATGTCCGGAGTCCAGCCCGCTAATGCGTCTTCAGGACTACCTTCTCGCAGCCGTCTTCCTTATTCACGAACATCGAGTACCCCTGCGGCGCCTGGTCGAGCGGAAGCCGGTGCGTGATCACGAAACTCGGGTCGATCTCGCCTTTCGTAATGCGCTCCAGCAGCGGCCTCATATACCGCTGCACATGGCATTGCCCCGTCTTCATGGTCAGCGAGCGATTCATGAACGAGCCCATGGGGAACTTGTCGATAAAGCCGCCATAGACGCCGATCACCGACACCGTACCTCCATTGCGGCAGGACATGATCGCCTGCCGCAGCGCGATGGGTCGATCTGTCTCCAGCATCATGGCCTGTTTCGCGCGGTCGTAGGAAAACAGCGGCCCCGGCATGTGCGCCTCCAGGCCGACCGCGTCGATACAGGCGTCCGGACCACGCCCACCGGTCATCTCGTTCAGCGCCTCGCGGACGTCCGTCTCCTCGTAATTGAGCGTCTCGGCGCCCACCTTATCGCGCGCCAGCTTCAGCCGGTAATCGAATCGGTCGATGCCAATGACGCGCTCCGCCCCCAGCAGGAACGCGCTCTTCATCGCGAACTGGCCCACCGGGCCGCAGCCCCAGACGGCAATCGTGTCGCCCGGCTGGATGTTGCACATCTCCGCCCCCATGTATCCCGTGGGCAGGATGTCGGAGAGGAACAGCACCTGTTCGTCACTCAGCCCTTCCGGAACCTTCAGCGGACCGACATCGGCGAACGGCACGCGGGCGTATTCCGCCTGGCCGCCCGCGAAACCGCCGGTGAGGTGCGAGTAGCCGAAAACGCCGGAGATGGAATGGCCCCACATCTTCTCCGCCAGCATGGCGTTGGGATTCGAGTTCTCGCACACCGAGAACATCTGGCGCTCGCAGGAGAAGCATTTTCCGCAGGCGATGGGAAAGGGCACCACCACGCGGTCGCCTTTCTTCAGATTGCGAACGTTGCGCCCCGTTTCCACTACCTCGCCCATGAATTCATGGCCCAGAATGTCGCCGCTCTCCATGGTCGGGACGAAGCCGTTAAACAGGTGCAGGTCCGAGCCGCAGATGGCGGTGGAAGTGATTCTGACGATCGCGTCGTCGTGATTGAGGATCTTCGGGTCGGGGACCTGCATCACCCGCACGTCCTTCTTACCCATCCAGCAGACTGCTCTCATGGTGTCGTTCCTTTCTCGCCTTACGCATTCACCAGCGCAGGAGCCTCTTCGGGAACCTGCATCACCGGCTGCGCCGCATGCATGCCCGGGTAAACGCTGGCATCCGACCGAATAATCTCCCCGGTCTCCAGCACCTGTTTCAGATCGCGCAGGTTCTGGAACAGCAAGTCGCCCGGCGCGCTGCCAAAAACCTTCGCCAGCGCCTGCCCCGCCGCGCCGCCCGGCAGCTTATACGACATCCGCACGCGCGCCAGCGTCCCGTGACCCTGCGTCGCGGGCTCAAAGCGAACCTCACCGGAAGTGGTGAATGCCGACCCTTCCGTCGAGCGCCATGCGATGCGCCGGCCCGGTTCGTCGGCCGTAATTTCCGCATCCCATTCCAGGTGCATGCCGCCGGGAAGCTTTGCCGTCCAGTGCGACGTCCTGCCGCCCGTCTGCCGCACCGATTCGAGATGCCTCATGAACCGCGGCAGGTTGTCCAGTTGCCGCCAGAACTGATAGATCTCATCCGCGGAGCGGTTGATGGCGATGGATCGCGAAATCTCCACCGGGCCGCCGGAGCCGCTGCTGAGCTGGCTGCCGCAATAAACATCGAGCGCCGTCACGCCCGCCACCGCCGCCGTCGCGGCAATCACGCGCCCACGGCGATTGTTGTCCGATGCCATCGCCGCCGCGAGCGACGCCAGATCCAGGATATCTCCGGCCACGCGGCCCCACAGCCATCCCGTGGGACGTGTGTTGGTCAGAATGCCGACCCCGGCTCCGATCTCCCGCAGCCCGTAAGCGCGAAGCGTAGCGCGCGTGGACGTCTGGTTCCTGAGCCCAATCAGGTTGGCCATGAACCCGGGGGCCAGCAGTTCGCCGGCGCCCAGGCCGATGCTGAACCACCCCAGTCCGTTGGCAATCCGCTGTTGTGTCCCGTTTTGCATGAAAGTCCCCCGTTGACCGCGGCAGCAGTCGTTCGTGGGACGCAGTCGGGCGCCCGCGCTCAACGCGAGTAACGGTTTCGCTGCTCACATGAAAGATTTCTCGACGCGTTGCGCTGGTATAGGCAGGAGGAAAACATGCTGCAACAAAACGTAGTTCTTCGATTCGCATTAGCGGCAGCGGCGGTCGCCGCGCTGAGGACACCTTTGAAGGCCCAGGATGGAATGCCCGTGTTTGGCGCGATCAGTATCACCGCCGGGGAAACGCTGCGAGTGAACGTGGTGAATACCGCCGACCCTGCCGTGCCGCCCGATCCCTGCGGCGTTCAGATCAACTACATCAACGCCGATGGGGTTACGATCAAGACCGCGAACTTCACCGTCAACAACGGTCAGATCGGCTGGGGGAACATCAACTATTCCGAGGCCACCCACTCGAGGGCCACTGTCAACATCGACTCGCCGCTTCGGCAGGTGCTTCGGCCGGTAATCAACTA
>Ga0070739_10002832_pt1 | contig 22421 bp, 20 predicted proteins | sample Coa_R1_7_FD_66445 | JGI IMG/M metagenome (GOLD analysis project Ga0070739, IMG submission 66445) | Surface soil microbial communities from Centralia Pennsylvania, which are recovering from an underground coalmine fire - Coalmine... | ecosystem: Environmental > Terrestrial > Soil > Unclassified ... | reverse complement strand
TAAATTGGCCCCATCGTTTCAGCATCGCGGCGAGCCAGGTAATCGTTGACCGTGGTGACGTGAACGCCCTTGCCTTCCAGGGCGTTCAAGTACGCCGGCAGCGTGGCGCACAGGGTCTTGCCTTCGCCGGTGGCCAGCTCGGCGAGTCCGCCTTGATGCATGACGACCCCTGCCGCCAACTGCACGTCGTAGGGCCGCAGTCCCAGATGCCGCTTCGCCGCTATGCACACCAAGGCGAACGCTTCTGGAATGAGCTTGTTCAGCGATTCACCACCCCGCGCCCGTCCGCGCAGTCGCGAGCTGGCCAGCTTCAACTCATCGTCGGAGAGATCGTCGAATTTGTTCTCCCACCAGCGAATGCGGGGAATGCATAATGCCGCCCGTGCCAGCCGTCGCTGCCAGGGCATGCCGATCGCCGCTATGATTGCGTTGCGCCAGCGCGGACCAAGCCGATTCTTCGGTGCGGGCGCTTTCGTATAAACGGGTTTGGAAGGGGATTCGCTGGGAACGCTGAGTGTGCTCAAGATGACTACCTCCGCAAGGTACCTCGACGGACGCTCTTCAGCATACCACAAAGCCCCCCAGGCGTCGATGAAATTGGCGAGCCTACAAGCCCGGAGCGCCAGCGACGGGCCGTTCGGCCCGTCGCTGGCGCTCCGGGCTTGTGGGCAAGAAATCAAGAATACTCCCCCCTTGCCGGGGAGGGCATAGCTTGCTATAGTTACGCTTTCCTACTCTGGCATAGAATCTGCTGTGGGGGAGTGAACCATGAAAGTTCGTTCGAGTGTGAAACGCATCTGTGAAAACTGCAAGCTGGTGCGGCGGCACGGCAAGCTGCTGGTCATTTGCAGCAATCCCCGTCACAAACAGCGCCAGGGCTGAGCGAGGAGAAGCACCATGCCGCGTATCCTGGGTGTTGACCTGCCCAACGACAAACCGACGCACGTTTCGCTGCGCTATATCTATGGTATAGGCCCGACGACGGCTCTGCGTTTGTGCGAGCAAGCCCGCGTCGATCCGCAGCGCCGCGCCAAAGAGCTGAGTGATGAAGAAATCGCTCGCTTGGCCGGTATCCTGGACCGTGAATACACCGTAGAGGGTCCGCTGCGCCGCCAGACGCAGCAGAACATCGCGCGTCTGAAAGACATTCAGTGCTATCGGGGTCTGCGGCATCGCCGCAGCCTGCCGGTGCGCGGCCAGCGGACGCGCACCAATGCCCGCACCCGCAAGGGACCGCGTAAGACCGTCGCCGGCAAGAAGGGCGTCAAGGAAATGCGTGGGTAACAGACAGGGAGTATCGCATCCGTGGCCAAGAGCAAGAAACGCAAGCAACGCCGCAACGTCAGCCGGGGCGTGGCCCACGTCAAGGCGACGTTCAACAACACCATCGTCACGATTACCGACACCAACGGCGACACATTGTGCTACGCATCGGCGGGCACGGTCGGCTTCAAGGGCAGCCGTAAGAGCACGCCGTTTGCCGCCCAGCGCGCCGCCGAGGTGGCCGCCGAACGCGCCACCAAGTTCGGCCTCAAAGAGGTCGAAGTGCGCGTCAAGGGGCCGGGTTCGGGCCGCGAGTCAGCGGTCACTGCCTTGCAGGCCGCCGGTTTGACCATCAAGGCTATCGAAGATGTCACGCCGCTGCCGCACAACGGCTGTCGGCCACCCAAGAAACGCCGTGTGTAACGCGCCAAAGTTCTGAGTTCTGAGTCCTGAGTTCTGAGTAAAAAACACTCAGCACTCCTGACTCGCTACTCGGAGCGAAGCGCTGGACTCAGAACTTGGAACTCAGAACTCAGAACTTGTTATGGCACGCACCATCGATCCGGTTTGTAGGCTTTGCCGCCGCGAGGGCATTAAGCTGTACCTCAAGGGCACCCGTTGCGAGAGTCCCAAGTGCGCCATCGAGCGCCGCAACCAGGCGCCGGGGATGCACTGGCAGCGCCGCGGCAAACCCAGTGAATACGGTCTCCGCTTACGCGAAAAGCAGAAGCTGAAACGCTTTTACGGCGTCCTGGAACGCCAGTTCCGTCGCTACTTCGAATTGGCCTCGCGCTCGCCGGAGAACACCGGCGAAGTGCTCTTGACCATCATGGAGCGCCGACTTGATAATGTGGTCCACCGGCTCGGCTTCGCGCCGAACCGGGCTGCCGCGCGCCAGCTAGTGACGCACGGGCACGTTCAGCTCAACGGCCGGGCTTGCAACATCCCTAGCTTGCTGCTCAAAGCCGGCGACACCGTGACCGTCAAGAGCCGTCCGCGCAGCCTGCAACTGGTCAAGCTTCACCTGCAAGAAAATCCACCACCCGTGCCGGACTTCCTCGAACGCGTCGGCAACGATCCGCCCGAGGGCCGGCTCAGCCGGCTGCCCACCCGTGGCGACGTCGATCCCCGCATCCAGGACATCCGCGAACAGTTGATTATTGAGGTTTGCTCCCGTTAACACATGAAGTCCTTTGTTCTGTTTAGCCGCGAGCCGTAGGCGAGCGCGGTGGGACCGGCGTCTCGCCGGTCGAACGCTCGCCTACGGCTCGCGGCTAAACAGATAAGGACGGATGGAGTTTAATCATGCGTATTCGATGGCGTGGCTTGGAACTGCCCAACCGCGTTGTCAGCGATCGCTCGACACTGACTGATACCTACGGCAAGTTCATCGCCGAGCCGTTCGAGCGTGGCTTCGGCGTGACTGTCGGCAACAGCCTGCGTCGTATTTTGCTGTCCAGCCTGGAAGGCAGCGCTGTCACCCGCGTCAAGATCCAGGGCGTGCAGCACGAAATCAGCACCATTCCCGGCGTCGTCGAGGATGTCACTGACATCATCCTCAACATCAAGAGCCTGGTCGTGAAGAACGCCAGCGACTCGCCGCGCACCCTGCGCATCGAGCGCCACGAACGGGGCGTCGTCAAGGCGGCCGACATCATCACCGATCAGGACGTGGAAATCATCAACCCCGACCACATCATCGCCACCTTGACCGATGACGTGCCGTTTGTCGTCGAGATGCGCGTGGAGAATGGCCGCGGCTATCGCATGGCTGAGGAGAACCTCGAGCAGGAGCGCGAGATCGGCGTCATCCCTGTCGATTCCAGCTTCTCGCCGGTGGTCCGCGTCAAACATGAGATCGAGGACACGCGCGTTGGTCAACGCACCAACTACGACAAGCTCATCATGGAAATCTGGACCAACGGCACGGTGACGCCGCAGATGGCCCTCGTCGAAGGAGCGAAGATCCTGCGCAAGCACCTCAATCCGTTCGTCCAGTACGCCGAGCCAGGACCGGAGATCAGTATGGATGATCGCGGCGACATGGGCGGCGGCGGCGAGCAGGTCGATATGGAGTTGGAGCGCAAACTGAACATGAGCCTGGCCGAGTTGGAACTATCGGTGCGGGCGACGAACTGTCTGGAATCCGAGGGCATCACCACGGTGCGCGATCTCGTCAGCCGCGGCGATGAAGAACTATTGGAAGTGCGCAACTTTGGTGAAACGACGTTGAAGGAAGTGAAAGCCAAATTGGAAGAGCGCGGCTTGCAACTGGGCATGAAAATCCCGGCCACACTGCGGCGCTAATGAAAAGATTTCACCACGGAAAACACGGAATACACGGAAAAGAAGAATAAATAATAAAGAGATCGATGAACAAAGCGTTCTTAATTCCTTTTTCTTTTCCGTGTATTCCGTGTTTTCCGTGGTGAAAATGGTTTCTAACGAGTTGAGACTGCCATGAGACACCTGAAAGCCGGTCGCAAATTGGGCCGCAATGCTTCGCATCGTCTGGCCCTGATGCGCAATCTGACGCGGTCCCTCATCGAGCATGAGCGCATCATCACCACCGTCGAAAAGGCCAAGGAATTGCGGCCTTTCGTCGAGAAGATCATCACGCTCGCCAAGAAGGGCACGCTGCACGCGCGCCGTTTGGTTCTTGCTCGCCTCGGTCCTCTCGCCAAGGCGCGATTCTACGACGACAAGGGTGAGCCGACAGACGATTGGGTACTCAAGAAGCTGTTCAAGGAGATTGGGCCGCGCTTCGCCACACGTCCTGGCGGCTACACGCGAATCATCAAGCGTCACGAGCGGCGCCTCGGCGACGCCGGTCGCACGGCGTTCATTGAATTGCTCAAGGAAGGTGAAACCAAGGTCCGCGCCAAGACACCCGCACCGGCCCCGCGTGTGACAGAGCCGACGCCCCCTGCACCGGCGCCGGAGGCCAGCGCACAGCCGGAATCTCCGCCACCAGCGCCGCCGCAAGAGCAGCAACAACCACCGGCGAACCCATAGTCATGTAGTTGATTGATGGATCAGCCCGAAGCGTGAGCGAGGGACGCCCTCGCTTATGCTTCGGGCTGGTAGGTAGCTTTACAATTCCGCGTCCAACTCAGAATTTGACTTTGCACACCTCGACTTGCTGATTGTGCTGCTTGAGGATGACGGTGTGTCGCTCCGTCTTTTCTTGCGGCGTACCGGCGAAGCGCGTCACAAGAACGCGGACGTGCGTCTCGCCGCCGAGCAGATTCGGATTAATGCTGAAATAATGGACGAGGATCGTGTAGACGCCCGGCTGCGCTTTGGCGATCTGGTAGCGTTCAGGACCATAGCCTTGCGTCTGGTCCTGCGATAGCTCGCCGCCGTTTTGCGTGCGGTTGTGCTGGTAGAAACACTTCGTCCCGTCCGGCTCGATCACCCACAGATCGACATCGGTGGCGTCGGTGTTCCAGGAGATGGTCACGCGCAGATCACTTTTGGGCTGTGGCCGGGTCATCTGTTCCAGGCGTTCGCCGAACAGATTGGCCAACCTGCTGCTGATATGCCGGCGGCGGATCGCTTCCTGCATCATGTGCGCGTATTCTTCACTAGCGACGAGTTTCAGCTCTTCTCGGAAACGGTTGTGCCAACTGCCGGCAAGGACGATCTCGTAATTGAGCGCCGCCAGGCCATAGCGTCCACTGTCTTCCAGAGCGTGGGCCAAGTCGCGGTAACTGTGCGGCTCAAACGGTCGCTGTTTCTGTACTTGGTTGAACAGTCGCGCCGCCTGCGCCGGCTGCTGCAGGTCGAGCAAGCGATAGCCGACCAACCGCAACGCATCGCCGCGGCTGGGATATTCTTCGATGATGCTCGACAACACCCGCACCGCGCCGTCCACATCGCCCGACTCCGCGCGGCGACGCGCTTCCGTCAGATACACACCGACGTTGCGGCGATTGCGCTCACGGTCTTCCAGATAGCCGGCCACATCCTTCTGATAGACTAAGCCGCCGCGGATAGAGCCGGAAGGCAGTTCGAAATCCCCTTCCGCCAGCGCGGCGAGAAGCTGCTTGACGTGCGTGCTTTCGGGGCCGTTGAGCAAATTGGCACGCTTGTCCACCTGATTGAGAAAGCGCTCGAACGCCTTTGCCGCCGGTACACGCTTGCCCAGCTGCGACCATGTTTCGCGGAGGAAATCGCCCAGATCGCCGGCAACAGTCTTGCCGCGTTCCTCGTCGAGATTGAAACGCTTGTAATCCGCCTCGTTTTCCAGCACCAGGAAGGAGGCGACGCGGCTGACGATGCCGAACTGCTGACAGTAAGCTGTCACCAGCGAATCGAAATTGTCATCGTGCAGGGCCAGGAGCGAGGCCACGGCGACTTCTGCCCAAGCTCGCGGCGCCAACTCGCTATCGCTCCGCACTTCCAGCGGAAACTCCTGCACCATCTTCTGCCCGGCAAACTCGCCTTCGACGAGAACCGTCGTACGGCCCGTACCATTGAAGCGTGCGGCGACCACTAGCTCTCCACCGGGATAAACGGCAGCGCGGCGACCGGAGACGAGAACATCGCTGGCCTCCGGCCCGCAGACGAAGTGGACGCGCTGGACTTGCAGACATTGGCTGCGATGGGCTTTCGCCGCCGCCTCCACTTCCGCCTCGCCGTAGCACTGAAACACGCCGCCGCCCCGCCGTGTCAGCGCCTCGAACAGCTCGCTGTTCTCTTCACCCAAGCCGGTGCGATAGCAGTGGAAGCGCGTCGGATACTGACATTGTTGCTCAAAGCGCGCCACCAGCGCGGCCACGTCCGGCTCGCCCCAGGTGATGTGGCCATCGGAAAGCAGGAACAGATTCAACGGTGTTCCCGCTTGGACCGGCGAGACGCCGGTCCCACCATTAGCCAGCTTGTCCAGGGCGCAGGAAATGTCCGTGGCACCCTCCAACACAATGCCGTCGAGCTTCTTCAGCGCTTTCTCGCGTCCGGCGGCAGTGTTCTCGAAGAAGCCGTTGGGATCGAGCCAGGCGGCACCGACGTTGAACGTAAGGATATTGAAACGCTTGATATCCGAATCTGTCTCCAGGATTTTCTGAAGCAGCTTCATGTTGACGGCGAAGCGATCCAGATGCTCGCTCAGTGATGTATCCAGCACAAACACCGCGTGGGAGGCGAACGGCTTGCCCGCCGTCACCGTCTTCAACGCCGGACGCAGCCGAGCATAGGCGTAGCGCGGCCCGTTATCGCCCTGGCGTCCGCTGATGGCCTGCACCTCGGGATGAGCCGGCGTGCAGGCGAACACTGCCTCACCTTCCGGCTGGCTGTCCTTCCAGGTACGGCTGAACGTGATCCTGTCTCCGTGTTCCTCTTTTTTGGCGTCCTTGGGCAGGAAAACCGGCTGCAAACATTCGCCGGCCTCCGCTTGCAAGCTGAGCTGCAATTCGTTGAGCTTGCATTCCGGCAGCGGGAAACGATAGATCATCTGTTCCTGTGCGAATGGCAACAATTCTTCATACGCGAGAATGACGCGGTTGTATCCCTGTTGTGGGATGGGAAAGACCCGGCCGGAGAACGTGTTGCCGCCGGCATACTCTAACAGCGCCGGATCGATGCGGCCGCGCACCACTTCCTCATAAGTCTCCAACGCTTTTTGCTTGGAAACGATGCGTCCTTGTTGCAACGGCCCCCAATCCGCCGTATCGACATGCTTGACCAACTTCTCCGGCGTCATCCGTGCCAGTGCCCCGGCGGGCAGCGGCGCATTATCGCCGCGGCGCCCAAAGAGGGCGGGCACGTTATTGCGGGTCTGTCCGAGGAACATGGCGAAGTAGGAAGGGCTAGCCCCTGTCGGCAGCGGATACTCGAAGGTGCCTTCCAGCTGGCGATTGTGTGGATTGCGGAAAATGTGATCGACAACGGTGCGAGCACGCGGTCCCTCAATCGTGACACTGACGTGCAGGCTCACCAATTCCAGCGAGTTACCGTCGCCGATGTAGACACGGGCAAACGTGGGGCGACCCCGGTCTCGGTGCCAGACTTGCGATTTCTTCCCTTCCGACGCGCGGCCGTCGAACGCCTTCAAGCGTGCCTCCGCCTTTTTGAGTTTCTCCCGGATCTCGTTCACCTCGCCCGTCGGGACGGCACCCGATGATCTCCGATAGGATTCCAAGCGTTCCGCAAGTTGCAAGCGGTACGTTTCTACGTCCTTGAGCGCCGCTCGGTCGCTTTCAGTTGTGGCGCGCCACGTTGAGGCCGGTGGCCCGGCAACTCCGGGCGCGCGGCCCATGCCTGCCATGCCGCCGTTCATACCCATCGACCTGCCGCCCATGCTCGTCATTCCCTTCGCGTAGCCAGCTGCAGCACCTCCCCCGGAGCCACCCTCATGTAAAGGTCTGTTCATTGCGCCCAGGTCAGCTTGGGCGTGTCCTCGTGGACCCTCTGGCCGGCCGCGTCGAGTATGAATGGTCGAACTTCCCTTGTCGCCCATTGCCTGTGCGGACGCTTGGGCGTCGAATCGGTCGTCGCTTTGATTCTTTGCTTCTCCTGTACCAACCGAAAGGTTGGCACTTTCTGATTCCCTGCTGGGAACCTGCCCTTGGGACATGATCGTGTTAGAAGTCTCATCTTCAATAGATCTTCGCTGTGCTTTGCTAAGTGGCGCACTGCCGGCAGCTCTCCACCCCCCCTCCACGGATAGCCTCCGAGCGACCTCGTTTCGATCCTCAGCTACGGCGTTAGGCGATTTCTTCTCTAGATTGGGCCATAGCCAGAAACCGCCGAGAATCGCGACGGCGATACCAGCCGCAGCACTGTAGGCCAACCAGCGCCGGGAACGTCGGCGCGGAGGCGGTCCCAAACGCTGTGCGCGATCCATCGAGCGTTCCACCGCATCCGCAGGCGGCACGGCGGCACGTACCTGATTCACGGCGGGGCGCAACGTATCACTCAATTCCTGGATCGGGGGCGTATTATTCGGAGTGGGGATTTTGTCGTCCATCATTATTCTCCTGGACCGTCTCCAGCAGGAGTGCTTCCAGCTTGAGACGGGCCTTGTGCAAGGCCGACGCCACAGCGCCGGTGCGGATGTGCAGCGCCTGGGCAATTTCCTGGTATGACAGATCATCGAAGTAACGCAGACAGAACACCGCCGCTTCACGATCCGGCAGCTGGGCGATGGCCTGGCGCAGTCGCTCGGCCAATTCGTGTTCAATGGCCGTCGCTTCCGGTCCCTCTTCGGGACCGGCAAGCGACAGGCCATTGAGGGGGACGGTGGTTCTGCGCTGGCGCAGGCGGTCTAGCGCCCGGCAAGCGGCGAGACGGCGGAGCAGGCCGGGCCAGTGCCGCACCGATTCGGTCTGCTGCATCTGGTGGACCTGCAAAAACACTTCTTGAACGATGTCCTCAGTGTCGGCGGTATGGCCCAGGATCCTCCAGGCCGTGGCAAACACCAGAGGACCGTATTCGCGTACGATGCGATCCCAGTCGGTCACGGCTTGGCTCTCCTGAGCGTCCGGGATGGGGCGGCCCTGCATTATTAGTCGAACGCGAATCCAGAATGTTTCTTGCGCCGAGGCGATTTTTTTGAAAGGATTTATTTCTGCCCGTTGAGCGATGCCGCGCCGGTGCGATAGACAATGGACAGCATGTTTTTGGCGTCGTCGGGCAGAGGGCTGGCGTGGACGGCGGCGACGGTATCCTCGATGGGATATTCGATCCTTTTCAGATCGACGGTGTAATCTTCGATAACAGCGACGGAGGCGCGCGGGTCGCCGTCACGGGGTTGGCCGACGCTGCCGGGATTGATGACCAGCTTGTCGCCGACCTCCAAGACGTAGGGCTGATGCGTATGGCCGACACATACGACGTCGGCCTCGACGTTTTGCAGCCGCCGCGACCAGAAATCGACGTCGGGCGGAGCGTATTCGTCCAGCGGATCGCGCGGCGTGGCGTGGACAAGCAGATAACGGGTGTTGTCCAGCGTAACCAGGCGCGTCAGGGGCAAGCGCGATAAGTAACGCAGGTCGTGTTCGTTCAGTCGTTCGCGGGTCAGCGGGCGGGTGATGCCAGTCAGATACTTGAAGCCGGTGCGGCCGTTGATGACGACGTTCTGGGCGGCACCGTGATCGTGATTGCCGCGGACGACGTGATGAGCCTTGTTGCGCACCCAGGCCAGACATTGCGCCGGCTCAACGCCGTAATCCACGAGGTCGCCCAGGCACAGACAAACGTCATATGGCTCTGCGGCCACCGCTTGCAGCGCCGGCCAATTGCCATGAATGTCGGCAAGGACGAGGATGCGCATGGCCCGTTCATTAAGAGAAAATGAAATACCGCGCTTGACGCCAAGGCTCTACGTGGAGTATACACAAAGAGATGGGTCTAGGGAAATGCGCGCTACTTTTTTCGCCCCGCAATCAAAACGAAGCGGCGTCCCAGGGAGTCGCCTTCCCACCTCTCCCTTCGGTCGCAGCTGCCAACTTCAGGTGACGCAATGCTTACGGAACGCTCGTTTCGACGGTTGCCTCTGCGTGATCTGATGACCGACGCTGAGAAGCGGGTGCGCGATCTGGTCGAGCACTTCAATGTCACCTGGCTAGCCCGCGTCTCCGACTTACACGATCTCAGCCGGCCCATTCGCAAACGCAGCCATTATCCTACCCTGCACGCGTTGCAGAACGCATTGCTAAAAACCATCGAAACCAACGACGAAACGCGGCAACTCATCGACTACTTAGCTCAGGAACTCAACGAAGTTCTGCAACACGCGCGACGTGAACAGCTGAATCGCAAGATTTAGCCGCACAGGACCGGCGAGACGCCGGTCCCACCATTCCGTGTCCCACCATCATCCTGTGGGATAGCCAACTTGGCGGTCCGTGCATGTTCCGGTGGGACAGCTGTCCCGGCTGTCCTGGACCGGCGTCTCGCCGGTCCAGCGCATGCCTACGGCTTACATCAGCGATGCGACGTGACGCCCACTTGCCGGCACATCGCCAATAAGGGGCACGTTGAACATTTCGGTTGCGCTCCCGTGCAGATGTGTTTGCCGAAGGGCACCAGCAACGCATTGATTTCAATCCAGTACGGGCGGGGCAGCTTCTCTTGCAACGCCTCCATCGTCTTTTCTGGGGTCGTTGTCTGCACATAGCCCCAACGATTGGTGACGCGATGGACATGGATGTCCACGCCGATGAGCGGCAGACCGCAGGCGATGCCAAGTGTCAGATTGGCGCACTTGGGGCCGACGCCGTGAAAGGCGAGCAACACCTCCCGGTCGCACGGCAGTTCGCCGCCGTGTTCTTGCACGACTTGGCAAGCGATGTCGCGGATCGTCTTGGCCTTCGCTTCATGGAAAGTACACGCCCCGATGAGCCGGTCGATTTGCGAGAGCGACAGCTGGGCTATCTCGGCAGGCGAGCGCGCGCGGGCGAACAAGGCGCGAGCAACAGGCAACGTGGTTTCATCGCGCGTGCGGATGGAGAGGATGCAAGCGACGAGAATCTCGAAGACCGACGTATGCCCTTCCGCGGCCAACTCGAAAAGCGCCGCCTTGGGATAGGGAGCGACGGCCGCGCGCAGGCGCGGCATCGCTACCTCAATGTCGAAGGGTCGTTTCCGCGCCGCTTTTTTTCGCTCCCGGCCACTCGCCCGCTTCTCCGCGCTCATTCGTCAGCTCGTGCTCCTTTCTCTCGATCCAGAAGGCTCTGCTTACGCTTCAGTCCCCAGCGATAGCCACCGAGACTGCCGTCCTCACGCAGCACCCGATGACAGGGTATGACCACTGATACTGGATTGGTAGCGCACGCGCGAGCGACGGCACGGACGGCCTTCGGTTGACCCAGCGCGCGAGCAATGTCGCTGTAGGAGCGTGTGCTGCCGTAGGGAATCGCACGCAGCTCTTGCCAGACGCGCCATTGAAACGCCGTCGCGCGCACGTCCAGCGGCAAATCGAGATGCGGCTGCCTTCCGTTCAGATGATCCACAATCGCACTCACCCAGGGATTCAACTCCGTATCATCGCGCTGTACATCGGCGGCAGAAAATTCCTTCAGCAGCTCCGCCTCTAGCTGGGCGTCGCTGTCACCGAGATAGACGGCGCAGATGCCGCGCTCGGTGCCTGCCAGCAGAAGACGGCCCAGCGGACAGGCCGCCACGGTGTAGCGGATGGCTGTCGCCGGTCCGCCGCGCTGATAGGTAGCCGGCGTCATCCCCAGCTGCGAGGAAGCCCGCTCGTACACTCGACTGCTCGACCCATACCCTGCTTCAAGCATGGCCATCGTCACGGTTCTCCTTTCTTTGAGGCGCGATTTCAACACGCCCAGCCGGCACGCATCCACGTACTGTCGCGGTGTGATGCCGGCGATCTGCTTGAAAAGCCGCTGGAAGTGGAACGGGCTGAGGCCGGCTTGCGCGCTCAGGGTTCGCAACGTCAGCGAATCTTCCAAGTGCGTCTCGATATAGCGGCAAACATGCCGGATCAGTTCCACATGAGGATTCGCTGCCGCTGATTGACGTGCTTGCCGCGCCTTTTGCTCGCTCATGTTCCTCACCTCCAGCCCCAGCATAATGGCAGAGATGCGGCCCCTTCTATCCGATTCTTGCGATGGCGCCGTTTTTTCCAAATTCGGTGTTGCCCCTACCGTTTCACGCTTCACGATGAGCGAGCTGCGGAGCTGGACTTTTCACTCCTGGGGAGATTTGCTACAACAAAGACAGGGAAATTGCTGTCCCGATTGGTATTGGGGAGGCTCCGCCGACTGTCCCCGTGTGATAGAGTATAGCAGCACGAGAAACCTGTTTAGGAGACTGTATGCCCTTACGGATGCGCGTCCATGACCGCGAGCCGATTGGCTTGGCTCTGCGGCGCTTCAAGAAACTGCTCGAACGCAGTGGAATTCAGAAAGAACTGCGAAAACGCAAATACTACGAAAAACCCTGCGAAGCCCGGCGTCGCGCCGAATTACGCAAGCAGAGCGCCATTCGCAAGGCCAAGACCGGCGGGATTCGCAAGCCGTAAATCGCAATCGCTTGGTCCAGCCGTCAGCAGCGGCGCGGGCTAGAAACTCTGGCCAACCACAAGGAGCGTTTCATTAGTACGATCACCACTTCCGCCGTCCGCCCTACCTCGCTACTACGCAAACAGCCCGTAAAGTCCCACTCCTCGGCGCTTCCCAACTGGCTGAAGAGCGCGCCGTTTATCGGTCTTCACGTGGCTTGCCTCGCTGTCCTGTTCACCGGCGTCGATGCCACCGCATTGATGCTGTGCGGCTTTCTCTACTTCATCCGCATGTTCGGCATCACCGCCGGCTATCACCGCTACTTCGCGCATCGCTCTTACAAGACGAGCCGGTTGATGCAGTTCCTCATTGCCTGCCTCGGTTGTAGTGCGTTGCAGAAGGGTCCGCTCTGGTGGGCATCGCATCATCGTCAGCACCATCGCTTTTCGGACACCCCGGATGACCCGCATTCGCCGCACGTCACCAGTTTCTGGTGGGCGCATTTGGGCTGGATTCTCTCCGAAGACCACATTCATACTCCCTGGGACGCTATTTGCGACTGGTCGCTCTATCCGGAGTTGCGTTGGCTGGATCGATTGCACTGGTTGCCGGGTCTGCTCCTGGCCGGCCTGTGTTGGCTGATTGGTTATCTCACGGGTGGGTGGGACGGCGCCGTTAGCTCCCTGGTATGGGGATTTGTTGTCAGCACCGTGGTGCTGTATCACGCTACCTTTTCCATCAACTCGCTGAGCCATTTGCTTGGCAAACGCCGCTATGCCACCGACGATGATAGTCGAAACAACCTCTTCCTGGCACTCATCACGCTGGGCGAAGGTTGGCACAACAATCACCATCATTATCAAAGCTCCGCCAATCAGGGCTTTTTCTGGTGGGAGATCGACATCAGCTATTACCTGATCCGCATGATGAGCTGGCTGGGCCTCGTATGGGACATCCGCAAGCCCGGCTCCAAAGCATTGACGTACCGCAACCTGGAACTTACACCGTCGCGTCAGTGACAGCCTTTTGAACACGGAAAGCACGGAAAAAAGAAATATAGATCCTTTTTCTTTTTTCCGTGCTTTCCGTGTTTTCCGTGGTCAAAGGTTTCCTCATCCCTTCATCGTCGGTCGGGGCGGTGAGGGAACCGGTGGTTGCGTCGGCGGCGGCGATGAGGGCGGCTGAGGCGTCGGGATTTCCGGTTGAGGCGGGGGATCGCCCGGATGAGCCGGCCCCGGCACCGGCGGCAGAATATGCGGACCTGGGATCTCGCTCGGGTCCGGCTGAGGTTGCGTTTGTTGGAAAATAAGCTCGCTCATGATGCGCCTCTTGGCTGAATTCAAAAAGCAAAACAGAAACGATTCAAGAGAAAGTGACGCAAACGCCATGCCCGCCCCGAAGATAAGCACAGATGCGAATGGTTTCGCCGACACCTTTCGCAAGGCCCAGCGCCATCTAACCCGGCGCGATCCGCTATTGGGCCAGCTCATAAAACGGGTCGGACCTTGCACGCTGCAACCGGGCGGCGAAGCGTTTCCCTTGCTGGTGCGGGCAATCATCTCGCAGATGATCTCGACGAAAGTGGCCAAAACGATTGCTGCGCGCGTTGAAGCCGCGCTGCTTCCGGATGGGCTTGTTCCCGCCGCGGTCGCCGCGGCAAAAGATTCGGTTCTGCGCAGCGCGGGTCTGTCCGGGGCCAAGGTTTTAGCCCTCAAGGATCTGGCTCAAAAAGCGCTCAGCGGCGAACTACCACTGGAGCGCTTGTCCGACATGAGCGACGACGAAGTGATTGCTTCTTTAGTGTCGGTGCGCGGCATTGGACGCTGGACCGCGGAGATGTTTCTGATTTTCTCGCTGGGGCGACTCGACGTGCTGCCCGTGGACGATCTCGGGTTGCGGGCCGGAGTCCGCGATGTGTACGAACTAACGGATCTGCCGGGACGAACCGAGCTGCGCGAACGAGGCGAAATCTGGCGTCCTTACCGTAGCATCGCAACCTGGTATTTCTGGCGCAGCCGCGGCGCAGTGCCGCAATCCAAATCCGAGCCTGAAGCGTAAGCGAAGACTCTTCGCTTACGCTTCAGGCTCGGATTAGTGCGTTCGATCCCAAAGCGGCTGAAAACTCTCTTCTTTGTTCCGGTGCCGATTCAAGGCACCGGTCAGCGGCATCAACGCCCGACAGTATTCGCGGAACGCACCCGGCAAGTCGCCTTTTTGCAGCAAGGCTTCGGCAGCGGAGGCGCATTCCTCGTAAATCTTCCAGTCCGGCGACCATTGTTTTTCCAGGGAAACCTGATGCAGCGCCCGGATGGCAAGGATCAAGCGATCAAGCAACGCTGGCTCCACGCGGCACGAGGTTTGCCGATGGATGCGCGGCGCCTCGTGTTCCTCCTCGACGACGGCTTGCCGGCGTTCGCGGTGCAAGTGCCAGGCCAGGCCGCCGAGTCCGGCCGTAATGGCCCCAGAGCCAAGAAAGAAGATGATACCGGCCGTCGTTGGCCACTTTTGCGCTTGCAAAACGATAGCGAGCACGACCAGTGCGATCCCGGTCACTAGGGAGAACGGCCACCACGGCAACGACGACCGAGCTGATCGGCCTTTTCCCGATTTGGCGGCGACTTCGCCGTTGGATTCCACAGAGGGGCCGCCCACGCGGACGATGACGACGGTGATGTTGTCCGGCCCGCCGCGCAGGTTGGCTAGATCGACCAGCAGCCGGCACGCCTCGGCCGGCGGCAGCACGCTGGCAATCGCTCCAATCTCATGGTCGGTCACCGGCCCGCTTAACCCATCACTGCACAGAACAAAAATGTCGCCGCTCTCCAGGGGATGCGGTCCCTCGATGTCCACCTGCACCAACGGCTCCGGTCCCAGGCAGCGATGAATCACATTGTTGGGAATGTCCTTCACTTCCGAAGGATCAATGCGCTTGATGCGGGCATATTCCCAGACCCAGCTATGATCATAGCTGAGTTGCTGGATCATACCGTCGCGGATGCGGTAGGCCCGGCTATCGCCGACATGGCCGATCCAAGCGCCTTCCGGACGAATCAGCAGAGCGGTCGTCGTGGTGCCCGTACCGGCAAATTCGCGGTTTTGTTGGCCGAAGGCGTGAATGCTGGCGTTGGCCTCCATGAACGCTTTTCGCAGCGCCGCTTTGGGGCCTTGTTGGACGTGCTTGTGATACGTGTGGGGAATAAGGCCGGCCGCCTGTTCGCTGGCTTTTTCGCCGACGGCATGCGCACCCATACCATCGGCGACGAGGAAGAGATGGCCGCGTTCGTGCCATTGTTCATCGTCGCGGGCGAGCTGAATGGCGTGGCTGTCCTGATTGTGGCTTCGGCGGACGCCCACATCCGTCAGGCTCGCATGTTCGATTTGATCGAAGCGTGTCACCCCATTCCCCCGGACGCCGGAAAGTCGGATCGTAGCGCTAGCGCTGCGTGCCGGTTCTTTTATGCTACACCTCCGCCGGAACCTTGCAAGACGTTTAACCTCCCAAGCGGGTCTTTGCAGCGGTCAGGGGGCTTTGGGAACAAAGTAGGGGAGAACACAAACAGAGGTGGTGCCTGCGTCTGCCGTGGCACTACCCCAAGAAGAGAAAGATTAGGATTAGGAGGAGGATTAAGAGCAGGAGTAAGAGTAGGACCGGCCCGGCACACCAGAGCGCCGCTAAATCCTTCTCTTGCTCGTACTCTTTCTCTTAATCCTCTTCCTAATCTTAATCTTCATCCTAATCTTAATCTTCTCCGCTCTTTCTCGGCACGTCCCTATTCCGGATCACTTCTCAAGGTACTTATCGAACCAATCCAGGATCGTGCTCATGTCGATATCCATGGTAGTCCAACCGTGGGGCCTTCTTTTCTTGACCACCAGTTCCGCGGGCACGCCGGCCTCTTTCAGTTTGGCTACCATGACCTCCGACTGCTGCAGCGGAGCCAACTTGTCCTCATCGCCGTGGATAATCAGCGTCGGAGCAGCGGCGGCGCTGACGTGCGTCAAGGGCGAGATTCGGCGGCCCAGCTCCTCGAGTTTCTCCTTCTCGCTGATGCGCTCCAGACGCTTGGTGCGCTTGTCAAATTCGCGGACATCGAAGGCGGCGCGATAGTCGGCCAGCACGCCGTCCTCGGCAAAGGCAAACTTGCCTTTCTCCCCGTAGTTGAGGAAATCGCTCGGCGGGAAGAAGCAGGCGACGGCTTGCACACGGCTCGACGTGCGTTCGACAGCCTCTCGCGACCGCGGATTGCCTTCATCCCCAGCGACTCCCAGCATGAGCGACAGATGGCCGCCCGAGGAGGCGCCCATAATGCCGATACGACGCGGATCGATGCCGAACTCGCGGGCATGATAGCGAATGTAACGGACGGCCTGGTTGGTGTCGGCGATGGCATCGGGAATGGTAAAGCTTGGCTGGCTACCGGGACAAACGGCGAACAGCGTGTAGCCACGCTTCACCGGCTCGTCGATAAACAGCGAGAATAGGGGCAAGTCAATCATGGGTTGATTGGTGACCCAACCAGCACTCACAAGGTAGACGATAGCGACGCCTTTGGCGTCCTTCTTGGGCGTGAACACGTCCATCGTCAACGCCGTGCCGGATCTTCGGCCATAGATGACGTCGCTGCGACGCGTGTAGGGATGTGGGTCGGCGAACTCCGCAGCGTCCAGCCGATCCGGATAGCGGACTTCGGTGAACCTCAGCTCCATGATTCTCCTGCCGTCGCAGAGCCGGAGCAATTTCGTCGCCGTCGGCACGCCGTCCATTTCCTGATAATCGCTGAGGATATCTTCTTGCACGATCTCCTTCAGGCCGGAATCGTCGCGAACGCGCCATTCGACTTTCACCAACAATCTCGTCTCGGCGTCGAAGTAGAGCTTCACATCGCGTTCGCCGGCACAAGCGACACGGACACCTACGGCCGGGCGACCGTTGATAAGAATTTCATCCAAAACGGACAACTCATAGAGATTATCTTGCAGCAGAGGCGTCAACAGCAGCAGTCGGCGGACGTGCGCCTGGGTGCGCAATTCGTCTCGTTTGATAGGGTCGAGAGGTCCGAGCTTGCCATCGCGATTGGACCAGCTTTCCTCGCCGGAGATCGTCTCAACGAAAACGGACGGTTTAACGATCCTCAGAGTAACGACATTTTTCAATCGATCCGGCCACTGCCAGCTGCTCTCCAGGGTGAAAGACACATCCGCGCCGAAGCTCACGGTCCCTTTGGCTTTGGCCGACACTGTTTTGAGCTTGGCCAATTGAGCTTCGCCGCCGTGGGCCTGGATGGCTTTGTCGAGAATCGTCCGAACATCTTCCGCCGCTGAAGGTGAATGAGCGGCCAACAAGATCAAGCACGGCACGATCCAAAAAGGCATCATCCTTCGCGTCAACGTGTATCTCCTCTTCATTTCACTGGGTCACCGAATAGCCAACCATTGGGGAGGCTTCGAGAGCCTGCCGGAATCGAGCTTTCCTCGTCATTGCCGAGTGGTCTTGCACACCTGATTTGGCGAGTATCGGGAGGGCGAGGCTCGGCCAGAGCCTCGCCCTCCCGACACAATGGCTGTGGCGAGCCACTCGTCATTTGGTCGTCTCTGTTTTGCTGGACGGTTTGTTCTGCGCGTCTGCTTCCGCAGCTTGTTTTCCCTGCATGGTGTTCAACGACGCGGGCATCTTGTACGCATCCTGTACCGACATGCCCCGTCCTTGCTCGGAGTCCTGGCGAACATTATCCTGCGGGTTTTCATCATCGTAATAATAATCGATCCAGCCGGTCATCATCTCGTCCCATGTCTGATAGCCCCAGTAAACCCACTTTTTGGGATCGGGATTATTGGGATTATTCGCCGAGTTATCGAAGTGGGCGATGCAGTGGATCTTCGTGTATTTGGGCAGGGCCAACGGCTCGGCGAGGCGATAAATGCTCTGCCAATTAAAATCGTACCGCGGCACCGAGAGCAAGATTTCTTTTTTGCCGTCGGGATATATGGCCTCGAAGGTAAAATCTTTGCCGCGCAGATGCATGTGCGGCATGAAATTCAAGAGATGCGCATCGTGCCAAAAAACCTGTTCCGACTCCATTTTGTGGTTTTCCGCGCCGGGCGGAATTTTGTCGATCAGCCAGAGGAACGGAAGGCTATAGATGGGTGCGGTGATGACGCGGTGGCGCGGCGGCTTCTTAGCGAAGACGAGGCCGACACAGGTTTGATCGCTCTGCGCCTTGCCGTTGGGGGTGTAGTGCATCTGGAAGACGAGCTTCGCTCCGGCGGGGACTTTCTTGGCCAAGCCTTCCGGTAGCTCCATCGGCATTTCGCCAGGACCGAAGCCACACAGAACGATGCCCGTCGCACGGAGGTCGAGTTTCTCTCCCGCCTGGACGAGCACAACGGAATGATGAACCACGGCGGGAGCGCCGGGACGAATTTCCGCGGCCTGGACCCAGCGGTCCTCCTTGAAGCCGGGATCGACCATGATGTACTGATAGTCAATGCCGTCCGCTGCCTTGGCCGGAACCTCAAAGGGTTTAGGCATCTGGAGGATCAGGTCCGGCTCCCCGATTTTCCAAACTTTCGGGTAGCGGCGCGGCGGCGGCAAGTCCTTGTCGTCGCCGCGCGGCGTGCCGTTGTCGAGCCATGACAGCAGCGTTTCTTTGTCCTCGGGCGAGAGCCGGCGATCGTTGCTGAATTTGCCGTAGTGCGGATCGGCATACCAGGGCGGCATGCGGCCTTCGGTGATGACTTCGCGGATGGTGTCTGACCATGCCAGGGCATCCTCGAAGGTCAACAGCGACATAGGAGCGATCTGTCCGGGGCGATGACACTCCTGGCAGTTATTCTGCAAGATTCGGCTGACTTGTTTGGCGTAGGTGATTTGCCCATTCTCTTTGGGCTTGGCGACGCGGCCAATGCAGCAGCCGGCCACCTCAGTCTTTGGCACGGATACCAACTTGCCGGCCAGGATCTCATCGAGCGCCTCTGCGAGGTCGCGGCGTGTCGGCTTGCCGGGCCGGGCGTAGCCGATGCCGAACTGATCGTCGATGCGTCCCTGATAGCGTATGATGCCGTTGCTATCTACGACGATCACTTCCGGGGTCCGGCGGGCGCCGAGTTGGTCGGCGACTTTGTTGCCGACATCCTTGACGACCGGGAACGGGATGGCGTTTTGTCGCGCGTGCACTGCCACGCGCTCGCGGCTGTCCTGGGTATTGGAATTAATGCCGACAAAAGCGACGTCTTTGCTGCTATATTCCTTATGCAGCTCGATCAGGACGGGAAGGTATTGATTGTTGAGCACGCATTCGGTGCCCAAAAAGACGAGAACGACTGCTTTTTTTTTTCCAGCAGTTCCGACAGGACGATCTTGTCCTGATCGCGTGGATCTTGCAGACAAAAATCGCCGGCTTTGGGCCCCTCAACTACCACCGAGTGGCAGCGGGAAATCAGGAAGATGCCAAGAGTGGCAAGGATACCGAGAAAGAGAAAAATAGAAAAAAAGCGTACATAGAACCGCAATCCTTTTCTCTCGGTTTTTGATTTCGCTGTTCTCATCTCTCTCTTCTTTCCGTTCTTACCAGGGCGTTCCGGGTGTCTGGGCGGTTGTATCGTCCAGCGAAATAGGTGTCCTATGTGAACGGCGGTGTTAGCCGCTTTAACCAGGCAGAAGGGCTAACACTCTCGCTCGACACAGGCGACGTATTTACCATGAAGGGCAAAATAATTCAAATGCTCTTTTCCGGATGGATCCCATCCGGGTGCAGGACTTCTTTCTGAGGGAACTGCCTTAATTTGGGCGTGCTTCCATTCATTCGTTCACTTTTTTCCGCTCGGCGCTGGGGCAGGCGCCGGCTGTGCCTGCCAGACCTTCACCGTACGATCGAGACTTGCCGACACAAGGCGTTGACCTTCGGGCGTGATTACCATGCCGGTAATCGTCTCATTGTGGCCATTCAAGCGGCTGCGCAGCGAGCCGGCAGCCGGGTCCCAGACGATGAGAGTGTTATCCGCGCCGCCACTAACGAGGATCCTGCCCCGCGGCGAGAACGTCAGCGTAGTTACTTCCGCCATGTGGCCCTTCAGCGTGGCTCGCGTGCTTTTTTTCGCCAAGTCCCATAGCTTAATTGTCTGATCCTCGCCGCCGGAGGCCAACGTCTTGCCATCCGGGCTGAAGGCGAGGGCGCGGACGGCCTCCTCGTGGCCCTTCAAGAGAATAGCTTCTTTATCGCCCTTGATTGTCCACAAACGGATGATCCGATCACTACCCGCCGAAGCCAGCGTCTGGCCATCCGGGCTGAAGGCAACGGCACGAACTGATCCCTTACTTCCCTTCAAGATGCGGCGTGTTTCGCCCGAAGCCGTGTCCCAAAGGCGAACGGTCTTGTCGTAACTGCCGCTGGCCAGGGACTTGCCGTCGGGACTGAAGGCCACGGCATGTACCCAGCCTGCATGGCCGTCCAGAGTGCGGATTTCTTTGCCGGTCTGGGGGTTCCAGAGCTTGATCCTCCGATCCGGGCCTCCGGTGGCCAGCCATTTGCCGTCCGGCGAAAAGGCCAAGCAGGTTACCACGTCGGCGTGCCCCTTCAAGAAGAAGCGAGGTGTTCCCGTGGCAGCATCACAGAGATGCACCCCGCCATCTTCACCGGCGAGGGCCAGAGTGTTGCCATCGGGCGAAGAGGTCAAGGCAAGGAGTGGTTGCGGCTTGAAGTTGATTGCTTGGGCGCTCCGCACGTCGGCCAGCTCTTTTCGACCGCCCACATCCCACAACTTCACCACGCCTTCCCGAGTCCCCAGGGCCAGGAGCTTGCTGTCCGGCGAGAAGGCCGCGGAATAGATGCCTTGAATATTGGTTTGCAGATCTTCCTGCACGGTCCCGGTGTCCGCTTCCCAGAAGCGCACCATGTCGCCGGCTCCCGGGCCGGAGGCGGCCAGCGTCTTGCCGTCGGGAGAATAAGCAAGGAAGAAGATGATCCCTCCCGGACCTTGCAGCGTCTGACGCGCCTTGCCGTCGGCATCCCACAGCTTGATTTGCCCATCCCAACCTCCGGTGGCGACCGTCTTACCATCGGGAGCAAAGGCGACGCATTCCACAGTATTGTCGTGGCCTTTGAGCGTAGCGCGCGCCTTGCCCGAGTCCAGATCCCACAGGATGGCGCTCTGATCCTTGCTCGCCGAAGCCAGCGTCTTGCTGTCGGGAGAGAAAGCCACCGACAAGACCATCTCCGTGTGTCCGCGCAGCCGCAATCGCTCTTTCCGCTCGGCCACGTCCCACACCGTCACCTCGTTATCCAGTCCAGCGGCAGCCAGTTTCTTGCTGTCCGCAGAGAACGCGACAAAATTCACGCCCTTCTTATGCCCGGTGAGAGTGGCGCGAACGGTCCCGCTTCTGGGATCGCGCAACTTGACTGTACCGTCGAACTCGGCGGTGGCCAGGTGCTTGCCATCCGGGGAAAAAGCAACCGAGCGCACGGGGCGGCCCGTCTTGAGCGTGGCGATCATCTGCCCCTTGTCCACGTCCCACAGACGCAGTTGGCCCACCATCTGTTCGGCCCAGCCGGCACCTATCGCCAGGATCTTGCCGCTGGGCGAAAAAGCCAAGCCGCCAACGCTGAGGGCATCGCTTTGGAGGGGGGCCGGATTGGGCGAGAATGATTCCGCATCCTTCCCTTTCTCGACTTGGGAGGATGCGGGCGACGGTGATTCTGTCCCCGTCCGTGCCAAGCTGTGCCGCGATGGGAGGGCTAGCAAACAGGCGAGCAGCACAAAGAGTGAGGGCACTAATGAGAAGTGTCTGAGAGTGTGGTTTGCAACGATAAGGTTCGACCTACGATCGAGCAGCCGGACACCAGCTAGGCGAATCATAACGGACCTCCTTCGTCCGGTTATCACACAGAAAGGTGTTCGTGAGCTTCAGCTGCAACCGCAACAGTTGAGGCTACCACTGCGGAGCAACAGTTGCAAGAATGTTCGTCCAAAAAAATATGTTCACCCAAAGGAAGCGCAGCCGTGTCGATGCGAAGGAATTCCTGGTTGTTGCCATAGATTGGGCTTTCTTTCGTTTCAGCAGACCTCGTTGGGACGCTGCGTCTGCGGGAAAAGGGCGAAAACGCCCTGGCGAATTGCAGAGTGGCCTTCTACGCGGCATGGACTGCTGGATTTCGTGTGTCTGCAATCTACGAAACTCACACGAAGCTATCC